>Ga0134098_1002708_pt1 | contig 11530 bp, 26 predicted proteins | sample 9_3taG_FD_94456 | JGI IMG/M metagenome (GOLD analysis project Ga0134098, IMG submission 94456) | Switchgrass degrading microbial communities from high solid loading bioreactors in New Hampshire, USA - 9_31_10_142_A3 metaG | ecosystem: Engineered > Bioreactor > Semi-continuous > Anaerobic >... | reverse complement strand
TAGTTATAGAAAGGAGGTAGCAAATCTTATGTAGCGTCTTTGTAAGAGACGCAATTCCTCCACGTGGCTAAAGCCAGTGGCTTCCTTGCGTAAGAATTTGTGATAAGTACATAGTTTAAACCTTAATTTTCCAGTTTAACCGATGAATCTTCCTATGTGCATAAATACATAGGAAGATTTTTGTTTGGAAAGAAGGTTTGAAAATGGACGTTTTCGGTAAAACGGCTGTTGATGAAAAGCTGATTCAGGAATACTTCGAGAGGAATCGAAGGATGAAGGAAGACGAAGCATGGCTCAAAGAGCATGGAAAACTTATCAAGAATGCTCTGAAAGACACTCCGAAATCCATCATAGGCAACTACGTTGTTAACATCTCAGTGCCCAATACAAGCAAATTCAATACGGATAAGGTTTTGCAGTACCTCGAAGAAAAAATAAAGCCTACTAATGGAGCAGTCTATAAGCTGTGCACCAAGATTGCCCTAAATGAGGAAGGTTTCACTGAATGCGTAGAGAACGGACTTATTGACTTGGACGAAGTAAAGGAATACGCATGGGAAGAATCAACAGGTTCACCCCGCCTCACTATTTCAGAAAGGAAAGTTACTGATGATTAGGATTGGACAAGAAGTAACTGTTGTAGAAGATTACTCTTTGCTCTTTAGGGGGATGACGGGGGTTGTTACAAATATCAACCCCAACAGTTTTTTACCTATCCAAGTCCAATTTAAAGAGCTTAACAACATGGCTTACTGGTTCTCTGAAGACGAACTGGAGTATGAGCCATTGGAGGAAGATGATGAAGAAATCGATTATTAGCCTTATCATTGTTGTGCTCCTGTTCATTTCTATCAATATATTGTGGGGTAGCCGACCTCCAGAACAGGAATCTCCTTTACCTACATATTCCCCTACCCCTCCCCCTACTCCTGAAGTAACGGTAAAAGTAATACCTGTTTACGTAGCGGAAGAAACCCCACCTGTAGAAGAAACTCCTGAACAGGAAGCTCCTGCGGAAATCGAGGAAACTGCCCCGCCTTCCCGTGGCAAACCCAGATATGTTGAGTGCATTGAGATGGTAGCTTCGGCGTATGATTTATCTTTTGAAAGTTGCAAAAAGAAGCCAGACCACCCTGAATACGGCATTACATACAGTGGCAAAAGAGCAACTGAAAATCATACTGTGGCGGTCGATCCTAAAGTAATTCCTCTGGGCACTAAAATGTACATTGAATTTTCTGAGGAATATCGCTACCTAGACGGTATTTATGTCGCTGAGGATATTGGCAGTGCTATCAAAGGAAACAGGATTGATATTTTCTTCGGTGAATCCGCCCACGATGAGTGTATGGAATTTGGGTTACGCCCTGTAAAAGTCTATATTTTGGAGGATGATGTAAATGGATAACTGCTGTAGGAATCCTAATTTAAGACGAGCTTACATACCGTGTAAGCCATTCAAAGCTAAATACTGTTTGAACTGCGGTGAAGTGATACTGGAAGTAAATCGCTTTTGGGCATTCATATGGACTTATTTTGTTTCACCTTTCTGGAATGGGGCTATCAAAGTTCTCGTGAGTGAAGAAGATGCAAACAAATATTTTAATGAGCAACGCAGAGCATAAAAAGCGTTGCTATAAAGTAAACGGCAGTCAGCTTCGTGACCCCGAAGCATGTGACGGCTGTTTGCTTATCCGAGAAAAGCCCGATCCAGTCATTCCAGGAAGAACAAGAAGATACTGTGATACCAAAGTGTTGGAGGAGTTGCAAGATGACAATCAATAAAATCTATGTACAGTGCGAATTTAAGAAGGCATTGCCCAACTATCAGAACGTTACATTTACAGCAGGGTGCGGGGCTGACTTATCCGAATCCGATAACATTGATGAATGCTACAGCAAGCTCTGGGAAATTTGCGGCGAAGAAATCAATGAGCAGTTGAGGCTGTTCACCGCAAACAATGAAAAAAGCATGAAGTTGGGCAAGTAATATGCCTAAATCTGAACTCACTAAAGAACTTGAATACGAGATATGGAGAGTAACACATAAGCAGGGTGTATTCTGTTGTTATGAAGTTACTATTGGATGGTTTGGAGATCAAAGAGTAGATTACCTCACTTATGATACTAAGGGTATCTTTCGCTGTTATGAGATAAAGGTAAGTAAATCTGATTTTCATAGCAAATCCCATGTAACTTTTGTAGGTCATTACAACTATTATGTCATGCCTCAAGAGCTATATGACCAAGTTAAGGACGAGATACCTGCCCATATAGGAGTATACGTAGGGGGAAGCTGTGTTAAAAAAGCAAAGAAACAGCCGTTAAAAGTAGATGAGCAGGTTTTGAAAGACTCTCTTATCAGGTCACTCTCCAGAGAAGTTGAAAAGCATATCAAAAGCAGATCCCCTCACCTTATTGATAATCTGGAAAGACAAATCAGTTATGAGAGAAGAAGAGCTGATAACGCTTGGAATCGTTATTGGGAGCTATGTGATAAATTGCGTGAAAAGTTTGGGTCAGGGTGGCAGGACAAGCTATGAAACAAGGGTTTATAAACACTGAATTTCACCATTCCCAGAAGATTATATATCAGCTTTTGACAGACAACAACCTATTTATCATCACAAGGGATGTAAACAATAGACATACTTTATGGGATGGCGATAAGAAAATAGGTACTTCCAATGATGTAAGCAAACTTTTAGTAAGAATTGAAAAATGAGAGAAGGGCGATTTATGAGCTATGATATCTATGTCAACTACCCCCGTTTATAGAAACGGAGGCTTGTAAAAGCCTTAGTTGACTACCCTAAGTCCTTCGAGGACTACGTTATATAGGTCATAACACCTACGGGCATTTCTCCTAACTTCGGAACAATAGTGAGTGCCTTTAAACAATCGGAAAGGAGATTGTTATGTGTAACTGTATCAAAGAAGTCGAAGCAAAACTTCAGGAATACTACAAAGACAAAATAAAGGATAACACAGGTGAAATTACTGCTTTCCTGGACGGGCAAGCATGGTTGACAGGTGGGGGTACTGTCTTAAGTATACCCGTTACCTTGACTTACCCTACCTGTAAAAAAGACGGGTCAACCAAGATTAAAAAGAAGAAAACACTTTTGTTTGCTAAATACTGCCCGTTCTGCGGTAAAGAAATGGGGGTTACAAATGAGCACAGTGCGTGAGATATTCGGCAATAATCCTGTATGCGAATATGCTTACAGAAAATTTGACCCCGCAGGTGGGTATGATATAGTTTGTTCAAAAATCAAGAATGGTACTTTATTTTGCTCCATGTGTGACGACTATAGACCTGAGTATGACAGTAGTGAAGAGACCAAAAAGCATATAGCTACAGTCGGTAAATTCATATCCAAACTGCAAAACATGTTGGATGAAAGAAAATATCGTCATGACGGGTCAAAACTTAAAGACCCTGAAAAACCTATCTTTGATGAATACACCCCAAAACTCAGAGGGTGTACATATGGCAGTGAAGAATATTTCAATCTTCTAAAGGAAATGCAAGTTGCCCTCTCCCACCACTACAAAGAAAACAGGCATCATCCTGAACATCACCCCCACGGGATAAAGGATATGACCCTCATAGATATATGTGAAATGCTTGCTGACTGGCAGGCAGCATGTTTTCGCCATGCGGACGGTGACATATATAAGAGCATTGAGATTAACCAAAAGCGATTCGGATTTTCTAACGAACTTAAGCAAATATTTATCAACACTGTTAAGGAATGCTTTGATAAATCTTAAAGATTGTTTGAGGGTGATTGATGTGGCAAGACAGGATCATAGAACATACACCCGCCCCCAAGTAGATTTTCTCTTAAAGCAAGAGGGGCTTCGTGCAGTAAGAGATACTGTCAGGGATTACAGTATTGCAATCGTCATGTGCCTCATGGGTGAGGGCAAGGATAAAGAGTATATCCAGAAGTTTTTAACCGATGTCGATAGCCTTTTTGAGTCACTGAAAGAAGAAGTTATCTCATTTGAAGATTGTGTTGAAGATATCAAAAATAATACCGGAATTGATTTATCCTCCAAAAAGATATCATAAACGGTGTTATAAAATATTCTGTCAGAAAAGAGAGGTAAGAAGAATAATCCCTACCTCTCTTTTAATTGTTGTCAAACTGTTGTCAAAATACTTACATTTGTGATTTATAACCCTTGAAATGTTGGAGCCCTCAGCCAGAATCGAACTGGCGACCTCATCCTTACCATTTATGTGTCATGTATTTCCTCAAGTATCCTGAAATGCCCTAACCTGCTCAATAAACGGGTTTATAAAAATGATGTTTTCCTCTGATGCCCTTAAATTTCCTCTATTTTCTTCGGCGTTGTTGTCAAAAATGTTGTCAGGGTTATAGTCTAAAACCTTTACTGCGTCGGCCTTTACCATAGGTGTTACGTGGGTGTAAATGTTCAAAGTATATTTAATGTCTTTGTGGCCTAACAGGGTAGAAACAGTCTTTGCGGGGATCCCCCTCTCGAATAACCTTGTGGCATATGTATGTCTGATTGAGTGAACACTGACACCTTCTACTCCTGCTTTTTCGGCTATCCTATAAAATGTTCTTTCAACATTTCTCGGTATAAGCCTATTACCTAATGCTGTACAGAATACTAAGTTCGAATCCTGGTACAATTCCCCCGCAAGTTTCTTTTCGGCTTCCTGCTGTTTTTTATGATGTTTCAAAAGGGCAACGGCTACTGACGGCAAAGGTATCTTTCGTTTTCCACTGTATGTCTTTGTAGTGTCCATGATTTCATACTTGTTTCTGCCTGTCTCATAGTCCTTATACCTCACCAGTATCCTCTTAACATGTATGACACCTTTTCTAAGATCGATAGCATCCCATTTTAACCCTATTAGCTCACCCAATCGCAAGCCTGTTAGAAAAGCAATCCTGAAAGCCGTTTCTAACCTATCGCCACGCAAACATTCCAAAAAGCGTTTTTCCTCCTCGACACTGAACCACCTGATTTCTTTCGTCGTATGTCTTGGGAGCTTAACCCCTCTTATCGGATTAAAGCGGATCAAGTTATTGACCACGGCCTGCTCTAAAGCTCCATGCAGGATATTTGTTACTTTCCGAATCAGTGCAGAGGATTTATCATTCTTATACAGTTGATTAACAAATGTCTGAATGTGGTCTACCCGTAATTCAGCCAGTGGTATATGCCCGATTGCAGGTGTGATGTGGTATTTTATATTGGTTCTATAACTGTCATAAGTCGATACCTTTATGGAGTATACCTTATAGTTGTCCAACCAGTACAACACCCATTCACCCAGGGGCATCTTTGATGGCTCTTTATAACCGCCGGACTGTAATTCTGATAGGATTACAGTCATCTTTTCAGCGACTTCCTTACGGGTCTTGCCATATACACTTTTACGCTTGGGAGAACCGTCTGCGTTCTTCCCTAGAGTCACCACCCCCATCCATCTTCCATCTTTTCGCTTAACAATTGACCCTTCTCCATTACCTCTCCTTGACATATTAACCCTCCATTTCATAGGAGGACTCCAACCATTTGAGGAAACCAAGTTTAGGTATAATCATTCTGCGTCCAACACGGATGCATGGGAAACCTTTGCTGTTACATAATTGATACGCCTGTCGTCTGCCTATACCCAATATCTTGGCTACATCCTCTACAGTCAGTGACAAGGGTAACTGTTCAGCACAACTGTAAGTATTTCGCATAATCTAACATCTCCTCCAGTATATCAACTTTTTTAGACAAAAACAACTCCCTGTCTAAGCATTTATACTTACGAGACAGGGAGTTAGTTAAGGGGGCATGAAGCAATATTTTTGGGCGTAGCTTATGTAACTCTGTTGATATTGGTAGTTGAGAGCCTGTTGTTCTTTTGGTTATTGACGTACAACTCAATCTTTGTTTCTATCCAGCTATCCAAGTCGCCGTAGATATACTCCAACATGGTTCTAACATTGTCAGTAAGAAGACTGAGCACGATTGATTTGCACTTCTCAAATGCTTCTTTTTGCTTTTCTTTTGTAAACTTTTCATTCTTCTTCAGTTCCTCAACAAATGTTTGGTTTATTGCTACCACGGCTGATTCAATAATCTGCTCCCCAAGAGTTATGTATTTAGCAATCATGTTGTTGTTGATCTTGGCCTTCAGTTCATCACTCTTGACTCTCAGGAATGATACCAAAAATGTAGTCAGAACTCCAAGTAGCGGGACGACGAGTAATTCAATAATGTCTTTTACACTCATTTATGAGTCCTCCTTATTAAAATTTTTCTTAACGTTACTCTCAAAGAATTTGACATTGGTTTGCTCATCCTTCCCCTCCACCAGTTTCAGCGGGCAGTCTGGCCGTCTGCCTTCGTCTGAGCATTCCTCACCTAATGCAGTGCAAACTAATACATTTGTCCATGTATCTATGTCATATTCCCATGTCTCCCATTTGCTCAATTTACATTTTCTACAACTCTCCGGCATCTTCGGCAATTCCAATATCGTTTTAGGCATCGTGTTCGACCTCACTTTCCTCAAATCTTAAATACAAACCACCATGAAAGTTGTTTGAAATGTTGTATAATTTTTTATGCTTATTTTTGTAAACCACCATCAAAGTTGTTTACCCAAAGAATCCTGTTTGTTTTAAAATTTCACGGATTTTTTGAATAGTACGACTGACTTTCATATTGGATATCCCAATATCCTTCGCAGTATCTGACTGGTTATTCCCCGATAGTTGTAATTTCAAGATATTAAGCTCTGTTTCAGAGAGCTTGTCCTTGACGATATCAATAAGTTTTTCAATATACAGTTTATCCTCCACGCTGAGGTCTACATTATCTCCGCTTTCAATTGTATCTGCACAACACATATCGTTATTATCCGGCTCCTCCAAACTTTTCATAAAACTACTCACTTGTTGAATCTGCATTATCCTTTTTTCAGACACATTCAGCATTACCGCAAGCTCCGCAGGTGAGGGCATTTCTCCTAATTCAGCTTCAATATCCTTTATCTCCACCATAAGGCGTTGTGCTCCCCTCGATATCTTCATAACACTGTAGTTGCTTCTGAGGAAGTGCTTGACTTCTCTTGCTATGGCTATTGAGGCAAATGAGGAGAACTTTATACCCCGTTCAGTATCAAATGCCCTGATTGCTTTAATAAAGCCTATAGAGCCTATTTGAAGTAAATCGTCATATGTCGCTCCACAAGCATATAGGAAGTTGGGAGAAGTGTTCACATATTTATTGATAGAGTGGCGTATAAGGTTGATATTGTGTGTGATTAATTCTCCCAAGTAGTCAGGGTCTTCCTTAGCACGGTTAATATTATCCATGTTGTATAATGAGTATTTTGGGTCTGTCACTTAACCACTTTCCCTTCGCTTACGCTCAAAGCATTTCTTTGCTATCTCCATGCATCCTCTTGGTAGATTTAAAACTGTCACTAAAACTTCATCACTGAAAACGTATACCTTATCTCCGTAAACCCTTAAGTTGTTTGCCTTTTTATTTTTGAAGTACAATGATGTCAGGTATTTATGTAAATTGCCCGTTGTTTCTGAGTGTTTAAGCCCATTCTCAAAAGCAATTTGGGCTAATCTTTCGGTGGCTTTCTTTGGAACTCCACACCGTTTTCTCTCTCGTTGCTCTGCATGTCGTGTTACTTTTACACCCAAGATCACCATCCCCTATTAGGGGGAATTTACGTCTTTTGTTAAAATCAACTCGGTAAATTCCTCCTCTGTAACTAAATGAATTTCACATTCGTTTGAGAAAGCAAACCCCGCCCCGTCAGATAAGATGGCAGAGTAGGTGACATCCGCTTCCTCAACAATCTCTTGGTTCTGGAAATCGTAAAAGAGCTTACATACCTCATAACCTATTAACTGGCCGCCAAACCACAGATTGATGTTTTCATCTTGCCCTTTAAAAGGGTTATGGGGTACATATATGTAGTTCCCCACGAGATTCTGTAGCATTTCTTCTGTTAACCTATCTGATTTCTCTTTAATTAAAAGCATTATTCTTCCTCCATTAACGGTACAAGAACGTCATTTATAGTAGTGAATTTACATGCCCCGCAGAAGTAATCCATTTTACTGACTGCGGTACGTTCATGCGGGCGGTCGATCCCCTGCATGACAATCAAGTATTTTGTCTTTTGTATAACCTTCATTCTTTCGTTCTTGTAATATTCTGAGTAAAGGAGCAATCTATCACCTACGGATATTCGGTTAAAGATACTGTCTACATAACGCATCCTGAATCGCATAATCTCATAGGCACTATAAATCACACCTGGTTCACGTTTCTTTATCTTCGCCATATAAACGCCCCGCCATCATCATAAAGTCGTGTTCTTCGAGTACATAGAAGTCTTTGCCGTCACCAAAAGAGAAAACTAATACAGGAATCTTACCTGTTTCCAGTGCCTCCATATGTAGTTTCTTGAAGTAGTCTGCCTTTAGAGTAATCTGCTTCGATGGAGTGGCTTTTGTCTTTGCTTCTATACGGAATGCCTTAGAAATTACATCTGACTTTTTATGGTACAAAGCCCCAGAAGCCTTTTGTACATGGGCGTTCTCAACATTTTTGGTTAGCCTCTCCGCTATTCTCTTCTCTTGTTTCTTTGAGATCCTACGTACATCCATCTCGAAACCTCACTCGTATCTTTTTGCAAGTTCTTTCGCTAAAGCGGTTGAAACCAAATTAAGTGCCTTATCCCTATCCCTGTTTATTAGCTCAATAAACTTGCGTCTGTAAAACATGCTGTCTGATATATCAAGGGCAACCCTTGTAACTACAATCAGTACGATAATTATTAAAAGCTCGAACATTTCACATCACCTGTCTTCAACACTTCCAATACTTTGTCCAACAGCAAGGTGTACATTTCCCCGCCTGTTTCGATAATGTCTTTGTTTATTGCTTCTCTTGCTTTTTCCTTTCCGTTAAACTTGAGTTCTTCTCCATTGTAGAGCAACTTTTCTTGTGTACGGGGGTCTACTGCCGTGAACCAAGCTCCTGCTCCACTCAGAACCCCTATCATACGGGCTACTGTAACGAGTTCAGCTACATGGTCAAATCCTTCATCATAGTATAGATCCATTACAGCACGCCTGAACGGTGGGCCTATTTTATTCTTGATGACCTTAGCCACTATCTGCTGACCAATGATAGTCTTTTTATCACCTGAACCTTCAGCGAAATACTCTCCAACAGAAATCTCAACATGATGGGTATAGCAGTGCTTTAAAGACCGCCCGCCTACCGTTGTTGTGGGAGTACCATATCTGGAGTATCCACCTATCAAATCTCTTAATTGGTTAATAAGTATTAGAGAAGTTCCAGACTTGGCTAACAAACCTGTATTTACAATTTTGCGTACCGCCTTGGAGTTTATCTTGGAAGCTCCGCCAACTCTGCTTTCCTTATCCCATTCGTCACTTTCAAACTCTTCTCTCGGTACTAATCCTGCCACACTGTCAAGTCCAATGACGCTGAATTTGTTTGTAGCAATCATTCTTTCTATCATCTCATAGACTTCATCAGCAGGCTTATCGGGCTGACTGAAAACGAGTTTGTCCAAGTCTACCCCCAATTTAGTAGCCCATATGGGGTTAAAGGTATTTTCAAGGTCAATAACAGCACATAGCTTATCAGGCTCTTTATGCTGTGCCTCTGCTATTGTGAGGCAAAGTATAGTGGTCTTACCGCTTCGCTCAGCACCTGATAGGGTAGCGACTCTCCCTTTACCCCAACCGCCACCTAAAGCTATATCAAGGGCAATTGATCCTGATGAACGTGTTTCTATTTGTGATAGCTTATCGTTTTCGCCCAGTATGCAGACTGAATCATCTCCAAAATGTTTCTTTAAATCAGCAAGAACTAATTTAATATCATCTGTTTTAGCCATTTTACACCCCGCCACGATTATAACTTCTTTTACTGTTATCAGCTTCAGAAGTACGTCTTGTTATTTCTCTGCTTATTGCATTTGCTCTGTACTCGTAGGATTCTCTCAATCCTTTAACGCTCAGGTAGTAAGCAATATCCTCCAGATACTGATTTTCCCACTGGATGTACAACTCTTCTGTATGAACGAATGCTGCCCTAAGTTCCCTGCTACCTTCCTGTAGCGTATATAATTGCTTTTCAATGTTATCTCGGATTTCTCTACTGGTTAACTGCTTTATATCAGATATGGCTTCAATCCACCTTGCATAGCTGATAACCGCAGTCCACTTGTCGAGAAAATTTCCAAGCTCGTCAAAAGGTATGTTATTTATTCCTCCATGTGTCTTTTTAAGCTGTTCCCATTCGTCAAATAAGGTGACATTAGTCTTAAGCTGTGATGGTTTCTTTGGCACAGGTAACCCCGCCATCTGCAATTTAGCCGATACCTTTGAAGCCTGTATCATTTTCTCTATGCCCGATTCAATCTCTTCTCTTGTCACTATTGACACCCCCTCCAAGTACCTGTATCCAAGCTTTATACAAAGAAAACCAATCATCAGCAAGCATTGTAATAAGCCACGGTTTCCTGCTCGTCTTATGGGCGACTATGGGGAGTTCCCCTTCTCTTTTGTCGTTGATACTCTGATCCATAGCACTCCGAAGATTTAGCTTCTCAACGAACTTTACTTCTGCATGTATATTGGGCAAACCCACTACGTCAGCATCTCCATTAGCTCCTGAATATTGCTGGCCTCTTCTTGCTTCGTCAAACCCGTGCTCTTTGCATAAATCACGGAATAATCGTTCACCACGTTTGCCTTTATCCTTACTGTTTATTGGCATACAATTTATCAACTACCTCTCTATGTATCTATGCGCGTAACACCCGTAAACAGTTAAGTTAGCCATTTTTGCTGTTCCTCGTGCTTTTCCGCCAACATAGTCTGAAGAACGTCAATAATCAAGTCATGAGCATTCATTTCAAGTTGGCATTGTTCCATAAGCTTGTTATATTCTGTCAAATCAGTGACACTTAGAGTCTTCAGAGGCATTTTGATTTGTCTCAGTGTTTTCATCCTCATTGCTACTTTCAGAGCATTCTCTATCTCATACGTCTTGTAATTAAGGTCTTGAAGTCTTTTCATAAAGCCCAATCCTCCTCTCTCACTTGGAATGCGTCACCGCACTGAATAATGTCAGGATAATTGCTCATTGCAACTGTAATTGCATACTTGTCTATCTCGTAGGCATAATACTTGACATTCTTATAACCCATCTTGTCGAAACAATATCTGCCCGTACCTATACCGTTCTGCGTTTTGGAGGGGTTTACGGTTAAAATGGAAATATTATTCAAACATATCTGATTACCTTGGAATCCTTTTCGAAAACCCAAAAGTAACTGTGGTACTTACGGGCATTCTTTTGATTCTTCGCCTGCCAGTCTGCCACGATCCGATTCCTGGCAAGCAGAATGAATAAGTCTTTAGGGTAATAGCCTACTTTAATAGCCTCTTGCCATATAAAGCAATGGCTCATATAC
>Ga0134098_1002707_pt1 | contig 11539 bp, 10 predicted proteins | sample 9_3taG_FD_94456 | JGI IMG/M metagenome (GOLD analysis project Ga0134098, IMG submission 94456) | Switchgrass degrading microbial communities from high solid loading bioreactors in New Hampshire, USA - 9_31_10_142_A3 metaG | ecosystem: Engineered > Bioreactor > Semi-continuous > Anaerobic >... | reverse complement strand
TTCCGCTTCGGAATAGGGTTCAAACGTACGCAGGGTTTCACCCGTTGCGGGGTTGATGCTGGCAATGGCCATGACTCTTATTTAACCCGAATCCCGCACGCCGCAACGCCGCGCCACTCCATCATGGCGCCGTGTACGTCCGTTGTTCCGCGACGGACAGAGAATTGCATAGTAACGAAGACGTGGGGGCGCGGCAGAGCGAAGAAATTCGGCCGGAAGTGCGGGGCGGGGATGAAGGCTTGCGCCGCCGCGGGCCGGTTTGTCTGCTCACGATCGATCTGGGAAGAAGCGTGTCCGATGCCTGGGTCGAGAGCGCGCTCGAGGTTCTGGACGGAATACGAGCGTTGGCGACGTTTTTTGTCCGCCCGGATGCAATTTCATCCCGTTTGACTAGGGAAATAGCGAGCCGGGGCCACGAGCTGGCGTGCCTCGGGCGGTTGAAGCCTGGGGCGCGGGACTGCGATCCAGATCGTTTTCGCGAAGATGCGAGAGAGACGAAGCTGCGCCTCGAGGATTTCACCGGCATGGAGGTGGCGGGATACCGCGCTCCGGGCTTCTCGATAAGCAGGCGGACGCTCCAGGCGCTCTCTATCCTTGCCGAAGAGGGCTACCGGTTCGATAGCAGCATTAACGGGCAGTTCCACCGTTCGCCCTGGCACGCGCCGGTGATTGTGGAAACGGACTCGGGGAGAATTCTGGAAGTGCCCGTTACCGCATATCCGGCGCTGGGGTTGAACCTGCCGTGCGGCGGAGGGCGCTCCTGGCGCACGCTTCCCGTGCGCATAACCGCTGCTGCCATGCAGCGCTTGTGGAACAACAGGCGGCTGCCCGGTCTGATCGCCTTGAACCCGGAAGAGGCGGCCGGCGTGGAAAAACTGGCCCGGCATCTCACCTTTCGCAGCGTGCGGGCGGCCTTGGGAGAGCTGATGACAACGTTGCGCATGCGGGCGCCCGAGATTGAAGTGCGGATGGTCCCGCGCCATCCGGGGTTCCTGCAAAAATTCCTGTACGACCTGAATTCTTACTAAGTCCTACCTGGCGCCGCGTCCGAACAGGACGATGCGGACAGTTTCAAACGCGATCAGCATATCGAAGGCAAGCGACATGTTCTTCAGGTAGAACAGGTCGTATTCGAGCTTGCGCTCCGCGTCATTCACGCTGGCGCCGTAGCGATACCGGACCTGGGCCCAGCCGGTGATTCCGGGCCGGACGGAGTGCCTCTCGTCGTAATACGGAATCTCCTTGCGAAGCTGCTCGACAAAGGCCGGCCTTTCCGGCCGCGGCCCGACGAAGCTCATCTCACCGCGCAGGACGTTGATGAACTGAGGCAGCTCGTCCAGGCGCGACTTGCGAAGGAACCTGCCGACGCGGGTGCTGCGCGGATCCTGTTCGCGCGCCCAGAGCGCTTCATTAGCCCGCTCCGCGTTCTCATGCATGGACCGGAACTTCAGGAGCTGAAAGGTTCTGCCCTGGTAGCCCACCCTTGTCTGGCGGTAAAAGACCGGGCCGCGCGAATCCAGGCGAATCGCGGCTGCGATCAGCGGTACAAGAGGGGCGCAAATGACGATCGCCACTGCGGAAACAACAATATCGACGGCGCGTTTAACGGCGAGAGTCAGCTTCGATCGCCGGAACCCCTCGGCATAGACAAACCAGCTCGGCCGGACGACGCTCAGCCAGACGCGGCCGGTGAGCGAGGCCAGTGCGGACGCGGCATCTTCGATTTTGACGCCGCGGAGGCGCAGTCCGACCAAACCGCGAACCGGCAGCACCCTGCGGTTATCCTCCACGGCCACGATTAACCGGGAGACGCGGTTTTCTTCCACGAGGGCGGGGAGGTCGCCCATCGAGCCGATCACCGGCTCGGAACCGGCGCTGGTGCGGTGCTGCCACGGGGCTTCATCCACCAGTCCCAGAAGGCGCAAGTGCAGGTCTTCCCGGCGGTTGATCTCGCGGGCTACCGTAAGAGCGAGCGTGCCGCAGCCAATGATGGCGACGTTGTCAACCGGTCCGCGCGTGCGCCACAACGCCACAAGGGCGCGGGTCAGGCCAGAGGAGATGGCGACAAGCGCCAAGCCGAGAAGAAAGGAGGTGCGTTCCAGCATCAACGCGGGTGCGGCGTAGTAGAGCGCAGCCAGCGCAAGGCAACCGGCCCCCAAAGACTGGCCCAGCCGAAGCGCCGAAAGCAGCGAGTTTCTGAACGCGGCGAAGTGATAGAGATCGTTGTAGTAAAAAGCGATTTGAAATACCGCCACGATCGGGATTACAGGCACAAACCCGGCGAGGCCGGCGGTGTGGTGTCCCGGTGCTTCAGGCAGAGTAAACCTTACGGCGGCCGCGAGGCACGCGGCGATGGCGAGCCCTTCGATCAGGGCCAACAGAATTGCCGAGCGTGAGATATAAAGATCGAAGATGCGCGTCATGGTTCCGAGTGCAGCAGCCGCTGCCGGATGGTCTCGGAGGTTTCGACCGCCCCGGCTTCCCTATAGCGTGTTTCGGAGCTTTGATAGTGTGCTTCGGCGTTGTGCTCTGCGGCCTGACGGCCCTGCTCGAGACGGCGTCTGAGCAGCGTGCCGCCCGCCAGCAAAACGAATCCGATAAGCGCCACCAGCCCCGCTCCCACGCGCTCGGGAGCGACGGCTTGCTGGCGAGCGAGAATCACAAGCGCCGCGCAGGGCGAAACGAAACATAGTAGAAGGACGACGATTGTTTGCAGTCTGACAGTAATATTTCTCAAGTTTCTTGGACCCACACTAGCCCCCCAACGAGGAAGCCGCCTCCGGCCGCCCTTCCCCATTCCAGCCACAACGAGGTGAGCCAAGCCGGCATGGAACGCTCCCGACTATCGCGACAGAACCTATTGCAGCTTTCGGACCCTCCTGTTCCCGTTTCATAGGCACTGGCGCAGGGGACTGAAAAGGCTGGAAGTACGGACTGTCAACGCTTGTTCCCGGAGAATGGCGGGACGCGCGGGGATGAGCGGTGTTGGCGAACCGGTTTCCGCCCGCCGAAGAACTTTTCGATTTGAACAGAATTTGGTAACGCCCGCTGGCGAGGCCGTCAACGCTCCGAACGCGCCTTGATGCGAACTTTGTAACCGAGGCCGGGGGTTTCGGACAAAAAGGTGTAGTCCTCAAACGTACAGGCGAAACCGAACAGGCCGGGCTGAACCTCCTCGGTTCGAATCACCCGACCGACGCACCACAGTCTGAGGTCGCGCTCGGAAGTATCCAGCCCGCTGGGAAGCGGCAGATCAATTTCAACAGCATCGCGGCAATAGAAGGGCATACTGGAGACACAGTATGCACCGCCGGAACTGACATTCAGCAGATCCGCGGTCACCGGCTCGGGATAGCGTTCGCTATGGACGCTCACCGGCCACTTGAGTTGGATCCGGGCGCGCGAGCGGCGCTCGAGAAATGGACGATGCATGGTGCGCACACTGCCTCAGGGCTGCGATTGCGAAGCCGCAACCGCAGCCGGGATTCGCGCACGTTTGGATGCAACTCGATGCCCGTTGTAGAGCGTGGACCGGAGAGCGTCGCGAACTTACGCCGATTCGCCCGCGGCGCGGGCGCGCTGGTTGTTGCGGCGATCGTCGGTGCGGGCCTTGTCCCTCGAGGGGGCGATGCCGCACTTTCTGATCTTGTAAAGCAGCCTGCGGTAGTCGGTCTTGAGCAGGGCTGCCGCCCGGACGCGGTTCCAGTGGGTCTCGTTCAGCGCGGCGAGAATAGCCTGCTTTTCCCGCTCCTTGCGGTCTTCTTCCAGTTCCTCAAGAATCGGGCGGGAGGTCTGGGAGACCGTGGGCGCGGCGTTCTCGTTTTCCGCCGGCCGCAGTTTCGCCCGGTGGTTGAGGTCCTGGACGATGATGGAGGGGTCGCCGAACACCAGGTACTTGCGCATGAGGTTTTCCAGCTCGCGGATGTTGCCGGGCCAGTCGTAAGCAAGCAGGGCTTGCTCCAGCAAAGGAGTGATGCCCGGGCTGACTACTCCCGGAGGAGCGTGCTTGGCAAGGAAATATTCGGCGAGAGGAATGATTTCGTCCTTCCGCTCGCGCAGCGGAGGCACCTCGATAGTAATGACGTTGAGCCTGTGGTAAAGGTCCGCGCGGAAGCGTCCCTCGGCGATGGCCTTCTCCAGGTCGCAATGAGTCGCGGCGAGCACCCGCACGTTCACCCGCACGGTTTCGTAACTGCCCAGGCGCTGGAACTCGTTGTCCTGGAGGACATGGAGCAGCTTGGCCTGAAGCCGGACGTCCATATCGCCGATTTCATCCAGCAGGATCACGCCGCCGTCGGCGGCCTCGAACTTCCCGCGGGTGCTCTTGGCGGCCCCGGTGAACGCGCCGCGCTCGTAACCGAAGAGTTCGCTCTCCAGCAACTCCGAAGGCAGCGCAGCGCAGTTGATCTTCAGAAAGGGCTTGTTGCGCCGCGCGGATAGCGCGTGGATCTCGCGGGCGATCACTTCCTTGCCGACCCCGCTCTCGCCGCGGATGACCACCGGCACGTCGGAAAGCGCCGACTGCTGCACGGCCCGGGCGATCGCCTGCATGCGCGGATTCCTGCACCAGAAGAAATTTGACGGTGCGGCAGGACTGGCCGGAGCAGTGCCGGACGAAGAAGGGGCCGCCTGCACGGTCTTTCTGATGGCGGCAACCAGTTGCTCGTGTGTGAACGGCTTGTTCAGAAAGGTCACGTTGCCGCACTGAAGAACTTCTGCCATAACGGCGGGCGAGGAAGCCCCCGAAAAGACGAGGATCGGTAGCCGGGGATGCGCCCGGCGGATCTCCCGGACCGTTTCGACGGGATCCTGGTGCGGCATTGTCAGTTCCAACAGCACGAGCGCAAGGCTGCCGTTCAGATCCTGCAACCGCTCCCGAATCTCTGCGTTGTCACGGGCGGTGACCACGCGGTAACCTTCCATCCGTAGCGCAAGCTCGATATAGTTGCTGACCTCGAGTTGATCTTCGGCTACCAGTACTGTCTTATTCATAGTGCTTGTCTTCCCTCTATTACTTGCTCTTGGAGCATGTGTGAATTGTTGTCGAGTTCCGGCTTGATCATCGGCAAGACAAACGAGAACACGGCTCCTTCGGGCTGGGGTTTAACCACCAGCTCGCCGCAATGCGCCTCCACGATCAGGCGGCAGGCGGCCAAAGCCAGGCCCGCCCCGGAGCGGCCGTTGTGGCTGTACCTCGGGCTGTACTGGTCGAACATTCCGGCCAGGTCGGACTCGGATACAGGCGCTCCGCTGTCGCGGACATCCACCCGGTAGGCATTCGGGCCTCCCGAAGCGGGTACCGGCACGAACCAGTTGCCGTCGGCGCTCTGCAAGCGAAAACGGCGGACACTCCATACGACAGGGAAAGCCTCCAGTTCCACCGTCGTAAATCGGGGCGTGAAGCGGCAGGCGTTTTCCAGCAGGTAATCGAGCACGGTTTCGATCCCTCCGGCATCGAAGTACATGGGCTCGGCGGGCTGCCTGACGCTTGTTCTGATTTCGATTCCCCTCTCGCGCGCGAAAGGCGCGACGCCGTTGACGGCGTTATCCACGCAGACTGCGATGTTCGCGGGGCCGATGGACGGGAGTTCCCGTTCCGATACGCCCGACCCCAACTGATAGACGAAACTCGTGGTTCTCAGCAACCGGCGCACGTTGCCGTGAAGGCGGCGCAGCGTGTCCGCCTGCTCGGGGCTGAGACGGTCCACCACGTCCTGAAGAAGCATGGTGCAGTAGCCGTCCGCGGCAGTCAGGGGCGCCCAGAGATCGTGAAGCGCACGCGCAAGGAAGTTGCTCCGCTGCGCGCCAAACTGTTGCAGTTTCAGCCCGGCGAGAAGAAGGCACTCCAGGAACTGGTCGCGTTCGAAGCGGCGGGGATCCGCTTTTTCCTGCAACCGGCTCCGGCAACGCGCAACAGCCGCTTCGAGAAACTGGCGCATACCCGGCAGGTCGGCCGGCTTGACGAGAACGGCAACCGCCTCGCCCCTCAACTGCGTGTGCAACGCAGCCAGATCCTCGCGCCGCGCTACGAAAACCGTCTCGGCGCCGCTGAAATCGCCGGCGGCGGGCGGCTCCCGCAGATCGAAGTCCCGGACGTACAGATCGGCGGCGGCAGCCTCGCTCATGCTTGCCGCACGGAGGATTTCGATCTCCGCGACCGCATCCAGCGCTTCGGCGCAGAGCATGTGAAAGCGCATGTCGGCGGAAACTGAACACACCCTGATCAATGTCTTCACCTGTCCACGCTGTGCGATCTCAGAGCGCGAGTTAGCATCATCCGTTGCCCCTTCCCAGTTAAATCATCGAGGATTTGCTGAGTTATTAAATTAGTATCACAATTCGCCGCGGATTTGTAAGGGGGGGAATTCACACCCCCTGGTGGCGAAAAATTGGTCGGTTCGCAACCCGATAACTCATTGATAACTAGGGTAAACCTCAGTTAGGAAGCACATCGAATGATATTCGTTCGAAAACGACGGAGGCTTAATCTTCGAAGTGTAAAAATTGGCAAAGATGTAAACAAAATGTTCGTTCCAGAATGCCAAAGTGTGGCGGAAACAGCCAATTGGGTTTATGTTCCGGATGCCGGAGGGGCGGCGCTCGCCGCCCGCCGCAGGCGCGTGTGGACGCGGATTTCGCGGCAGACTGGCCGAACAAATTCTCAGTTCGTACACGAATTGTCAAGAAATGCCGCCGGCAGCCCGTCCGGGCCGTGGCACCAGGGTTGCTGATGTGAATTGCATGATCCGGGCGATCGCAGACGAGGTCGTGTTGACCGTTTTTGGCTTACTCTTCCGGGTGGCTGTTGTCGTGTTCAGGTCCAGTGCCGCCAGACGGCCGCGGCATGCTTAACATCCTGACAGTAGACGTCGAGGAAACGTTCCACGCCACGGAGGTACAGGCGTCTTCGGGAACCCGGCATTGGGACGTGCTCGCGTCGAGGGTGGAGGATCAGACGCGGCGCGTGCTGGAGATCTTCGCCGCGCATGGCGTGCGGGCGACTTTCTTTGTGCTGGGCTGGGTCGCAAAGCGCCGCCCCGGTGTGGTCCGGGAAATCGTCGCGAACGGCCATGAAGTCGGTGCGCACAGCTTTTCACACCGCCTGGTCTACGAGCTGACGCCCGCGGAATTTCGCAGAGACACCGAGGAGGCAAGCGACGCCATCGCGCAGGCCTGCGGCTGCCTGCCTCGCATGTACCGGGCTCCGAGCTATTCCATCACCGCCAAATCGCTTTGGGCGCTCGAAACGCTGGTTGAGTGCGGATTCACCCACGACTCCAGCATCTATCCGATCACACACGACCGCTATGGCATTCCGGGATTTCCGCGCCGTGCGGGCGTGATCCAGACGCCTTCGGGCCCCATTTTCGAAGTGCCGATCGCCACCATTGAGCTGTCCAACGGCTGCGCCGTGCCGGTGGGCGGCGGCGCCTATCTGAGACTGCTGCCCTACTGCTACACGGCCGCGGGCATCCGGCGAATCAATCGCGAAAATATGCCCGCCTGCATCTATTTCCACCCCTGGGAGCTCGATGCCAGCCAGCCGCGGCTCACCTCGCGACTCCTGTCACGCTGGCGAACGTATGCGGGCCTGCGCGGCATGGCGGGCAAGGTGGAGCGGTTGCTCAGGGAATTTCGATTTTCCAGCATGGAAGCCGTCTATCCTTTCTCCCGGCCGGCGGCCGTCCGGGCGGCCAACCAGGGCCTGATGTAGCACGGCGTCGGCGGAAGCGCCGCGCCGGCCAGTGCATCCCCGCAGAGGGGTGAGGCGGCGGGTGGCCCGGCCGCTTCCCCCAAAGAAGGGTTTTCGCCCGCGCGAAGCGCCGTCCTTTGCCCGCAGCGGGCCACGCGCGGGCGCAAAGGGGACAGCCCAATCCCGCAGAATCGCCAAGGCTGAAACGACCACGATCGGAGGCGGCCACAGGCAACTTTTCGCATGAGGGTGTCCACCCCCCATATCTGGGGTTGGGCGATTCTACTCTGCCTTCAAACTGGAACGGGAAATTTTTCCCAATCAGATATAAACTTCTTTAAATCCTAGAATCCACTCCCGCTCCACTCCGTTAGAAATTCAGGCCGGCCAATCCGGGCCAGTTGTGGTTACTCGCCTGCCTTCCTACGCGCGGGTGGCTCGGCCGAGTAACGAGCTAGTTGCAGTGTTTTTGAATAGGTTATCACCGCATAAGTGGTTAGCTACCCCGCACAAACGCGGGCGGCGATTTTGGCACTTTCTCGAGCTGTTCTTCCTTCTTCCTGCTGGTGCCAACAAGGGCGGTGTTGGTGTTCACATAGTCCTGAAGAATCTGTAAGAATTCTTCTGCGCGCGCACTCGAGTAGGTTACTGTGTGCAGGACTGGGATGACTCAAATAGCATGGACCTAAAACTACTTCAGACAAGATCGCTAGTTCTGTTAGTGCTTCTGCCGGCGGCTGTGCTGGCACAAAGCATAACACTGGGGCTGGCAGACGGCTCCGCGGCGGCCGGCTCAACGGTGAGCCTGCCGCTTACACTGAGCGCGCCTTCTGGTGGAGGACCAGCCGGCGTGCAATGGACGATCACTTATCCGGCATCGGTCTTTAGCGGCATCAACGTGTCAGTCGGGACGGCGGCATCCGGGGCCGGCAAGAGTTTGGATTGCGTGCCGGGCACGGGCTCGTACACCTGTCTACTCACTGGAGACAACAACCTGAACAGGATGCAGAGCGGGACGGTAGCCACGGTCAGGCTGACGGTATCCTCGTCGGCCTCGACCCAGAGCGCATCCGTCCAATTGACGAACGCGTTCGCGGCGGCGCCCGACGGAACGGCGATGTCCGTGACAGCGACGGGAGGAAGAATCAGCATCACCGGAAGCGCGCCCACGCCGAGTCTTGCGAGCCTGACGTGCAGCCCGACATCGCTGGTTGTTCCGGCCTCGGCGGCATGTGCTGTGTCGCTGTCGGGCGCGGCGCCGGCAGGAGGAGCGCCGGTGAGCATCAGCACGTCGTCGGTGAACGCGACGGTGTCCGCGCCGTCCACCGTGACTGTTCCCAGCAACGCCACCAGTGCAAACTTCCAGGTGAGCGTTAGTAATTGCAGCTCGCCGCAGGTAGTGACGGTTGGGGCGGCGCTCAACGGAACGTCGAGAACGGTGCAGTTGCAGGTAGCCCCCGCCCAGTCGATCAGCGTTTCCGTGACTCCGGCTTCGGTTGTGCTCGCACCGGGACAGAAGCAGCAGTTCAGCGCAACCGTATCCGGCACCACGAACGGGGCCGTGACATGGTCTGCTTCGGCCGGTACGATCACTTCGGGCGGGCTCTTCACCGCGCCGGCCAGCGCTTCGGGCGCGATCACGGTGAGGGCGACCAGCGTCGCCGATCCGACGAAGTATGGCACAGCCACCGTGACGATCGGAGGCGGCGACACAGTTCCGCCGGTAATCTCGGCTGTTTCGGCTGCACCCGGAAACGGATCGGCCGTCATCACCTGGACGACGAACGAACCGGCGACCACCCGAGTGAATTACGGGACATCGAGCAGCTCGCTGTCGAGCGTGGTTAACGATACGAAGCTTGTTACCGCGCATTCCATCACGCTGACCGGACTGAATCCGGGAGTCACTTACTACTACCGTGTGACCAGCATTGATGCGGCAGGCAATGCGGCTCAGTGGCCGGGACCTGCGTCTCAGCCGGCAAGCTTTACCGTTTCCTCCGGATCAGCCGGATCATCCCAAACGGTGTCTTTCTGGACCGATTCGGCACGGCCGCAGATCATTGAAGACAGCGACAGCAAAGCGGTCGAACTTGGCCTCAAGTTCCAGGCAAATGTTGACGGCGAGGTGTTAGGCGTCCGGTTCTACAAGGGATCGCGCAACACGGGCACTCACGTCGGCAACCTGTGGACAAGCTCGGGGCAGAAACTGGCTACGGTCACTTTCTCGAATGAAACGTCGTCCGGTTGGCAGAAGGCGTACTTCTCCAACCCGGTGGCGATCAAGGCGGGGGTAACTTACGTTGTGTCTTACCACGCGCCGGTTGGCCGTTACTCGGCCTCGGAGAACTTCTTTACCAAGACGTTCACTTCGGGTCCGCTGAGCGCCGGGACCAACGCCGGAGTCTACCGGTATGGTTCGAGCGGATTCCCGACGCAGACCTACCGCGCGAGCAATTACTGGGTCGATGTAATCTTCCGGCCGTCGTCCGGAGGGTCCGCGACGCCATCCGCGATGACTCTGCTTCCCAACAACGCGCAACCCGAGAGAATCGATTATCCGGATTCGAGCGCAGTCGAACTCGGCATGAGGTTCAGTTCGGCAGTTGGCGGGAAGGTGCTCGGCATCCGCTTCTTCAGGGGGCCGGCGAACGGTGGCGTTCACACCGGCAGTCTCTGGACGAGCAACGGGCAGAAGCTGGCCAGCGTGGTGTTCAGCAATGAAACCTCGTCCGGCTGGCAGACGGCGTACTTCTCGCAGCCGGTCACGATCCAGCCCGGTGTGACTTACGTCGTTTCTTACTATGCGCCGCTCGGGCGATACTCAATTACGACGGGATACTTCTCGCGAGCCGTAGAGAATTCGCCGCTGCGCGCCCCTGTCAACGCGGGCGTGTATCGGTACGGAACAAGCGGTTTTCCGAACCAGACCTATCAGGGATGCAATTATTGGGTCGATGTGATTTTCCAGCCGAATACTACGGCGGCTGCGTCAACACATTCTTCCCAGGACGTTTATGCGAGCGTTTCGGGAGAAATGCTTGCGCTGCCGGGGCGCCGCGCTCCGGGGAGGACTTCATAGCACAGGATTAGGTCCGTCCCGGCCTGGCGTCCGGAGTTCGGGTTCGGCACCGGGGTTGACGAGCCGAACACCAGAAGCGCGAGCGGTCCGGTTCGTGCTAAAGCCGGAGCGGGCGGGTGGACATGGCAATCAACGGAGAGCCGTAAATTGTGCGGCTGATGATGTCCGAGGCGGGGGCGGCCAGCGGGTCGCCCGGCAGCCCGGCAGAGTTGATGCAGGAGAGAATGATGGATAAATTTTCGGCAATTCGGCCAGCGTGCGTGATATTCGCCCTATTCATGGTGGCTGCCATGGCCACTGGGCAAACAGCGCCACCGCGAGTGCTGTTTACGGACTTGCAAAGCGGACCGAATACGGGGGGCGAAAACAACGCCGGAGTGTTCGTGACGATCTATGGGAGTAATTTTGGTGCGACCCGCGGATCGTCATACGTCACAGTCGGGGGCGGCCAGGTCGCCGCGTATCGGGTCTGGACAAATAACAAGATCACGGTTCAGATCGGCCCCAACGCGAAGACGGGCAACATTGTGGTGACCACCAGCGCCGGGTCATCGAACGGTCTGCCGTTCACGGTCCGCTCCGGCGGGATCTATTTCGTTTCGACGAGCGGCAACGATTCGAACAACGGCAGCTTCAGCAGCCCGTGGCGCACGATGCAAAAGTGCGTTCGCACCATCTCGGCGGGGGATACCTGCTATGTGATGAACGGTGTCACGGCGACCTCGGACGAGTACCGTTCCGCTTTGCTGCTGGGCACCCCGGGA
>Ga0134098_1002698_pt1 | contig 11561 bp, 9 predicted proteins | sample 9_3taG_FD_94456 | JGI IMG/M metagenome (GOLD analysis project Ga0134098, IMG submission 94456) | Switchgrass degrading microbial communities from high solid loading bioreactors in New Hampshire, USA - 9_31_10_142_A3 metaG | ecosystem: Engineered > Bioreactor > Semi-continuous > Anaerobic >... | reverse complement strand
AAGAACTGTTCTCATCTGTAAAGGAGAGTGTTAAAGGGGTAATTTTGATTACCATAGGAGCCATTGTATTAGCATCTGCATTCATAACTTATTACAGTGCTTCTTTTACCAAACGCATCAAACAGTTTGTCGACAACCTTGGGTTTATAGCAAAGGGCGACTTTACCCGGCCGGTTGAAGTAAGGACCAAAGATGAAATAGGAAAAATGGGCAGCTATTATAATAACGTTCTTGAAGAACTGAAACATATTGTTAATACAATTTCTGAGAACTCAAAGAACATTGCAGGTATGACCGAAGAGTTGTCCGAAAGGACAAAGATGGCGGCTAATACATCGGAAGAGGTTGCAAAAACGGTTGAGGAAATTGCAAAAGGCGCGGTACAGCAGGCAAAAGACATCGAGAACATAGCGGACAACATAGGAGAGTTGGGTAATTTGCTTGAGCAGGATGTGAAATATATTCAGGAACTTAATGGCGCCGCAGCGAAAATTGAGAAACAGAAAGAGGACGGTAATGAAATTCTCAGAGCACTTGTTGAAAAGACTGAAAAGAGTAACGAAGCCATAAATGAAATTTATCAGGTTATAGTAAGCAGTAATGAAAGTGCTGAGAAAATTGAAGAAGCCAGCGCAATGATTAAGAGTATTGCTGATCAGACAAACCTTCTGGCTCTGAATGCCGCAATAGAGGCGGCAAGGGCAGGGGAGGCCGGCAGAGGTTTTGGCGTCGTTGCTGACGAAATCAGAAAATTGGCAGAACAAACAAACAGTTTTACCAGCGCTATAAGTGCGGTAATTAATGAAATCAGGAATAAGTCCCAGTCAGCGGTTGAGACAATGAATGAAGTCAAGCATATCTTTGACGCACAAAATGAAAGTGTAAAACAGACCGAAGATAAGTTCGGTGGAATTGCAGAAGCAATAGATGTCATAAAATCCATAATTGATAATCTTAATGATTCATCCGAGGCCATGACGGAACATAAAAACAAAATCATAGAGTTAATTGAAAGTCTGTCGGCAATTTCTGAAGAAAATGCAGCCGGAACGGAACAGGCATCTGCCTCTATGGAAGAACAATCTGCCGTAATTCAGGAAATAGCCGATTTTGGGGAGAATTTGGCCGGAATTGCGGAAGGGTTGAAGCAGTTGGTTGCAAAACTTAAAGTATAGAGAATAAAGGCATGGAAGGTATAAATACAGATCGGCTCCGGTGGTTCAGCGCGCCGGGGCCGTTTTTATAACAGATACATCAATGCAGCGGGTATATATGGATATATGCCGGGAGGATGTAATCCGATTCTGAATTGACATACTTTATAAGTATCCTGATGGACCGGCCCATGGTCACAAACATGAAATTTATAATAAAACGGATACTCCCGAAACAAAGCTCTAAAATCATCCGGTGAAATATTCCTGGTACTTTTTGTATAAGCAGGAATTGAGTTTTTACTGAACCTGTTTTAAAATTATGTATCAAACAGAAAAAAGAGAGGGCTTTTGTATATGAAGCTTCTACATATGAAATATGCATTGGCGGTGGCTGAAGCAAGATCCATCAATAAAGCGGCGGAAGAGCTGCTTGTCGGCGCACCGGCACTGAGCCGCGCGATTAAAGAGCTTGAAAATACTCTTGGGGTGACACTGTTTGAGCGTAGTGCCAGGGGAATGTTTTTAACGCCCGAGGGGGAACTTTTTATCAGTTATGCAAAGAAAATTCTGAAACAAATTGACGATATTGAAACAATATTTAAAGAAGGAATAACGGCAAAAAGGCAGTTTTCCATTTCGGTTCCCCGGGCCAGTTATATTGCCGATGCTTTTGCAGAGTTTTCAAAAAGAATAGATCCCAAATCGGAAACTGAAATTTTTTATAAAGAAACAAATGCATACCGGGTGATAAACAGCATACTGAAAGAAGATTGTAAATTGGGTATTCTCCGTTATAACGAGCAGTATGACAGCTATTATAAAGCTTTGCTGGATGAAAAGGAACTTTCAAGCGAGCTTATTGTGGAGTTCAGCTATGTTTTGCTTATGAGCAGAGATTGTCCTCTTTCCAGACTGGATAGAATAACATTTGATAGTTTGAAATCATATTGTGAAATTGCCCATGGCGATCCGTATGTGCCGTCTCTTCCCCTGTCGGCTGTTAAAAGGGAGGAATTTCCGGAGCATGAGGGCTGCCGGATTTTTGTGTTCGAACGGTGTAGTCAGTTTGAACTGCTGTCAAAAAACCCTAACACCTATATGTGGGTTTCCCCGACCCCGCAGGATTTGCTTGATCGTTACGGACTTGTGGAACGTACATGTGCCGATAATAAGCGGAAATTCAAGGACGTGCTGATACACCGGAAAGATTATAAACTCTCTGATTTGGACAAGATGTTTATCGAAGAACTGGTGAAGGCAAAACGGAGAGTGTTTAACAGAAGTGAAGCCTGAAAAGTAAAAATCCTGAGAAGTAAATTTTGACCGCGGAAAGGCGGTTTTTTTATTCCGCAAAGTATCTAAGGTTTCCATATATTCCGTAAAAGTAACGAGGTTTAAAAAAATGCAATATTGAATTGAAAAAAAGGCAATACCCAGTCAAAAATAAGTTTGTTAAAATTATAACAGATATAAATTTGTTAAAAAAATAACATTGTTTAAAAATTGGAAATTAAACTGGAGGAAGGAATATGGAAAACAAAGAAAGAAAGATTGTAGACAGTGTGGACGCGTTAAAGAAAGTCATTGCCCGGGTAAGGGAAGCGCAAAGGAAATTTTCAACCTATTCCCAGGAACAGGTGGATGAAATTTTTAAGGCTGCTGCCACTGCCGCAAACCAGGCAAGAATTCCGCTGGCGAAAATGGCGGTGGAAGAAACCGGTATGGGCGTTGTGGAAGATAAAGTTATAAAAAACCACTATGCCGCCGAATATGTTTACAATACGTATAAGAACGTAAGAACCTGCGGGGTTTTGGAAGAAGATAAGGCATACGGTATCAAAAAAATTGCCGAGCCTGTCGGTGTGATTGCCGCTGTTATTCCTACCACTAACCCTACTTCCACGGCAATTTTTAAAACCCTGATCGCGCTGAAAACACGCAATGCCGTTATTATCAGCCCACATCCGAGAGCTAAAAAATGCACCATCGCTGCGGCAAAAATCGTATTGGATGCTGCCGTTGCCGCGGGGGCTCCGGAAGGGATTATTGACTGGATTGATGTGCCGAACATTGAGTTGACCAATCTGCTCATGAAAGAAGCAGACATTATCCTTGCCACAGGTGGTCCCGGTATGGTGAAGGCGGCTTATTCCTCCGGGAAACCGGCTATCGGTGTCGGGCCTGGCAATACTCCGGCCGTTATTGATGAAAGCGCCGACGTTGTCCTTGCCGTGAACTCCATTATTCATTCCAAAACGTTTGATAATGGTATGATTTGCGCATCAGAACAATCGGTAATTGTTCACAAGAATGTTTATGACGCTGTAAAAGCTGAATTTGCGGCCCGTGGATGCTATTTCCTTAAAGAAGATGAAATTGAAAAGGTACGCAAGACGATTTTTGTCAACGGCGCGTTAAATGCCCAGATTGTTGGTCAGCCGGCATACAAAATTGCCGAACTTGCCGGTGTGAAAGTGCCTGTAGGCACAAAAATCCTCATCGGAGAAGTTGACAGCACAGACCCGTCGGAAGAATTTGCCCATGAAAAGCTGTCACCTGTCCTTGCGATGTATAAAGCTGAGGATATTCATGACGCTTTTGAGAAAGCCGAACGTTTGGTTGCCAACGGAGGTTACGGTCATACCGCAGCAATTTATTTGGATGTAACCACCGAACAGGCTAAAATTGACGAATTCGCTTCGCGTTTGAAGACCTGCCGTATACTTGTGAATACTCCGTCTTCTCAGGGAGCTATCGGCGACATTTACAACTTTAAGCTTGCGCCGTCGTTAACTCTTGGCTGTGGTTCCTGGGGCGGAAATTCGGTTTCCGAAAATGTTGGGGTAAAACACCTGCTTAATATCAAAACGGTTGTTGAAAGAAGGGAAAATATGCTGTGGTTCCGCGCTCCCGAAAAAATATACATCAAAAAGGGATGTTTGCCGGTAGCCCTTAATGAGTTGAAATACGTCATGGGTAAGAAACGCGCTTTTATAGTTACCGACAGCTTCCTCTATCACAATGGTTACACAAAGCCCATTACCGACAGACTTGACGAACTGGGCATTGAACATACAACGTTTTTTGATGTTTTACCCGATCCGACGCTTTCCTGCGCAAAAGCGGGAGCTGAGCAGATGAGAGCCTTCCAGCCCGATACCATTATTGCCTTCGGTGGCGGATCTGCGATGGACGCCGCGAAAATCATGTGGGTAATGTATGAGCATCCCGAAGTTGATTTCATGGACATGGCTATGCGTTTTATGGATATCAGGAAAAGGGTTTATACATTTCCGAAAATGGGAGAAAAGGCGTATTTTGTTGCAATACCGACTTCTGCGGGTACCGGATCCGAAGTAACTCCTTTTGCGGTTATCACCGACGAAAAGAGTGGAGTAAAATATCCCCTCGCAGACTACGAGTTGCTCCCCGACATGGCAATTATAGATGTGGATTTTCACATGAGTGCTCCCAAGGGCCTTACCGCCGCAGCAGGTATAGATGCCCTCACCCATGCGCTTGAGGCGTACGTTTCTCTTATGGCCACTGATTTTACCGACGGACTGGCGAAACAGGCTCTGCAGATGATTTTTAAATACCTGCCCCGCGCCTATGATAACGGTCAGACCGATGTGGAAGCACGTGAAAAAATGGCTAATGCCGCCACCATTGCAGGTATGGCGTTTGCAAATGCTTTCCTTGGTGTTTGCCATTCCATGGCACATAAGCTGGGCGCTTTTTATCATTTGCCTCATGGTATTGCCAACGCGCTTATGATAGAAGAAGTAATCCGTTTCAACGCTTCGGAAGCACCGGCCAAAATGGGAACTTTCCCGCAATACGGATACCCGCACGCTTTAAGACGTTATGCCGAAATTGCTGAGGCGCTTAATCTCGGCGGCGAAAACGATCATGAAAAGCTGGAAAATCTCATTAAAGCCATTAATGATCTGAAGGCAAGGGTGGGGATCAAGTCATCAATCAAAGAGTATGGCATAAATGAGAAGGAATTCCTGGAACGCCTCGACGAGATGGTTGAACAGGCATTCGACGACCAGTGCACCGGTACCAATCCGCGATATCCGCTGATGAGCGAAATAAGGCAAATGTATCTGAATGCTTATTACGGCAAAAAACATTTTGTCGATGAAGAAAAGCCAAATGAAGCGGATATCGCCGGGACAGAGGATGAAAACAAAGTTAAAAAGGCGTATCTGAGAGCCAGAGTCGGAGCGAAGAGAGCATGAGGCGGAGGCAGTGTTTATGAATGCAGATCGTATCATTGCGGTAAGAAACAATAAAACAGTCTACCGTGATGGAGAACGCGTTCTTAAAGTGTTTGACGAAACCTATTCGAAAGCCGATGTGCTGAACGAAGCACTGAATCAGGCGCGCGTTGAAGAGACCGGGCTTAATATTCCCAGAATTCTTGAAGTTACGGTTATCGACGGGAATTGGACAATTGTTTCGCAATACATTAAAGGGAAAACGTTGGCGCGGTTAATGGAAGAAAATCCTGACAGGAAAGATGAGTATTTGAATTTGTTTGTTGATCTGCAGCTTGAAATGCACAGTAAAGTCTGTCCGGGATTAAATAAACTTAAGGACAAATTGAGCCATAAAATCAACGAAACCGATCTCCCGGCTACCGTGCGTTATGATCTGCAAACCCGGCTGGAGGCAATGCCAAAACACAACAAAGTTTGCCACGGTGATTTTAACCCGTCCAATATCGTCATTACCGAGGACGGTACGCCGTATATCCTGGACTGGGCTCATGCGACCCAGGGCAACGCCTCCGCCGACGCTGCAAGGACTTATCTTTTATTCTGGCTGAATGGCGATATTGACGGTGCCAATAAATATCTCGAGCTGTTTTGCGCGAAAAGCAATACCGAAAAGGAATATGTGCAAAAGTGGATGCCTATAGTGGCAGCCTCCCAGTTAGCCAAAGGCAATGCCAAAGAGCGGGAATTCTTATGTTCATGGATTAATGTCGTAGATTATGAATAAGGGGACAGGATATATGAAAGTTACAATATGCATTGGTTCTTCATGCCACATAAAAGGCTCTCGCCAGGTGGTTGAAGGGCTGCAGTATCTGATACGCAAACACAATATCGGCGATAAGGTGGAGCTCGGCGGAACATTCTGCATGGGCAAATGCCAGCAGGGTGTTTGTGTTACCGTGGATGACAAATTCTGTTCCGTGTCTCCCGAAACACTGGATGAGTTTTTTAATGAGAATATTTTAAAACAGGTGGAATGAGATGATTGTTCAGATTTGTGTTGGATCTTCCTGCTATCTGAAGGGAGCCGAACGAATTGTTGAACTGTTTCAGACGGCCATAGCGGAACATAAGTTGGAAGATGACATTACACTTGCCGGCAGCTTTTGCACCGGCAAGTGTAATCGTATAGGTGTAACGGTTACGGTGAATGACGAGGTTTATACAGGTATTACGACCGAAAATTTTAAGGATTTTTTTACTGAAAAGGTGTTAAAACCTATAGAAGCGGAAAGAAAGGGTCTGGGGAATGGAATGTCTGACGCTGAAAAAATCTAACTGCAAAAACTGTTACAAATGCATTCGCCACTGCCCTGTAAAATCTATCCGCTTTTCGGGAAATCAGGCGTATATTATCGGGGATGAATGCATTATGTGCGGGCAGTGTTTTGTTGTATGCCCGCAGAACGCGAAACAAATTGTGGATGAAACCGAAAAGGTCAAAGTGCTGTTACAGAGCGGTGCTCCTGTTGTGGTGAGTCTTGCCCCGTCCTTTGTCGCAAATTATGAAGTGGGTATTGAAGCCATGCGTGAAGCCATTAAAAAGCTTGGATTTTATGATGTGGAGGAAACCGCTATCGGAGCAACCATCGTAAAAAGGGAATATGAACGTTTGGTAAAAGATGAGGAACGGGATATTATCATAACTTCCTGCTGTCATTCGGTAAATTTGCTGATTCAGAAACATTTTCCCCGTTGCTTGCCTTACCTTGCCGATATAATGTCTCCGATGCAGGTGCACTGTAAAGATATTAAAAAGCGTATTCCGAATGCCAAAACGGTTTTTATCGGCCCATGCGTTGCGAAAAAGGATGAGGCGCAGCAATACAAGGGCATTGTGGACGCCGTACTGACATTTGACGAACTGACGGCATGGCTGAAAGCCGAAAATATTACACTGGAAAAGAAAACCGATTCGAATGAAAACAGCCGGGCAAGATTTTTTCCGACAACCGGCGGTATTCTCAAAACCATGGATAAGAAAAATCCTAAATATGTTTACATGGCCATTGACGGGGCCGAAAACTGTATTGCCGCTCTCAGGGATATTGAAAAGGGCAATCTTCACCATTGCTTTATTGAGATGTCTGCATGCGCCGGCAGTTGTATAGGCGGACCGGTTATGGAAAAACATCACCGTTCACCGGTGAGGGATTTTGCCGTTATCTCAAGATATGCAGGGAAAAAGGATTTTTTGGTGGAGCAGCCTTCCCGGGCGGAAATCCGTAAGGATTTTGAAATAATAGAACAGAGGCTCAGGGAGCCCACCGAAGAAGAAATTCTGGATACACTGCGTCAAATGGGAAAAATGAAGCCGTCTGACGAACTGAATTGCGGTTCGTGCGGTTACAACACCTGCAGGGAAAAAGCCATAGCCATTTGCCAGGGAAAGGCTGAAATTTCCATGTGTCTGCCTTTTTTGAAAGAAAAGGCGGAGAATTTTTCGGATACGATTGCAAGGAATATTCCCAATGGGCTTATTGTGCTGAATGAAAAGCTTGAAGTTCAGCAAATAAACAATGCGGCGCTGAAAATATTAAATCTGCGCAGAGCTTCGGATATTCTGGGCGATCAAATCGTGCGGGTGCTGGACCCCGGTGACTTTTTGACGGTGCTTACGGAAGGAACCGGTATTCGTGACAAGCGCGAATATTTGGCAGAGTACAAAAAATATGTGGAAAAAACCATTATCTATGATAAAGAATACCGGCAAATTCTTTGCATTCTTCGTGATGTCACCGAGGAAGAAAACCAGCGGGCAAGGAAGGAAAGTATCACCCATCAGACGATAGAAATCGCGGACAAAGTGGTGGATAAGCAAATGCGGATTGTGCAGGAAATTGCGTCTTTACTGGGTGAGACTGTGGCAGAGACCAAGATTGCACTTACAAAGCTGAAGGAGTCGATCACTAATGAATAACCTGTGTGTTGATATCGGTTATAAAAGTATCAACCACGAGGGCGAGCAGCTTTGCGGCGATCACGTTGATGTAATCGAGCATGGCGAGAACTCAACGGTAATAGTGCTTGCCGACGGGCTTGGCAGCGGGGTGAAAGCATGCATTCTTTCCACGCTTACATCGAGGATTATATCTACCATGCTGGCAGAGGGTCTCAGCCTTGAAGAATGTGTTTCCACAATTGCCGCCACTTTACCGATTTGTTCCGTCAGAGGGGTTGCTTATTCCACCTTTACTATTTTACATCTTATTGAGAATGAGACGGTGGAGATAATTCAATATGATAATCCTGATGTCATTTTTATCCGGAACGGTGAGATATTCCACTATCCTAAACAGGAACTTAATATTGACAACAAGAAAATTCTGAAATCTGTCATAAAGCTGCAGGAAAATGACTGCATGGTTGCGATGAGTGACGGTTGTCCTCATGCCGGTATCGGGCGTGCTTTCAATTTCGGGTGGAAATGGGAAGACATAGCGGATTTCATGAAAACCGTGTATATTGCCGGTCACACTGCGAAAAACCTTGCCACAATGCTGGTGGATGAATGTAATAAGCGGTACGGCAAACGTCCCGGTGATGATGCGACCGCGTGCGTGGTGAAAGTGCGTAAACGTGAGCCTATGAACGTTCTTTTTGGCCCCCCGCGCAACAGGGATGATTGTGACCGGATGATGTCCCTGTTTTTTTCCAAGGAAGGAAAGCATATTATCTGTGGCGGTACAACCGCTTCAATAGCGGCGAAATATCTTGGTAAGGAAGTAAAGACAAGCCTTAACTTTGAAAGCGCTGACATTCCGCCTGTTGCGGAAATAGAGGGTGTGGATTTGGTTACCGAAGGAGTTATAACCATGAGCAGGGTGATTGAATATGCCAAAGATGCGTTGGGAAAAAACGAACTGTATGAACACTGGGCATTTAAACGTGACGGCGCTTCTATGATTTGCCGGATGTTGTTTGAGGAGGCAACTGATATCAATTTTTTTGTGGGAAGGGCCGTCAACCCGGCGCATCAAAATCCCGATTTGCCGATTACCTTCAACATAAAAATGAACCTTGTGGAAGAATTGTCGGCGTGTTTGAGACAAATGGGGAAGCGTGTAAAAGTATGCTATTTTTAAGAAGGAGAAAATTACATTTTGACATAAATTATTTTTGATATTAAGATTAAATTCGTATGCCTGCGTGAAACAGCGGGTATTGCCTGAAAAGTCAGTTGGTTTTAAGAAGGTGAAAAAATGCGGAAGTTCGATACAAAAGTCCAGCATTTAAAATACAAGGTTTTGAAGGAAGTGGCACGGCTCGCATGGAACGATACTTTGCTTGAAAACCTGATGGATATTCCGCAAATGATTATACCCGGAAAGACACCGACCATGCGCTGTTGTGTTTATAAAGAGCGTGCAATTGTAGCGGAACGCGTAAAGCTGGCTATGGGTGGCAACAAGGATAATCCGAATGTTATTGAAGTCATTGAGATAGCCTGCGATGAATGCCCGATGGGTGGCTACGAAGTCACTAACGCCTGCAGAGGATGTCTTGCTCACCGCTGTGAGGATGCCTGCAAATTCGGCGCCATTTATTTTGACCAGAATCATGTGGCGCATATAGATAAGACTAAATGCAGGGAATGCGGCGCATGTTCGAGGGTTTGCCCTTATTCCGCCATAATCAGCCTCCGCCGTCCCTGTGAGAATGCGTGTAAAATAAAGGCAATTCATATGAGCGAGGCCAAAACCGCTGCCATTGACAACAAAAAGTGCATTGCGTGCGGTGCGTGCGTGTATCAGTGCCCGTTTGGCGCGATTATGGATAAGTCTTATATTCTGGATGCGATTGATATTATAAAGAAAAGCGATAACAACAGGAAATACAAAGTTTATGCGGTAGTGGCTCCGTCAATTTCCAGCCAGTTTACTTACGCAAAACTCGGTCAGGTGATTACGGGGTTAAAAGAACTCGGCTTTTATACTGTTATTGAAGCGGCATTGGGAGCGGACATGGTGGCTTATTCCGAAAGCAGGGAACTTGTAGAGAAGGGATTTTTGATAAGCTCCTGCTGTCCGGCGTTTGTCAGTTATGTGGAGAAGAACTTCCCGGGTCTGGCCCCGTCCATTTCCCATAATCTTTCGCCTATGGCAACTATTGCAAAGTATTTGAAAGAACGCGAGAAAAACTGCAAAGTGATTTTCATCGGCCCGTGTACCGCCAAAAAGGCGGAAGTTCAAAAAGAAAGTGTCAGACCTTATGTGGATGTTGTCTTAACTTTTGAGGAATTACAGGCGCTGTTTGATTCCAAAGATATTGACATTACCACTTTGCCTGAGGATGTTCTGGACAATGCGTCGTATTATGGCAGAATTTTTGCCCGCAGCGGAGGTCTTACCGATGCGATAGCTGAAGGGCTGAAAGAGCACGGCTTTACGGACTTTGAACTGAAATCAAGCGTCTGTGACGGCATTGAACAATGCAAAGTTGCTCTGATGAAAAAAAGCAAAAACATGTCAGATGCGAACTTCATTGAAGGAATGGCCTGCGTAGGCGGGTGTATCGGCGGTGCCGGTTGCCTTACGCATGGCGAGAAAGATAAGGCCGAGGTTGATAAATATGGTAGGGAGGCCTTTGAAAAAACCATTTCAGATGCAATATCGGTGTTGATATAAACAGTAAAATACTGCAAAGTTTACAAACCACCCGGATTAGGGTGGTTTTTTAATTAAATTGGCCGAATATTGAGTTAAAAATAAATAATATAGAACAGGTCGATATTTGTCGATATATGTTTATATTAAATATATTAAACGGGAGATAAGCAGGTCTTGATTAATGACAAACCCCGGTTATGAAGGAGATGGTTAAGAGGGATAAAAGAAAACAGGGAAATTAATTACGAAGACGGTTATATGCGATGACGACTGCAGGACTGGAAGGCAGGTATTGGACAAAGGTAAAAAAACATTATGGAGTGGTGTAGTATGATGAACAATAAAATCACTGAGGAAGAGTTCTATCAGTTTAAAAAGTTGCCCGTGCAGAAAAAAATAGACAGCATGGAGGCTTATTTAATTGGTATAAACGGACGCAGATAGAATATGGAAGGAGTAGGTGGTATGGTAGTCGGAGAAGAAAACTATAGCTTTAAGGTTTCGTT
>Ga0134098_1002694_pt1 | contig 11595 bp, 11 predicted proteins | sample 9_3taG_FD_94456 | JGI IMG/M metagenome (GOLD analysis project Ga0134098, IMG submission 94456) | Switchgrass degrading microbial communities from high solid loading bioreactors in New Hampshire, USA - 9_31_10_142_A3 metaG | ecosystem: Engineered > Bioreactor > Semi-continuous > Anaerobic >... | reverse complement strand
AGGTCGATGAGGATGTCTTTCTCCCAAATGTATTTGCCGGTTTTCGTCTGGTTGTCGAAGAGACGCCCTCTGGTCACGCTCTTTTTGATATATTGACGCATATAGTTCTCAAAATGCGGGAAGACCACGCCGGCGTCATCCAGATCCTTCGCCCAGCGTTTGACCCATTCCAACGAGATATATCCGGCATAATTAATGGAATTCAGGGCCCGCATCATTGCGTCGATGGGCAAATCCCCTTCGCCCAACATCCGGTACTGGACCGCTCCGTCCTTCATGACAGAGTCCTTAATATGGACATATTTAATGAAGGCTCCGAGATTCTGCACGGTTTTTTCAGGGGTTTCCCCGGCATAGCGATAGGGATGGTGCAAGTCCCACAAAGCGCCCACCGCATCGCTGGCCACGTGTTCCAAAAGGGACCGGAGTCTGGCTGTATCCGCATAGACGCCGTTGGTTTCGATCAACAAGGTCACCCCGTTGGTTTCGGCTACGGGTATCAACCGGTTGAGTGCCGTGATCACCACATTATCGTCCACTTCTCCCGAAACTTGGGGTTCAAGATCGCCCAAAATCCGGACATACGGTGTGCCCAACCGTTTCGCCAAATTGATATATTCCACGATTTCCTGGTAATTGGCATCCGCCTTCTCCGGAAACTTCAGACAGCAACCTGAAGAAAGGCAAGGGATCTCCAGGCGCAGCTCTTTAAGTTTCTTAACAGTATTCGGCAATTCACTTTCAGTAAAAGGTTTGGCCTTCACCGCATAAATTTCATTTCCCAGGCCCCGGATTTCGATCCCGTCAAAGCCGAAATCTTTGGCCATGGCATAAATATCAGGCCAATCGAAGTCCGGACATCCAAGCGTCGAAAAAGCTAATTTCATCAAACGATCTCCCCTTCTACCGTATTGTGTTTAACCATATGTACATATCATATAAAATATTAAAATTAAAAAACGCTTCCGTCTCTCAGCAAGAGACGAAAGCGTGACTTCCGCGGTACCACTCTTATTGGTATCAAACCCTCTCTAAGCATCCTCCCGACGAATGCCCTCTCATGGTAACGGCGAGAAACCCGATCCCGCCTACGCACTTTGGATTCCCCAAAGCTTCAACGGACTGCTCCAGGGGGAGTTTCCTCTGTACCGTGTACTGTTTTGCACCGACCAACAGTTCTCTGAAACACCGGATACAGCCTACTTTCCCTGTCATCGCATTTCTGATGATTTGTAATACATATGTATAATGAAATTATCAGATTTTCCGTTCTCTGTCAAGAGGGTCCCCGGATCTTACAGCGGACGATGTTTAGATTTTGTTGAGAACAGGCAGATACAATGAATACTGTCATTATTCCGCTAAGGAGGTCCTCGAATGAAAAAAGTAAGTTTACTCATCGTCTTGCTGTCAGCAGCGCTAATCCTGGTTGGATGCGGCGGTGGCGGAGGTAACAACAATACTCTCGGAGAACCGCCGGTTACCGGCGGCGGCGCCATTACCGGTTCCGTATTTGCGCCGGATCAGACAACGCCGATTGTCGGAGCTACCGTCACCGTGGAAGGCACCGGACGAACCACAACCACCAATGCTCAAGGGGCTTATAGCGGTGCTCCATCTTCGCCGCCTTCTGGAGTTAAACCCATACTCCGAGACGATACTGGATTCCTTATTGACGGCCCTGGCTGCTATGGAAGACCGGTCTGGCATTAAGAAGGAATTTGGCCGATTTACGCAACAGCTTTGGGAAGATTTAGGCGTCAAACCATCGGCCCGATTGACCGCTTTGTATCACCGGCTTACCTCCGGTTGAAACCAAAAAACCGCCGGCCGAAACATATCCGTCCGGCCGACGGTTATAAAACCGGTTACCATTTATAACTGTTATAATTACAACGTTTCGGAATTCATCAGCTTCCGTACTTCCTCTTTAAACAGGTTCCCCCGCTCTTTATAATTTCTAAACATTCCGAAACTGGCACTGGCGGTGGAAAGAAGCACCACTTCTCCGGGTCCCGCCTTTTCATAGGCCGTCCGGACGATCTGCGTCATGTTTTGACATCCGTAAACCAGTTCCGGCATGGGCCGTCCCCATTGGGACGCTGCCTTTTCAATAGCGGCCCCAATCTTCGGCCCGGTCACGCCGATAAGGATCACCGCCTTGACGGTACTGCGCAAAATCTCCTCCGCCAACACGGTAAAATCCGCCCCTTTATCCGCACCTCCGGCAATTAACACAATCGGCTCGCTAAAAGCCCGAATCCCGACAATGGTCGGATCCGGGGCAGTGGCAAAGGAATCATCGAAAAACTGGACGCCGTTGACGGTAGCCACATATTCGAGACGGTGTTCCAACCCCTGATAACCGGAGATCCCTTCCCGGATCGACGCTACATCCGCCCCTGCCGTCCGGCTGGCCAATGCGGCGGCCGCAATATTTAACAGGTTATGTTCGCCGCGAACCTGAATGGATTCACTGGTGATCAACTGCTCCTTTGGTCCGTCCGGATTCCAAAGGATCCGATAGATCCCGCCGTCTTTTTCAAACCAGGCGCCTTTCGGCTGCGGCCGGTCACCGTAAGTCAACAATCTCCCCCGTACCAACGCCTCCACCTCCCGGCTGGTGGGATCAGCCCGGTTTAAAATGGTTACGCCGTTTTCGTCCTGGTGTCGGAAGAGATTGACCTTGGCTTGAATGTATTCCGAACGGGATTTGTGGTAATTGGGATTGACCGGATCCGCCGGAGCCAAATGGTCCTCGGTGATATTGGTGATCACCGCAATATCCACGCTCCGATCGAAATCCTCCAGCTGAAAGCTGGATAACTCCAAAACCACCAGATCGTTCTTTTGCAAATCCTCCAAAAATTCAAAGGGCGCAATGCCGATATTGCCTCCCAGAAAAGCCCGGGCTCCTTTTTTCTTCTGGCTGATATGGAGAATCCGGTGAATCAACGAAGAAGTAGTACCTTTGCCTTTGGTCCCGGTGACGCCAATGGTTCTACATGGGCATAGCTCAAGAAACAGCCGCATGGCACTGGTGATCTTCACCCCGGCCGCTTTGGCCTGCTCCAGCCGGGGATCAAACAAGGGCAGCCCCGGCGAACGGAAGACTTCCGTAAAATCGCTTAAATGGTCCAGATAATCCGCACCCAGCCGAAACCGGATACCGCGGTCTTTCAGTTCATGGTAGCGTTCACCCAACGCTTCCGGATCCCGACTGTCGCAAACCGTCACTTTCTCTCCCCGAGCCAACAGGTATTTGACCAAGGCCAGATTTTCGATACCCAAACCGAGTACAGCGCGCTCACTCATCAATGTCCGTCTCCTTCATTCATCTTCGGGAATATAACGGAACCAGTCAAAATCCGCCGGTATCCGACTGCCGCATCCGCCGTTATTGGCATAGATGCCGACCATGGTCCCGGTATGGCGTTTCCGTTCATGGGGCACCCCTTCATCGCTTAAGAAGGTACAGTCGGTGATTTCCCCCACCGTCATCCATTGCTCTCCGTCGTAGCTATAACTGAATATCCGGATTTGATTTCGGGTTTGCACCCGGAGATAAATTACTCCGTCCGATATGGCCTCAGTCTCGGCAACCACCGTCACCACACCGCCTCGGTTTTCAACCAAACGCACCCGCGGGCCGTCCTCATAAACCAGGCCAAGCTTTATATATGTGGTAGTACTGTAATAGCAGGTCAGTCCCGCCTCTTCTCCGTTGCGGTTCGGGTGAAACTCCAGTTTGGTGATGGCGGTATAGCGATGATCCTTCTCCCGCCTGACCAATGTATTTTTGGCCTTTCGCAGATTTAAGTCCCAATCCCCGGTCCAAATCCGGAAATACCCGGGGCGTTCCGTCAATGACCAGGCACTGTTGTCGGGATTGCGCACAAACTGCCAGTCCGCCCCGAGAGACGGGCTGTCAAAGTCGTCAAAATTCCGCACAGGTACCGGATGTTCCGGTAAATCCGGAGCATATTGAATCTCACTGGGCCCCCGCCCTTCATTGACGAGAAACCAACCGTCCTCGGTCCAACGTACCGGATCCAGAGCCGTTTCCCGGCCCAGTGTGGTGAAATTCCCCTGATTGGGCCGACCGCAGAGATAAACCATCCACCAGTCGCCTTTTTGAGTCTGTACCAATTTCCCGTGGCCCGCCCTTTGAATCTTGGCATTGGGATCTTTCTGCATCATGACGGGATTGTAGGGGCAGGGCTCGTAAGGGCCGTACAGATGCTTCGACCGGGCAACCGAGATCCGGTGACCGTAGCCAGTACCCCCTTCCGCCAAAATGGCATAATAATATCCGTCTTTTTTCAAAATATGAGGCCCCTCCGGGCAGCGTTCCCCGGTACCGGCCCAAACCGTTACCGGTTCGCTCAATACCCGGCTGCAGTCGTCGCTCAATTTCACGAGAGTAACTCCGGGCGCGATAACCAAATAATGGGTCCCGTCATCATCCACGAAATGGGACGGGTCAATATCATCCACTTCAAGGCAGATAGGCTTGGAATAAGGCCCTTCCGGCCGTTCGGCTTTCATCACCAGCTGGCGCCGCATCACCGTCTTCCCCGGTTCCAGGCCGTTTAACCGTAGCGGTGCAAAAATATAAAACACCCCGTCATGGTAGGAAATATCCGGCGCCCAAATCCCATGGGAGTCGTAAATGTCCGAAATATCCAGATAATCATTGCTGGTAATTGCATGCCCGATAGTCTCCCAATGGACCAAATCCCGGGAATGAGAAATGGCAACGGCCGGGAAATATTGAAAGGTGGAATTGACCATATAATAATCGTCTCCCACCCGGATGACGGAAGGATCGGGATAAAACCCCCGGTGGACCGGGTTACGATAGGTCCTGGGCGAATTCATCGTAATCTCCTTTCATCGTAACATAGCTTTCAAAACCATCATACCATTAAATCCGCCTACATTCCTAACAAATCTTTTAAACCTGTCGGACGGATCTGCCGTGTATCCATGAATTTCTGTCAAAGCCACCGGCTGTGACATATGATGGTACTAAAGCCTAAGAAGGGAGAATCCACTATGTACGATCCGAACGGCGGTTACCCTTATCATGATTGGGGTAACGCTTTATATCATTTCGACTGTTGCCCGTCGTATCCCTGTCAGTATCACCCTTATCTTTCGGGAAATATATATCTCAGGGATTACGGGCCGGAACCGTTCGTCATCAATATCCATGAAGCTGCAAAATGCAATACCAATTTCCGTACCGCCCTGTGGACCGGCAGCCATTTTCAGCTGACCCTGATGAGCATCAATGTAGGAGAAGACATCGGCCTTGAAATCCATCCCGGGGTTGACCAATTTCTCCGCATTGAACAAGGTCAAGGGTTGGTGATGATGGGCTCCCAACGTGATCGGTTGGATTATCAACGTTGTGTCACCAGCGGTGACGCGATCATCATTCCCGCCGGTACCTGGCACAACTTGATGAACACCGGCCAGGTCCCCTTAAAACTCTACTCCATCTATGCGCCGCCCCAACACCCGCATGGGACAGTCCATGTGACGAAGCCAATCGAAGATCATGACCATTAATACGTTAAATTCGATTTCACAAGGTCAGCCGGACATAAGAGTGGCCCGCCAGGGATGGCGGGCCCGCGGCCAAACAAAAACAAATCCGTTTCAACGATTTTAGAAAACAATTAGCACCCCTGCACAAAAATGCAGGAGGGCGCCTCATGATAAAAGAAAAACAGCCATTCCCCCGGCTGTCTTTCGTCTATCCGATACTCTCCTTCAGTTTCTTTATCTGCTCTTCCAAATCACATATCTGCTGTTTGATATTCTTTTGAGGTGCAACCGATAGCTGAGCGGCTTTCAAGGCCAGCAAATCCCCGATACTGGTAAGGAAAGCCCCCAAAACATTCAATTGGTCCGCGCTTAAGTCATCGGCGATGAGGATCGAGATCAAAGCAGTAACAAGGATCAACTGGTTATCCGTACACAATGAAGTGGAAGCAGCCATACCAGCACCCCCACTCTAATATATGAGGTTCCGCCTTTTCCAAGGGATAAACTAAAATCACAATTTTCCTCATTGACAGTATTAAGCATATCCCATATCACTTACAAACAGTATAGTATATTTTTAACCACAGCACGTCGTATTCTTTTCATTCTCAGAACAGCCACATGTCGGTGCGGTACCACGGCGCATCCCATTGATGACAGCGGCAGCCATCCCACACCAGATCTGACACTGATTGCTCCCGTCGGACAATTACGGGCACATGCCCCGCATTCCATACACCCATCCCTGTTTTGGATTTGGACCTTTCGTCCTTCCGTTCGAAACACATGATGGGGACATACCTGCAAACACATATTGCACCCAATGCATTTTTGTCGATCTAAGTGTAAAGTGACCACATTTTTTAAATATAGTTGTTGCACGCATCTCACTCCAATCTATGTGACCGGCCTTACCCTCCGGGCTATTTTCCTGATTGCCCATCAAACAAATATGGCAGCCATCATCATTGAAATTCCTAAACAAACCAAAATTTGCTGGGCCGGAACTGCAATCTTTATCTCTTTAACTACACCGGAAAGAGATGTATATGTTGTTGAACCGGTAAAATTCATCGCCAAATGCGAAACAATGGAGGGCAAAAGCAGCAGATAAGCGACCATACGCATCCAACCGGACGGGGGAGCTATCCAACCCAAATAAATCCAAACCCATACCAATCCTAACCAAAATCCTTTTAGAGATAAAGCCCGACCAGGAAGCCAGGGCAATAATACCGGGACCAGAAAAGCTCCAAACAAAGCGGCGCCAAGATAAGGAACAAAATCGCTCATCGTCATAGCTAACAGCCCATTCCATGATGTGAAATCATTGCGAATAAGATTCATCAGGAAAAGCAATCCCCACACCACGGCCAAAGGTTTAATCGTCCCGACCAGTTCCACTGGCGTCACTACCAGACGGTCAATAATTCCAAACCGAACCTCCCGCATCTCTGGTGTCGCCTTCAGCCCATTCCTCAAAAATTCCTTAATATCGCTGGCTCTAACCGGCCCATATACCACCTGAAAACCGGATGCTTTATATACTTCATGGGCCGATACTCCAGGAGCTCCTAATTGCGGCAGAATCACTGTCCGATGATTCACAATCTCTGCCAGTTTCGTCCGAACGATCTTCTCCACCAGTTCGGCTGTACTGAAAGTCCCTTTCCCCGCTGCACACCAAACATTAACCCCTTCGGTATCAAGAACCAGGATCCAAAGATCCATACCGTCCAATGCCTGACGAAGACGATCAAAACTCATTTTATAGTTAGCCGTAACCAATACCGGCGACTCCGTATCCGGATGGCCTACTGCATATAAACCCGGAGGAACTTTATAGTTCATTCGATGAATATTCCATCGGACTTTCCATGTACCCAGTACATCCCGGAAGGTTAGTTGTGTCATAACTTGAGGGATGATACCGGCAGGTGTATGGATTTCCCCGGTTATCCAAGGATACCGGCCTTTGACTTTGCCAATCTTCCCCATACCGCAACCCCCATTTCAAAAGCTTACATACATTTCTGACAGCATTCATTGGCTGCGAGTGCCTGAAGTAACAATTGAAGGCTTTCGACAACCTGCGCCCTTTTATCTTCAGGGAGACGATGATACACCTGAGCGAAATAAGCATTCATCTCAGCCTCAATCGTTTTATAAGTATTCCAACCTTCCTCCGTAAGAGAAATTAAAATATAGCGTCTGTCTTTGGGCTCAATCTCCCGCACTGCCAGATGACTATTGACCAAATGATTGACGGTCCGGCTCATGGTGCTTTTGTCCAAGCCCAAAATATTGGCCAAATCGTTTAAAGAAATGCTTTTTGCCCGGCCGATTTCCACAATGGCATGACATTGGGCAAAAGTCACACCGCAGCAGGATGCTTGAATTTCATTCAACAAGCCCAGTTTTCGCTCCAACAAACGGACAGTCTCCCGCAAAACGCTGATATTTTCATCTCGGTTCATTGTATCACCCGTATATAATTGTAGCACGAAATAGTTGTATTATACAACTATTGTATGAGATTTACCCTGTTTTTTCTCCAATTGTCACACGGATTTTAGCCCAAATTCATACAATGTACGGAAATGGCGGAAAATCAGCCACAACCATTTGAAACGGGGTGATTAACCGTGTTGTCCGACCAGGACTTTGTCAGACAATCATTGGAGCTGAACCTGTTTTTCCTCCGCATTATGAAGGAACATGCCTTTTTTATTGCAGCAGCTTTTCCATGTAAAGAATCGTCCATGATTCAGCAGGCGGAGATGTTGAAAAACCAATTGACCATGTTGCTCAGTGAAGCGGTCCGTCTTGCCGACGGCGTCCTCTCCCGGGAATTTTTAACCGACGGCGAGATCGTGACCCCGTTTACGCTGGAAGCCGAACGCATCACCGAATTTTATACCGGCGTTTCCCTGAACACCGATATTACCCGGGCCGAATTAGCGCTGAAGGGGAATGATTCTCACCAAATCCAATCCTTGGTGGAACCCGTCTTCCAATTAAACCGGCAAGCCATCGCCGCCACTCAGGCATTGATCGACTTCAAAACCGCTATCTTAAACGATGTGCTCCGCTGCCGACTCTTTACCCTTAACTACCCCTTGTTAATCGAACACATTTTGCGCGAAGCCCGGCTGTTCGTCAGTATACTGGAGCGGCTCCAATGCCGGACCGTGATGGATTTGACATCCGAAATGGTCATGCAGGAAGCCTTTTGGAACCGGATCATGGCGGAACACGCCAAATTCATCCGGGGACTGCTGGACCCCACCGAAGTCCAGTTATTCGATGCCGCCAACCGTTTCGGCCATCAATTTGATATTCTGACAGCCCAGGCCGAAGCATTGCTCTGTCAAATCTCCGATTTACCGGCGGTCACCGAAGAAAGCAGGCAGGCTACCATCAATATCAGAGATTTCAAACGCCAGGGGACGGAAGGGCTCATCACCTGCGCCATTCGTTCCATTATCATCCCGCTCCTGGGCGAACATGTCCTGCGGGAAGCCAATCATTACCTGCACCTGTTGAACGCTTTTCAATCCGCAAGCCGTTGAAATGAGAAATGGAAATATAAGGGATATGCCGGACTGGCATATCCCTAAAAATTTGATCGAAACATTTTGTAGTCGGATATCCTCCTAATCCAACTCCACCGCACCGGTATAAAGCTGATAATATCGTCCCTTCATCGCCAAGAGTTCTTCATGGGTGCCCTGCTCGACGATTTCGCCCTGTTCCAGCACAATAATCCGATCCGCATTCCGGACGGTGGACAACCGGTGAGCTATGACAAAGGTGGTCCTGTTCGTCATCAGCTGATCCATGCCCCGTTCGATATATTTCTCTGTCCGCGTATCTACGGAACTGGTGGCTTCATCCAGGATGAGAATGGGCGCTTTGGAGACGGCGGCCCGGGCAATGTTCAAAAGCTGGCGTTCGCCCTGGCTCAAATTGGCACCGTCGCCCTCCAATACGGTGTCATATCCCTCGGGCAATCTCTCGATAAATGCATGGGCACAGGCTATTTTGGCTGCTGTAACCACTTCCTCATCGGTGGCATCAAGTCGGCCGTACCGGATATTCTCCCGGACTGTCCCGGAGAACAAATGGGTATCCTGAAGCACCATGGCAATATTGCTTCGCAGCGAATCTTTCCGGATCCGCTTAATGTCAATGCCGTCGATGAGAATTTGTCCTTTGTCAATGTCATAGAACCGGTTGATCAAATTGGTTATGGTGGTCTTCCCGGCACCGGTGGACCCCACGAAGGCAATCTTTTGGCCGGGTTCCGCCTTGATATTGATGTTTTTGAGGACCACTTTGTCGGGGGAGTAGCCGAAAGTCACATCCTTCAACGTCACTTCCCCTTTGATGAGCCGAGCCCCTTCCACCCGGTTGGCTTCGGAACAGACGGTCAAGGCATCGGCGGGATCCGGCGTTTCCGGCGTCTCATCCATCACCTCAAAAACCCGTTCCGCTCCGGCCAAGGCCGAAAAGATCGTATTCATTTGCATGGACAATTCGCTGATGGGTCGCGAAAATTGCCGTGAATAGTTGGTAAAAATGGTCAGTCCGCCGATGTCGAAGTCGGAGATCAGACAAAGAATGCCTCCGACCGTGGCAGACAAGGCATAGCTGACCTGGCTCAGATTGCCCATCACCGGGCCCATAATACCGCCAAAGAATTGGGCCTTAATCTGCTTTTGGCGTAAATCGTCGCTGAGAATTTCAAACTCTTCCGTTACAGTTTTTTCATGGCAGAACACCTTGATGACTTTCTGTCCGGCCACCATCTCCTCAATGTAGCCATTGACAGCCCCCAGGGCCTGCTGTTGGTCTTTGTAGTATTTCCTGCTCTGTTTGCCGATCATCCCGCCGGCCCAAACCATCAGAGGAATCGTAACCATAATGACCAGGGCGAGAACCCAATGGGTGACAAACATCAGAATTACGGTCCCGGCCAAGTGTAATACGCCCGAAAAAACCTGCGGCAACGTATTATTGAGCATTTCGCCCACGGATTCCAAGTCGTTGGTAAAACGACTCATCACATCGCCGTGGGTATGTTTATCATGATATTTCACAGGAAGCCTTTGAATCTTACTGAACAGTTCTTTTCTGATCCGGACCAAAGCATTTTGGGAGACGCCGATCATAATGCGCTGCTGTAAATAGGTACAGATGACACCGGTCGCATAAATGCCCGCCATTATCAGGATCCCTGTCAAAAGATTACCCGCTTTTTCCGCAATCGTCCGCTGGGATACCAAATTGTTGATAATCGGCCGCAGCAGATAACTGCCACCCAGATTGGACAAGGTACTCACCAGCACACAGCCAAAAACGATGAAAATTTTCACCTTGTCCCGGCCAATATAAGCCAACAGCCGGTTCATGGTGACGCCCATGTTTTTCGGTTTACTGCCGCCCATACCTCCATGAGGGCCTCTCGGCCCGCCGAATCCTCCGGGCCTCATCCTGATATGGCTGGTTTTAAGCCCTCCGCCCTCCTTGGAATGGCTGGCGGATTTGCTCCCGTATCTCTGCAACAGCTCTTCTTTTCTTTTATCGCTGATCGTGCTCATGACGCCGTCATTTCCTTATCCATCTGCGAATAATAAATCTCTGTATACATCCGGCAGGTTTGCATCAATTCCGTATGGGAACCGATACCCACAATCTTCCCGTCATCCATGACGATAATCTTATCCGCATCGATGACCGACGAAATGCGTTGAGCAATGATGATCTTGGTCGTCCCCGACAGTTCATTTTTGAAACTCTCCCTGATCCTGGCCTCTGTCGCAGTATCCACGGCGCTGGTGCTGTCGTCCAGGATCAAAATTTTCGGTTTCTTCAACAGCGTCCTGGCAATGCACAAACGTTGCTTTTGCCCGCCGGACAGATTGACGCCGCCCTGACCCAGCTCCGTATCATAACCTTCCGTAAATGAACTGACAAAACCATGGGCCTGGGCATATTGAGCCGCCTGACGGACCGCCTCTTCATCCGCATCTTCGT
>Ga0134098_1002686_pt1 | contig 11652 bp, 14 predicted proteins | sample 9_3taG_FD_94456 | JGI IMG/M metagenome (GOLD analysis project Ga0134098, IMG submission 94456) | Switchgrass degrading microbial communities from high solid loading bioreactors in New Hampshire, USA - 9_31_10_142_A3 metaG | ecosystem: Engineered > Bioreactor > Semi-continuous > Anaerobic >... | reverse complement strand
CTCCCTGTGCTCATGGGCAGGGGCGTGATGAGCGTGTCCGTCGTGCGCTTGGTCGTGTGCCGGTGGCTCGCCTGCTGGGGGCGCGTGATGACCGTGGTGCTCGTGATGCTCGTGCCCGGCTTCCGGATGGTCGCTCATAGCTGTCTCTCCTGCGCCGTGCGATGATGGTTGAGCAAACGGGATGTGAGAGATTATAGGGATTCGCGCCTCACGAATGCATGACGCCACACTCCGGCGCGTCCCAGGGTAATTGGCTGTGCTCTGCCAGCACTGCATCGATCCGCTGGCTGATCTCGTCGGGGTAGGGCGCGGTGCGGCGCACGGTCAGGTCGGCGAACGAGTTGACGCACTCGAAGATCGACGCCAGCGTGCCGCGCGTCTCGTTGACCATGAACATCATGTAGTGGATGCGCTTGGCGGAGCGGTCGAGCAGCCGCGCATAGACCGCGATCGTGTCCCCAACCATCACTTCGCTGAGGTAGTGGATGTGGTGCTCCAGGTCGTAGCCGCCGGTGCCATGCTGCTTGTGGAACTCTGGCGTCAGGCCGAGGCGCGCGGCGAGCGGGTATCCGGCGTCGTCGTAGATGGCGAGATACCAGCGCATGTTCACGTGCCCGTTCTCGTCCTCATATTCCGGCGGGATCACCAGCCGGTACGGGGAATCGAGCGCAACGATATCGTCCAGCGCGACGGGATGCGGTTTCATCGAGGTGGCGTCTCCTTTGAGCGATTAGCGTAAGGCGTCGGCGATGGCAGCGGCGTTGTAGCGCATGTAGTCGAGGTAGGTCCCGGCGCCGCCGTCCGGCTGGCTGAGCGAGCCGGTGTACAGCGGCACCAGCGCGACGCCAGACTCGGCGGCGATTTGCGCGGCGGTCGCGTCGCTGGCTGTGGTTTCGGTGAAGATCGCGGGCACGCCGCGCGTCTGGACCGTGTCGATCAGCTCCAGCACTGCACGGACGGATGGCTCTGACGTCGTGCTGCCGCCCGGAATGATCACGCCGACCTGCTCCAGCCCATAGCGTTCGGCGAAGTAGGTCAGCGCGACGTGATTGGTGACGATCACGCGCCGCTCCGACGGGATCGCGTCGATCTGCGCGCGAAGCTCGGCATCCAGCGCGGCCAGTTCGGCAAGGAATGCCTCGGCGTTGGCGGCGTAGGTTTCTGCGCCGGATGGATCAAGTTCACTGAGCGTGTCGCGGATCAGCAGCGCCCAGCGCGCGGCGTTTGTGGGATCGGTCCACACGTGCGGATCGCACGCGCCGGGTTCATGTGCGTGGTCCTCATCCGGCTCGGTTTCCGCGTGGGCGTCACCGCACGGCAGCGCATACAGCGGTCCGAGGACCGCGCCACCCGCGTCCGGCTGTTCGAACGCCGCCTCGATCTCTGCCTCGTGCGCCGCGCAGATCTCGCTCCACTCGCCGGGAGGCAGCTCGTCGTTGCCGTCTGCTGCTTCGACGGGCGCGGTCTCGCTGCTGCCAGGAATGGGGCGGATCGGCACGCACTGCGACACCGCGATCACGCGTTCCCCGGCGGCTTCCTCGACCACCGGCAGCAGCGTTTCCTCGTAGTTCGCGCCGACCACCAGCACGCGATCCGCATCGCTCAGGCGCACGACGTCCTGTGCGGTGGGCGAGTAGGTGTGCGGGTTGGCGCCGAGCGGCATCAGCGAGACGACCGTCGCGCTGTCTCCGGCGACTTGCGCGGCGACATCCGCCAGGATGCTGAAGCTGGCGACGATCACGGGCTTGTCGCTCTGTGCAGACGTGCTGGCCCCGGCGGGGATGAGCGCGATCAGCAGCGCGAGCGCGATCAACAGGCGGCGAGTCATTCCGTGGAACTCTCCTCTTGTGCGTGGCGCTAGTTGAAAAACTTTTTCAGTACGGATTGTAGTAAGCCGATTCGCCGGTGTCAAGACAAAAACGCCCGGCGCGTGACTCCGGGTAGGGGAGCCGCTCGCCGGGCGATAGGCTACTGTGATGGGTGCGTGCGGCTTAGCGGCGGCTGGCCGCCTGGCGGATCCGCTTCACCGGCTGCACGAACATCGAATACAGGCCGGAGCGGATCGCCGCGTTGTGCCAGACGTTCTTCGTGGCGGACCAGCGGTAGTGCGGATCCACCACTTCGGACTCGTACTCTACACTCGCGCTGACCTCGAAATGCCGGGCGAGGGCGGTCAGCGTCTGGATCCAGTGACGGTCTTCGGCCTTGTAGCCGTAGAGGCGCAGCGATAGCTCCCAGAAGGGATCGCTGGAGCGCAGCACCGGCTCGACCAGGGCGACGGTCACGCCTGCGTCGTCGTAGGCGCTGAACGTGATCATCCCGGCGAACATATGCCCTTGCGGGTTCATGAAGCCGAAGCACGTGTCGTCGGCAAAAATGACCAGGATGCCGGTCGAAAGCTTGACCCCTACCGGCGACGCCAGATTGAGCACGGCGACCTCGCCCGGCGCGATGCCCGAAATCGGTGCGTAGAAGCGGTTGCCCTTCGGCCAGAAGCTGCCGAAGTTCTCCCGCCAGGTCTGGATCACGGTTTGCGGCGAGACGTCTGCGCCTTCAAGCCGCACGCGATAGCGCTTGCGATAGAGTGGTCCAAAGCCTTGCAGCGGATTGAGCAGATGGCGGCCCTGCACGTTCAGATTGAGCGCTTCGAGCGGCATGGTGCGCACTTTCAGTGCGTCGACCGGATGCGCCCAAAACGACTCGTCACGCGGATGGGTGCTGTCTACAGGCTCCGTAGTCATTCAGATCGCTCCTGGCAGCGCGGGGTCGCGCGCGGACGGGGTGGGTTAGTTGCTTGCCAGCGCGGCGAGCGCGTCGGCTTCGGTGTCGTAGATCTTCACGGCCTCGTTGAGCTTGGTCAACTCGAAGATGTGCCGGTAGTGCTCTTTCAACTCGACCGCCAGTAGGCTGACTTTCGCCCGATTTGCCCGAATCAGCAGCGTGACCAGCAGACCGATCCCGGAGCTGTTCATATAGTCCAGGCCCGCGAAATTGAGGACGATAGCATCCGCACCCTCAGTCGTCGCGCGGGTGTAGGCGTCCATCAACTGCGGCTCGGCGAAGGCGGTGATCTCGCCCTGAATGTCGATCACGGCGACCCTGTCGCTGGGGCGGCGAAGCTCGACGGTGACGTTCGCTTGCATCATGAGTTGTTCTCCTTCGAGTGATTGTCTGCATAGCCCTGGAGCGCGATTGTTCGAGCAACGTCGAGAGCGGTTCGCTCGTCGGCGTAGAGTGGAATGAGATCCGACAGGCGCGTGATCTCGAAGATCTCGGCAAAGTGCGGCGCCAGCCCGCATGCGATCAACGTGCGCCGGTCTTGGCGGGAGCGCTTCAGGAGCTCAACGAGCAGCGCGATGCCCTGACTGTTAATGTAGCGCATCTTCCGGCAATTGAGCACAATCGTCGGTGCGGAGCTTGCGGCTGCGGTCTCGTAGGCCGATAGCAGCGCCGGAGCGCCCGCGGCGGTCACCTCACCCCATAGATCGATAACCACTGCCGCACGACGATCTCTCACGCTGGCATCAAGCGTCATCTGCATCGCTTCCCCCTTCATTCATGGTCTCCAGATTGAACACCAGCTCGATCGTATGCCGGTCGTGCGATTCGTGGATGCGCATCGCGTCGACCATGCTCTTGATCAGGAACAATCCCCATCCTCGCGGCGATTGCGTTTCCGCTAGTTTGGCATTCAGATCCGGTTCCTCGGCGACCGGCTGCTTTCCGCTGGCGCCCTGGTCGGTGATGCGGATCCGCAGCGCGTGCTGCGAAGCCGCGACGTCGATCTGGACCGGCAGGTCGCGCCGGTAATTGTTGCCGTGCTCGATGGCGTTGAGCGCCGCTTCGGCCACGGCGGTTTTTACACGCTCGGCCTTCGCGGGTGATAGCTTCAATGGCTGGATGAGCACACACACCAGCTCCATCACCCGGCGCTCGTTGCCTGCCACGCTCGGCAACGCGAAATCTCCCAGCGTCGTCCAGACTGCGCCCTGCTCGTCAAGGTTCTCGTCACGCTTGCTCATGCGTTATCCTCTTCCATGCGCCGAAGGGTCAGCAGCGTGACGTCATCTTCCTGCTCCCAGTCTGGCCCGGTGAACTCTGCCAGCTCCGCCAGCAGATGGTCGAGCAACTCCTGCCCGTGATGATAGTTCAGCAAGGCGTCGCCCAGCAGCCCGTCGCCAAACATCTTGCCGGACGGATTGTGCGCCTCGGTCATGCCGTCGCTCAGGAACAGCAGACACTCCCCCGGCTGGATCGTCGTCTCGAACGTGTCGTATTCCACTTCGGGGAACAGCCCCAGCGGGAACCCCGTCGCGTGCAGGCGATTGACCTGCTCGCACGTCCGGCGATAGGGCAGGGTGTGGCCCGCGTTGGCGTATTGCAGATGCCCCGTCTGCGGGTCGAGAATCCCGCAGAACACCGTCACGAACATCCCCGCCGGAATCTCTTTCGCAAGCTCGGCGTTGGCGCTCGCCAGAATCTCGCCCGGATCGTTGGAGCGCGTGGCAGCCGCTCGCACGATCATCCGCGTGGACGCCATCAGCAGCGCGGCGGGAATGCCCTTGTCGCTGACGTCCGCGACGACGATCACCAGGCGACCGTCCGGCGTTTCGATGAAGTCGTAGAAATCGCCGCCGACCGCACGCGCGGGCTGGTAGTGCGCCGCCGTCGTCCACCCGTCAAGCTCCGGCAGATGTTGCGGCAGAAGCATCTGCTGGATGCTTCCGGCCACGCGCAATTCGTGCGCCAGGCGCTCGCGTTCCAGTGCCTCAATCCGTTCCTGATGGGCAAGCTGGGCGACGCGTAGCGCGGTCGCAGCCTGGCTAGAGAGTGTGCTCAGCAGGCGACGGTCGTGCCACGAATACCCCTGATCGCTGCGGCGCGGGCCGAGGTTCAGCAGGCCGATAAGCTCGCCCTGGCTGACCAGCGGCACGACCAGCACCACGCCAGAGTCGCGCAGCGCGCGCACGGCGGGCGAGTCGACCGGGATGCGATCGACCTTGGTCACGTCCGGATTCTGGACGAGATAATCGATCAGGGCGTCGTCTGGCTCAATCTCGTTCGTCAACTGCGGCGCCAGGCGGACCCACTCCATCGTGGTCATTGGAGCAGGGCGACGCGCCGGACGCTGGAACCAGCTTGTCAGTGCTTTGAACGGTTGAAGCACAGTGGCCGTTGTCACTTTCATCCCTGTTCCTTCTGCGCCGAAGGAGAACGTTCTGGGCGCTTCACCATCCACAACGACACGTGCGACGGATGAACTGCTTCGTCCACGACGGCCATCAACCCTGCCGTCAGCCGGTCGAGATCGACCTCGCTGCGAAGACGGTTGCTGAACGCGGCGAGGGTTTTCTCGGCGTCGTACTTGCTGCGATAGAAACGCCGGTCGATCAGGTTCTGAATCCGGTTCCGCAGCGGCGCGAACAGCGCCACAATCGCAATCGTCGAGGTCACGATCGCCAGGCTAGACTGCGGCCCGATAATGTGATGAAGCACACGCTGGAAACAGAACACAATCGACACATACACCGCGGCAAGCACGGCGGTCAGCGCGCCGTAGACGAGCGTCCGGTTGATGATGACGTCGATTTCGTACAGACGTTGCTTCAAGATAGCGATCCCCATCGAGATTGGAATTCCGATGGCCATTCCCAGAATGGCGAACGTAAAGATCGCGCTGCCGGTATAGAACCCGTCTTCGACCGACCAGGCGATCACGCCGCCTGCAAACGTCACGCCGACGATGACACTCACGAAGGCCAGCCACTTGACCTGCTGGCGCTCGATGCCGGTCGCGCGGCGATAGCGCATCACCACCGACAGCGCCGCCGCGACGATGCTGATCTGCGAGCCGAGCTGCGTCAGCCGAAGCGCGGTCACTGGCATGATCTGCCAGCTTTCCGTGTAGGCGGGCATGCCGTCCATCAGCGAAGGCTGGACGATCGTGATCACGGTGCTCGCCGCCACGCTGAGGACCGCCAGCCAGCTCACCCAGCGCCACCCGGGCGAAACCAGCTTGCCCGCCGGATAGTAGAGCAGGATCAGCGTGAACGGCAGCGGCGGCATCAGCATCAGGCTGAACCAGCCCGCGATCCACGACATCAGCTCTTCAGCCGGCCACTGTCCCGGCTCGACCACGTTCGCCCGCACGGTGTATTGCCATGCGAGGTCTTGCAGCGCGATCAGAATGCTGAGGCCGAGCGCCAGCCAGCCGATCGGGTTGCGCGGCTTGCGCGTCGCAATCAGCAGGCCCACGGTGGCATAGACGGGCGCCGCAGCCGGAACCAGGATCGACCACCACACAATCTCGATCACCAGGTCCCAGCCGCTTACACCGAGCGACTCCATGACGCCCGGCGTGTTCCACGTGCGAACGAGGAACGAGGCGACGACCAATGCAATGCTTAGCGCCCACAGAATGCGCGCGTGACGCGGGGTGCGAAAGCGAGGCTCAGTCGTCGCCATGGTCTTATGCGCTCCGTTCCCACTCAGCGACCAGCTTGGAGCCGAGCGCCTGCCACTGTTCGGTCAGCGGCATCACGCCCAGCAGGCGAAGCATACGGCGGGCGGCCAGGCCGACGATTGCGGTGTACGTCGGGTATGCCAGTTCCAGCTCGGCAAGCTGCTCCACCCACATCCCGGCAGCCATTCCTGCCGCGACGATCTGCACCGCCTCGACCGCCTGCTCGCCGACGATGTGTGCGCCGAGCACGCGATGGGTTTCCTGCGAGACGATCAGCTTGAAGAAGCCTTCGGTCCGGTCGTCGATCACAGCGCGATCCAGCTCGCTGTACGGGATGGTAACTACCGCCACGTCAAACTGGGCGCGCGCCTCGTCTTCCGTCAGGCCGACCGCAGCGTATTCGGGGTCGGTGAAGCTGCCGTGCGGCACGATGAAGTGCGAGTTCGGCTGGCCGGGGCCAAGCACGGCGTTTTCGGCGGCCATGCGGCCCTCGTAGCTGCCGCTCTGCACCAGCATCATCCGGCCAGTGATATCGCCCGCCGCGAAGATGTGCGGGACGGCGCTTTGCAGATAGTCGTTCACCTCAATGTAGCCGCGCGCCGTGCCAGCGAGTCCGGCGGCTGGAAGATTCAGGCTCTCGACGTTGCCGACCCAGCCGACCGCGAGCAGCACCCGCTCGACGTCCAGGCTGGCAAGCCCGTCACCGAGCTTGTACGTCAGGCGGAGCAGGTCGCCTTCTTTGTCGATGCGCTCAACTCCGCCGATCCCCTCAATCACGCGCACGCCGCGCGTTTCAAACGCCTGGCGCATGACTTTGGCAATTGAGGCGTCTTCGCGGGCAAGGATGCGCGGCGCGGCTTCGAGCAGTGTCACGTCCGTGCCGAACGCCGAGAAGATCGACGCAAGCTGCGTGCCCGTAGCGGATGCGCCGACGATTGCCACTGACTTTGGCAGTTCGCGCAGGTTCCACACGTCGTGGTGCGTATCTGCGTACTCGCTGCCAGGGAACTCGAAGCGGCGTGCGTGTCCGCCCGCGGCGATGATGAAGCGGTCCGCGCTCAGGCGGCGGCCGTCGCCCAGCTCGATGGTGTACGGATCCACGAACGCGGCCCCGCCGCTGTTCTCGATCACCTGCACGCCCACTTCGGTCAGGTGGGCGATGGTCTGTTTCTTCGCGTGCACCTGGTCGACGACCTGCTGCGTGCGCGCAATCAACTGTGCAAAATCGACCGTCGGGCGCTCAGCTTGCAGGCCGTAGGCGGCGAAGTGCTCCGCGTCGCGCATCAGGCGCGCGGCTTTGGCGAGCACCCGTGTCGGCACACAGCCGTCGTTGGTGCATGTTCCGCCGAGACGTTTGCGCTCAATAAGCGTTACCTGTGCGCCTAGCTCCCGCGCGCGAATTGCCGCGGTTACGCCAGCCGGTCCGCCACCAATCACAATCACGTCAACCATCCGCTTCTCTCCTGCTTGCCTTGTAGCTATATTCATTTTGCAGGATGCAGGCGGGGGAGCACTACCGGACTTGGGCGGAATGTCTCTCCGACTTTTGGCGGAAGTGGCCTGGCGAAAACGCGCCACGGCCGCGTATGCGAGAGAGCACACGCGGCCGTGGCACAGGTAGGTGACAGTCGGTGGAAGTTAGCGTCCGGTTGAGGGCGTGATGGGTGATGGGTGGCGAAGCTCGGCGCGGGCAGGCGAGGCATGGCGGCTCGACAGCACGGCGCGCGCAGTCAGCAGCAGGAACAGGACGACCGCGATCTCGTTGCCTAGGCCGCCCCAGCGCCGCGCGACCGGGCTGCCTGCCAGGTCCCCGACCACACGCAGGATCAGGCTGGCGTGCAGCAGGATGAAGTGCGCGTAAAAGCGCGGGTGATAGGGCACGGGCAGCCGGGCGACTGCTGGCAGGATGATCGGCGCGTGGCCAAAGATCATCGAGAAGACAAAGCCGAGCAGGACGCTGTGCAGGATGGCGTCGTAGCCATACGCCTTGCCCGCGAAGCCGAGCGTCAGCGCCAGCCCGCCGCCGATTGCCAGCCACGCGTAACCCGCCAGCAGGCACACGGCGATGAAGCGGGTCAGGCCGCGCTGGCGGACGGTGCGCCGCGCGATGTCGTAGCGCGCCAGCCACGCGGCGAGCGCCAGCATCCCGGCCCCTGCGAGGCGCGTGCCAGTGTCCGGCGCAAACACCGTCGCCGCGACGCCGCCGAGATACAGCAGCGCGGCTCCGGCAAAGGTCGCCGTGCGACCGGGCGTCGGGCGGACCATCCGCGCCAACTCCAGCCGCTCCCCGACGATGGTCAACACCAGATACGCGATCCACCAGTGAACGATCGCGTAAATCGGCTTGCCGCTGCTCCACAGCGTATTCCCGATCAGCAGGGCGTACGCGCCCGCGCCCATCGTCACGGTGAATAGCGTGGGCTGGCGCCAGATCACCACGGCGTAGACGCACACCAGCGCGAAGCTGCCGCCGGTCAGCGCAAGACGGCCTGCTGCTCCACCCGGATCGAGCACCAGGAGCAGCGCGCCCAGCGCGCAGAGCGCCGGTCCGGCGAACGCCAGCCGCGCCCGGCGGCTTCGCGCCCCGGTCGTCAGCGCGACCGCGCGCTCCACGCCGATCACCGCGCCGAAAAAGCCGGGGATCATCAGCGCGCCGTGGACGCTGTTGGTTCCAGCTTCGACCGGCGGCAACCGCCAGCCGAGCCGTTCCAGGCCGCCGTACAGCGCCGCGATCAGGATAATCGCGATAGCGGCTCCGGCGGCTGCGCGGGCGATCCGGTAGGGAGTCATCGTCTGCGTCTCGAAGCGATTACCCGGCCTTCTTGCCGAGCCGAACGCGCCAGACCTGCGGGCCTTCTTCGAGGTAATCCCAGGTGAACTCGCCTTCGTGCTCGTACATCAACTGGTAGTGGAGCGGCTTGGGGTCATGGTCGTTGACCAGCTCAAACGCCTCACCCGGCGCCAGATCCGCGAAGGTCTGGAAGATGGTCGGGTGCTTCTGCGCGGGCGGGATGGTGCGAACGTCGAGTGTCAGCTTCGTGGTGTTTTCCATGAGGTTGGGATGCTCCTTGATCTCAGATTTCGCTGAACGGATACCAATGGGACGAGAGAGAATGCTTACTCAAGCCAGCCAAGCTCGCGCTTGGCGGTCAGGGACATCATCATCGGGTTCCACGGCGGGCTCCACACCAGGTCAATCGTGACATTGCGGGAGCCGGTCGCTTGCTCGACGACGTAACGGGCTTCGGCGGTGATGTGCGCGCCCAGCGGGCAGGCGGGGGTCGTCATGGTCATCAGGACTTCAATCTGGTCGCCCTCGATGTGGATGTCGTAGACCAGCCCCAGATCGACCACGTTGATCCCCAGCTCGGGATCGATGACGGTGCGAAGTGCTTCGAGTACGGCGTGTTCGGTGATGCTCATGACACCATGCATTTCTTCTGGCGGGCGGCGGAGCGGTTGCCCCGCCACCCGCGCGTTTGTGGAGACTAGTGACCGGAGCCGTGCGTCAGCGTCCCGTTGAAGATCTCGGGCTGCTCCTCGCCTTCCACGTAGAGGTAGCCCATCAACCCGCGCTCGGCCCGGCTCAGCGCGTGGTCGACCAGGATGTAGCGGCCCGGCACCTGCGTCTGGAACTCGATCATCGCGGCGCCCCCGGCCGGGACCAGCGTCGTTTGCACGTCAGTCAGCGGATTGCTGGTGATCGACCCCTGGTCGTACACCCGGTCGAAGATCTCGCCGATGACGTGGAACGAGGAGATGAAGTTCGGCCCGCCGACGCCGAAGAAGATGCGGATGGTATCGCCCAGCTCTGCACGCAACGCGTGCTCGTCGCTGGTCAGCGCGCCCGCCGCGCCGTTGAAGACGAAGTACTCTGGCTGCTCGTTTAGCATCTTTTCGTGGCTGAAGTTGACGTAGCCGGTCGTGCCAAACGGTTCCTCGGTGTACAGCTCGCCCTGCATCACGTAGAACTCGCGATCGACCTCGGGCAGCCCTTCTTCCGGTTCGATCAGGATCAGCCCGTACATCCCCATCGCGATGTGGTGCGCGACGCTGGGGGTGGCGCAGTGGTAGACGTACAAACCGGGGTTGAGCGCCTTGAACGAGAACGTGGTTTCCTCACCCGGCGCGAGGTTGCTGAACACCGCGCCGCCGCCCGGACCAGTCGCCGCGTGGAAGTCCAGTGAGTGCGGGAACTGGCTCGACACCTCGTTGCGGAAGTTCACGACGATCGTATCGCCGACGCGCGCGCGGATCATCGGGCCGGGGACCGTGCCATTGAACGTGAAGTAGGTCATCACAGTGCCGTCTGCAAGCTGGCCGAGCACTTCCTCAGCCACCAGATCGACTTCAACCGTCTGCGGCTCGCGTGGGGGCAGCGGGGCGGGGACGTCCGACGGATCGCGCACGATATCCGCACCCTCGACCGCAGCCGCCGCCGATGTGCCAATCACCAGCTTGCCGACCATACCGGCCGCCTTGTGCCCCGGCACGGAGCAGTAATAGTCGAACGTGCCGGTCTTGTTCGCCGTGAACGTGATCGAGTCCTGCTCGCCACGGTCGGCGAACTGGTCCGTCGCCACGTCGAACTCGTCGATCACCAGGTCGTGCAGCATGCCGTCGTCGTTAATCAGGGTAATCTTGACGACATCACCCGGCCGCGCGGTGAGGGTCGGGTTCACGACGCCGTCGATATCGCCGCCCACGCCGACGAACACGAGCTGCCCCGTGCCGCCGCCCGTGACCAGCGTGTATTCAACCGTCGCCTGGCGCGCTGCGGAGTCTGCATCCGGATCGCTCTGCGCCAGCGAAAGCCCGGCCGTCAGCGTAAGCACCAGACCGAGCAGGACCGAAAGAGAGAGAATGATTGCGAGAACAGAACGACGCTTCATGGATTGATTGTCACCTTATGCCTGCACCGGATACGGAAGAATTGGCGAACGTCACGAGATACGGAAGGCTGATGGCGTGGACCGGGCATAGTGTTTCGCACAGCGTGCAATACGTGCATGCGTCCGGCTGCGCGACCGATGCTTTCCCCTCGACGCGAGCGAGCGCCCCTTCCGGACAGCGAGTGACACACTCGCCGCAGCCGGTGCAAATCGCCCGGTCAATGATTGGCTTCCAGACCCTACGCATCGCAGCTACCTCGCCTCTCAACGTTCGACGGCCTCATAATAGTGCACGCG
>Ga0134098_1002649_pt1 | contig 11803 bp, 15 predicted proteins | sample 9_3taG_FD_94456 | JGI IMG/M metagenome (GOLD analysis project Ga0134098, IMG submission 94456) | Switchgrass degrading microbial communities from high solid loading bioreactors in New Hampshire, USA - 9_31_10_142_A3 metaG | ecosystem: Engineered > Bioreactor > Semi-continuous > Anaerobic >... | reverse complement strand
TTGCGGCTGCCGATGATATAAATAAAAAGTTTGAAAAAATGCCTATGACGTTTGCTGATATATGGAATAAAATTAAAAACGGAGCTCTAAAAGCATTTAGGCCTGTGATGAAAAAAATCAGCAATTTAATTAACTCAGAAGATTTTCAGAAATTTATTAATGGATTTATTTCTGGTTTAGCAACAATAGCAGATGTTGCAGTAAAGGCAGTGGAAGGTGTATCTAAATTATTTAACTTTATAAGCAAAAATTGGGGTAAGCTAGCTCCTATTATTTTTGGAGTAGCTGCAGCTTGGTTATATTTCCGGACTGTATTAATGCACGTAAGAGGTGCTCTGGTACTTGTACAATTGGCGCAATGGGCGTTGAATCTTGCACAAGCAGCTAATCCAATTGGTATAATTATAATTTTACTAGGTGTATTAATAGCTATATTCGTGATTTTATGGGAAAAGTGCGAAGGCTTTCGTAGTTTCTGGACGAAGTTATGGGCTCATAATGCGAAGACTTTGGTAAGGGCATATAATGCATATGTAACTATCTATAATAAGCTTGCTGAGGTATGGAATCATGTTATAGATGATATAAAGAAGTTTAATAACTTTTATAGAAAGTGTATGCTTATCGTAGTGGCTATTACAGCCGCAACAGCAAAAGCGATAATATCTGCATTTGAGCCAATACTTAAACCTTTAAATGATTTAATTTCTACCTATAATGCAGTAGCTAAGTTTTTCGGGAAAAAGACCATTGATGTCAAATTTACAAGCAAAAACACGAGTAAACTTATAGATAAAGTTGCAAGTGACTTTTACAGAGCTATAAACGTATCGGCTGATTTGGTCAATAGCTCCTTAGAGAAAGCAAAAATTGATCCTTTAAAAACTTTAAATACAGAAAGATTTGATAAAATAGTAGATTATGCAAGTGATAAAATAAAGGATTTTACTTTGACTGGATGGCTCAAAGATACGTATGAAAAATATTCAAAGGAACTAAAAGATGCTATAAATAATCCATTCGAATATGATCCAAATAAGTATAATACCCCGTTGACTGTGGAAGGTACAGGTGATAATAATGCTGTTGAAGTCGAGATGTCAGATGAGGATCTCAAATATCTACGTGATATTGCTGAAAGGGATTATATAAACAAATTTACGACTGTAACCTTAGCACCACAGACTACTGTACAGTTCGGGGATGTCCATGAAGAAGCAGATGTCAATAAAGTTGCAGCAAGAATTAGGAAAATACTGCGAGAAGAGATAGCAATGGCAGCAGAGGGGGCATATTGATATGAGTAATTATTCAGTGTTTTTTGATAAGGATGATATAACTTACAGGCTCCCAACTAACCCAGAAGAGATAGAAGTATCAAGTACTCAGGCAATTGAAAAATATGAGATACTGAAATTAGGCCAAATTGCAGTACCTATGCATGTAGAACTGAAGGAATATAGTTTTGAGTGTGAATTTCCCCATAATCCTCTGCACTATGTTGAAACTTCAGAAAGGTATAAAGATGCGGATTTTTATTTAAGACTCTTTGAACAGTGGAGACAGAGAAAAGTACCTGTACGGTTTATAGCCAGTAATGGAATTAGTGATGATATAAATACTCTTGTATTAATTGAAGAACTAACTATAACTGAGAAAGCCGGAGAAGAAGGAGATAAATATGTAAGCTTTAAATTAGTTGAGTATAGAGAATATGGTAAGAAATTATATGTTGTAACCACATCTTCACAGTCAGCAAAAGTTGCGTCAACGAAAGTACAAACATCTACGTCAAATGCGTCTCCCAAAAGTACTGGATCATATGTCGTGCAACAAGGTGACACTTTATGGGCTATTGCAAAAAAATATTATGGCGATGGCTCTAAATATACAAAAATATATGAAGCTAATAAAAATATAATAAAAAATCCTAATCTTATCTATCCTGGGCAAAAGTTGGTGATACCATGATAGAGTTCTTGGTTAAAATCGATGAAAAAATGTATGAAATAAGTGAGCTTGTGAAGTCCATATCATATACAGATAAGCTTAATGATGGATGTAGCAAGCTTGAATTTTCTTATATAGATGATAATTTAATTATTAAAAATGGCAGTCCGGTAAGATTTAAATATGATGGCGCAGATATTTTTAACGGCATTGTATTTAAAGTTGGCAGAAATAAAGGTAAAGAGATTACAATAACTGCATATGACCAATTAAGATACTGTAAAGCAAAGGACACTATAGTAGTAAAAAATGATACGATAACTACTTTAGTAAATAGAATGTGCAATTATTTTAATCTAAGAAAAGGGATATTGACTGATACTCGATATAAGCTCCCTACAAGAGTGCAAGATGGCAATACTTGGCTTGATACTATTTATACAGCAATAAGCGATACACTTACAAACACAGGAAAATGGTACTGTTTAAGAGACGAATTTGGTAGCATCACTATTAGAAACTTAGAAGATTTAACACTTAATTTAATTTTAGGCGATGAAAGTCTCTGTTACGATTATGAGCATGAAAAATCAATTGATGATGATTTTTATAACATGATAAAGATATATTTACCTGGAGATACTAAAACAGCAATTGACGATCAATTCATTTTTGCAAAAGATGATAAATCAATAACTAAATACGGTCTACTCCAATATTTTGAAACACTTAACAATGCTAACCCTTCACAAGCTCAGGCAAAAGCTGACACACTTTTACGGTTATACAACAGAGAAGTGGAAACATTAACATTAAACTGCTTGGGTGATACAAGAGTAAGAGCCGGAAACAGCTTTTACGGCAGGATAGAAGATATTAGTTTAAATAAGAGATTAATTGTGAAATCAGTAACTCATGAGTTTATACCCGTGCACACCATGAGTTTAGAGGTGATGCTATGATAAATGAAATAAAGGAAATCGTTAAAAACTATCTGAACAATGAGAAGCTTTGTACTTTCATGCTTGGAACAGTAGTGAATGATGGCATTAAAGTAAGCGATAAATTGACCATACCCATGGAATTGGTTACTGGCAATCAGAAATCATCTCTTACAACTGGACAAAAGGTCAGGTTGCTTCGTAATCATGGCGGGCAGCAGTTTTACATCCTGGAGGTGATCTATGAATGATACCTCAAGAGCTTATTGATGATGATTTGATAATTAGCGATGAGATAGAAACAAGTAAGACTTATAAAATATCAGATTATAAAATACAAGGCTTTACTGATGGATTAGATGCACTAAAGCAAGCTATATATAAGATGCTAAATACCGAAAGGTATGAGTACCCGATATATAGCTTTAATTATGGCATCGAGCTTGAAAGTTTGCTAGGTAAAGACCCTATTTATGTCCAGATAGAGTTAAAACGCCGCATTCGGGAATGCCTCCTACAAGATGATAGGATCACCGAAGTAGACAATTTCAGGTTTGAGGTTGCCGGCGACACAATAAAGTGCACCTTCGATGTGCACAGCATATTCGGCAACCTCATGGTTTCACAGGAGGTGACTATATAATGTTTGAGAATATGACGTTTGAAAATATACTCAATGACATGCTAGAAAGGATACCAAACGATATAGATAAACGCCCCGGTTCGGTTATTTACGATGCCCTTGCCCCATGCGCTTATCATTTAGCACAAACATATTTCCAGCTCAGTAATTATGTAGATCTATTCTTTGCAGGCACTGCCGTTGGTGAGTTTTTGGACCGCAAAGCTGCTGATTATGGGCTTGAAAGAAAGCCAGCAATCAAAGCAGTGAGAAAAATCGAAACTACAGGCCCGGTAGATATAGGAACTAGATGGGGCTTGGAAGGGACAACATATGTCATCACAGAGAAAATATCCGATACAGAATACAAAGCCGAGTGCGAACAGCCGGGGGAGATAGGTAACCAGTATACCGGGGAGCTTGAAAATATAGATAATGTGAGTGGCGTGACTGCTACTTTGGCGGACATTATTGTGAGTGGAGAAGATGAAGAAACAGATGAAAATTTCCGTTTAAGGATTTTAACTTACCTTCAAAGACCAGCCACAAGTGGCAATGCAGACCATTATAGGCAGTGGGCTTTAGAAGTGCCTGGTGTGGGCGATGCAAAGGTGTTTCCATTGTGGAATGGACCCGGTACTGTAAAAGTACTAATAGTAGACAGCAACAAAGAAATAGATGAAACTCTTGAACAACCCGTATATGAACACATTGAAAAGGTCAGACCGATAGGGGCTAACGTAACGGTTGATAGCCCAACAAAATTAGATATTACCGTTTCTGCTAAAGTAAGATTTAGCCCAGGTTATAGCATACAAGCGATACAAAATGCGTTCATGCAAGCACTAGAGCAGTACAGAAAAGACCTAATATTTAAAGATAGTTATATCAGCTATGCTTATGTAGGAAAGCTTTTGTTCGATACCCCTGGGGTGATAGATTATGCAGATTTAGAGCTTAATGGTGAAATGCAAAACGTGGAAATTGAAGAAGAAAAAATCCCTGTATTCTCCGTAGAGCTGGAGGTGATGTAGATTGTTTGTCGAGAAGCTGAATAAGAAGCAAGAAGGCTTCTATGTCATAGAGGAAGAGAAGACCATTCAAGACGGTAAGTGGGAAGGATACCTGGAACACGACAATGTTAGCCACGAAAGCATAGTTATCTACACTGGACCTAATTTCACTGGTACAAAGGTAGATAACTTTTTTATTTCCACACCGTCTGAAACGCCATGGAAGACATACCTAAAAGTATTTTCTGAAAGCGAAAAAATCTATATCACCTATGAAAGCCAGGGGGACCAGGTTGAGGCGGAGGACATAAACCAGGTACAAAACACATTGGCCGATACTATCAAAAATCTAAACAATTATAAAGCAGCCACCGATGCTAGCATAAACAATCTTGAAATCAGGACCACAAACCTTGAAGAAACCAAAGCTAGCAAAACCTATATGGACACGGAGCTAAACAAGGTATATAAGAAGGAAGAAGTATTCACAAAGGATGAAGTTCTGCAGAGGATACAAGACATTATCGGGGCTGCGCCGGAAGCACTAGACACATTAGAGGAAATAGCACTGGCACTAAATGAGGACCCGGACTTTGCCGCAACTGTAACGAACCTACTTGCACAAAAAGTGGATAAGGTGCCCGGCAAAGGGCTCTCCACCGAAGACTTCACCACGGCGGAAAAGCAAAAACTGGCGGATATAGAAGAAGGTGCCAACAAGTACACTCACCCCAGCACGCACCCGGCCAGCATGATTGTAGAAACTTCTGAAAAACGGTTTGTAAGTGATGCAGAAAGGGCGGCATGGGATGATGCATACCAGCAAAAACATTCACACAGTAATAAAGCTGTACTTGACACGATTGACCAGGGAGCAATAAACACTTGGAACAATAAGGCCGAACCCCAGGACATTCCCACGAAGGTAAGCCAGCTAGAAAATGACGAAGGTTATGTAACCGAAGAAGATTTAAGCGGCCTTGGTCAGGGGGATATGCTCAAGTCTGTTTACGATAAGGATAATGACGGTGTTGTAGATAAAGCAAAAACCGTCACCGGTCCAGTAACCTGGAACCAGCTCAAAGGGGAGTTGTAACATGGCAAAATACGGAGAGAGCCAGTATGGTGTACTGAAATTTGGGGAAGAAACTATTCCGGATTCAGATATAGAAGTACGCGCCCCTGATTTGATGTCACTTTTGCCCTGGTATTATAAAAGCAATGTCACAATAGAAGGACTTCAAAACTCAATAGCGAAGGAACTAGGGAAGCTATATTATAATTTGGAAGACTTGATTAATCAGCTCTTTATTGATACTGCTACATGGGGTCTATCTCTTTACGAAAAACAATTAGGGTTGCAAACTAATTTAAGCTTATCTTATGAAGAGAGACGAAAAATAATCAAGGCCAAGCTGTGGGGCAGGGGGACAACTACTAAACAGATGATAAAAGATACAGCAGAAGCCTTTTCAGGGGGAGAAGTCGATGTAATCGAGTATCCAGAAGAAAGTAAGTTTATAGTTAAATTTATTGGTGTAAAAGGAATCCCCAGAAACATGCAGGGATTTATAGACATGTTAGAGACTATTAAACCTGCTCACTTAGCTTATGAAATAATGTATACATATACAGTATGGGATTTTGTCAAACATATAACCTGGGAACAGGCAAGCCAATATACATGGAATGAATTTAGAACATATGAAGGGGTGTGATGTAAATGAAATATACAGGCAATTTTAACCTGAAAAAGCCTGAAGGAAATGATACGATAGATATTAATGATTTAAACGATAATTTTGATACTATTGACAAAGAGCTTGCTAAAATACCGACAAAATATGCGCCTGCAGGGTTTGGATTAGGCACGATAGGTACACGACTTGCAGAAGGTACAGATTTAAATACAATTATTAATAATGGATGGTATGATGTAGTAAATCCTCTTAATGGCGTATCTGGTCTAACATGGCATAAGTTATTGGTTATTGCAAGTGGAGATGTAAATTATGTAACACAGCTTGCATTTAGTATGATAGATGGTAACGAAATGTATATACGAAACAAAATAGCAGGTACATGGAGTGGATGGAGTAAAATAGCAAAAATAACTGATATACCAACATCTGGGGGAGATGCAGATACATTAAAAGGCTACACAGCAGAGGCTACTCCTGTAACCACAGAGAAAAAAGACATCATTGGCATGATTAATGAAACTTTTACGTCTGCCAGTAATGGTAAAACTAGCATCGCTGCTGCCATTACTGGCAAGGGCATACCTGCAAGCAGTGATGATAGTTTTTCTACATTAGCTAGTAAGATTAGTAGCATACCAAAAGCTCAGGGTAACGCCACAGAATCACAAGTACTAGTAGGTGCAACATTTACCAATGCAGATGGGCAACTACGCACCGGAACTATGCCAAACAATGGGTCAAAAACTATCACTCCATCAACAGTAGATCAGGTGTTAGGATCAGGATATTACAATGGTATAACGATTAAAGGTGATAGTAATTTACAATCTGAAAACATAGTAGCTGGAAAGAGTATATTTGGTATACCAGGTGCGTATAACAAAAAATATGGCATTGGTGATACTATATCGGCCGGAAGTATGGATATAGATTATAGCAACGTAGGAAAAGACATATGGGCAACTACCAGTAACTTGGGAGATCCTCCAGCCGGAATAGATGTTGACTATGAAGGTAATATCTATTATGGCATAAGTTATACAGGAGATGGTATTTATAAATATGATAGTAACGGTAATCTAGTTTGGTTTACTAATACAGATTATGCTATAACAGGCCTTGTAGTAGATAAAAATACAAATTATCTTTACGCAGTTGATTCTAAGGGTTATGTATATAAATATACTTTATCAGGTAGCAGAATTTGGAGATCATCCGTATATTTGGGCCCTGGAACAGATATTACAATTGATAAAAATGGGTATGTATATACAGCTAATAATAATGGTTGGAATAAATTCGAGCCATCTACGGGTACACATTTAGTTGAATGTGATGATTCATCTGATGTATCAGGTATAACAGTTGATGATAACGGTTATGTATATGTTTGTTTTGGTAGTGGATATGATGATAAATCAAATTCATCTTTATTTAAAAAATATACTAATAATGGAGATTATGTTTTTAGTGTGGAAGATGAAGAGAATGCTAAATCTATTTTAGTGCACGGTGCTTATATTTATGTATTAACAACGGAACGTTTATATAAATATGATGTTAACGGTAATTTAATATGGAGCGTATATGTTAATGTACTTGATAATAATTATGAAACAAGCAAAAAGATGGTCATAGTAAATAATATCATATGTATACCAACTATATATGGTATAGAAGGTTATGAAATTAATACTGGAAATCAAATGTATCAAAGTACAGATAAGAGTGCAGTGCATAGTATAGCCACAGATAATCAATATATATATGCAATTTATGCATATGAAGATCCATATCCAAATAGAGGTGTTGCAAAGATACATGCAGCACCTATTTTTACAATAATTAGATAGGGGAGGTCTTTTTTTTTATGTCAGTAATAGTATGGTATAAAAATACAAATAAAGAAGTAAAATATATAAACAGAATCCATTATATGCCAGAGTTGCTGAGTGATAGTGAAAGAGTTGGCGGAGTTGAGTTAGAAAGTCTGCCGGCACCAGAAGATAATGGAATGCTTTATAGGTATTACATTAACCCAATCACACATGAAGTTGGTATTGAGTATTTTAATAAGCCCAAAGATTTAAACCAACAGGTCACAGAATTCCAGGAAGATTTACTGGTAGCTTTAGAAGCTATAGCGGAAATATACGAACAAATTAATGGAGGTGCTTTATAAAATGGCTAAAGTTTACTATTTATTAATAAAGGCGGGAAGGAGAACAATTGAACAAGTACCTGAAAACTTGCGAGAGGAAGTACAGGCTTTACTTGACGCAGAGGAGGCTTAAGTGATATGGAAGGATTACAAAAGCAAGTTGAGGATCATGAAAATCGTATTAGGGCTCTAGAACAAGATAGGGCCGAAACTAAGGTATATATGAAAATGACCCTGGATAAAATAACACAGATTGACGCAAAATTTGAAAACATAAGATCAGAACAATTAAAGAATAGTAAAAAATCAGAGGACTCCAAATGGAGTCCTATTATTTTGGAATTAATTAAATTAGCAACCTTAGCTGTGACTATATTAGGTGGTATAGCAGGAGTAGCTAAAATATTAGATAAGTAAAGGGGCATGAATAATTATGGTAAATGTACAAGAAGTACAAAAGAGCTCAATAATTGCAACACCAGACGTTAATACCTTTAGCTTTTTAGACTTAACTGGCCGGCAGAAATATTACAAAGAGGGTTATCGAGGACAAGATATTATTGTGGCTGTGATGGATACAGGCGTTAATCCTGATCATCCGGAACTTAAAGGTAAGGTCCTGGAGGGTAAAAATTTTTGTAAGATGTATTATGACAGTTATGGACCGATAGATGATGACGGACATGGCACACATGTTGCTGCGACAATAGCAGGTAATACATGTGGTGTTGCTCCTTCTACCCTAATTCTTCCATGCAAAGTATTACCCGGATTCGGCGGAGGAAGCATAGAAGAACTTATTGAAGCATTATATTGGGTTCGTAATTGGAGAGATAAAAATGGCAATAAAGTTGATATTGTAAGTATGTCTTTGTCGTGTGGAGATAGTGAGTTTACAGATAGACTTCACGACGCTATAAAAAGCCTGGTTGACAATAATATAGCTGTTATATGTGCGGCAGGAAATACAGGTGATAATACAAAATTATACCCAGCATATTTTAATGAGCCGATAACCGTAGGCGCAGTTAACATTAATCAGCAGACTGCTTATTTCAGTACGCGAACCGATGAAGTAGACGTATGCCAGGTGGGTGTTGACGTGGTATCTGCTTGGTACGAAGGCGGTTACATAGCTATGTCAGGTACATCTATGGCCACGCCTATAGTTACTGGTATTGCAGCACTTATCGCAAGTAAATACAAGACTTTGTTCCGGAAGCAAATCCCGGAGCAGGTGTTGTATGAAATGCTAAAACTTAATACGATTGATCTATCGTTTCCTGGAATCGATATGGAAACTGGAGCCGGATTTTGCACTTTAGGCAGTGGTAAGGCAGTTGAAATGTATATTGGCCAGACAGATTATTATATCAATCAAATAAAAAATGTAATGGATGTTGCTCCTGCCATAGTCAATGATCGAACAATGGTCCCGGTAAGATTTGTTGCCGAAGCCTTTAATAAGGGTGTCTATTGGGATGCAACAGAACGAAAGGTAACTATTATAGACTAATACATCAAGGAGATGATATTGTGATAATCAGTTACGATTATGGCCACATGAAAGGCGGAGAGGACGGTGCTGCTGTTGGCATCTTGGATGAGTATAAAGTTGTGCGGGAGTATGGTGCAGTAGTAATTAAATACCTGCAGCAAGCAGGGCACACCTGCTTAAACTGTACGCCGCCAGATAATAGTGGTATGACATTAATGCAATCTTTACAATATCGAGTAAATAAAGCCAATACAAGCGGAAGCAATTTGCATTTAAGCTTCCACGCCAATTGCTATAATGGCCAGGCTCATGGCGCCGAAATAGAGGTTGCAAGTGACACGGGTGAGAAAAAAGCTAAACCTGTACTTGATAAAATATGTAGTTTGGGTTTTACAAACCGTGGTATAAAAAGACCGGATTTATATATTACAAGTACAGATGTAAAGAGTGAGGAATTATTCTTATCTCTTATGGTCCAAAAAGACAAAGTGCAAGGCTCCAAGTATACTAATATGATATGCCTACTCTTAGAGCCTTTTTTTGTTGACAACGCAAGTGATGTATCAAAATACAATACTCAAACGCTTGGTAAAGCAATTGCCGAAGGTATACTCGGACATGATATTCAGGAGGTGAATGTTGTGGACGTAAATCAGGCAATAAAAATACTGACTGAAAAAGGAGTGATTTCAACACCGGAGTATTGGCAGAATGCTGTAAAGATAGTTAAATACCTTGATAGCTTACTTATTAATGTAGCTAATAGAATAAAATAAGGAGGATGCATATGGAATATGCAGGTATTGCAATTGTACCTTTAATTATTGGTTTATCAGAGGTAATAAAAAGATTAGGCTTTAATCAAAAATTTATACCAGTTATCAATCTTATTTTAGGTTTGATAGCTGGTATTGTTTTTATAAGTCCCGGCAATATAAAAGTTGGTATCATTCAGGGCATATTTATTGGATTGAGTGCTTCGGGCTTGTATAGTGGAACTAAGAATATCGTACAGGAACTTAAGCAGTAAAACAAAATTTGCCCCGGGAAACCGGGGCTTATTTATTTTTTAGACTAGGGTCAATGTTGATAACTGCTATGTGGTTGTGTATAATGTGGATAAACAGTAAATAGGTGTAAGTGTTCAGGGAAAGCCAAAACATTTGCCACCTTTAATAAATGAATCTATTAAGTAATGTTTGACAAAATAGGGGGAGTAAGCTCATGAATTTGCTTGTAGGACTTCTTATTTTTGTTGTTGTGATGGGGGTTTTAGGTGGAATACTTTCTGTTGTAATGCAGTCTAGATCTAATAAAAGATTTGAGGAAAGTGTTGAAAATCAAGGCTTCAGAGTAACAAAGAAGTATTCATATAGTAATGGTGTTTTGCTAATTGATGAAAATAACAAAAAATGGGCAGTAAATAATACTCTTTTTAAAAGCAAAATATATGACTTTAAAGATTTACTTGATGTTGAAATATTTGAGGATGGAGTAAATATTGGCAAAACATCTTCATTAGGTAAAGCTATTATCGGAGGATTTTTATTTGGAGTACCAGGAGCTATTATAGGAGGCACTATAGGTAAAAAGAAAAACGAATGTAAATCATTAGGTTTAAGGATCACAGTCAATGATTTGGATAATCCATTTATACAATTAAATTTTCTTAACGGGAAAACAAAAAGAGATAGTTTTGTTTATAGGACAGCGTTGCAAACAGCTAATCAAATTGCATCAGCGTTAACAATAATACAATATAAATAATAGCCCTTCTAAGAGGGCTTATTTTTATAACATTTTTATAATGGGACTTATTGGGACTAAAAAAGAAATTAAACCTTGAAACCATTAATATTAATACTGTTTCAAGGTTTTTGACATTATCCATGGTAAGGATGAGGTCGTCAGTTCG
>Ga0134098_1002644_pt1 | contig 11826 bp, 8 predicted proteins | sample 9_3taG_FD_94456 | JGI IMG/M metagenome (GOLD analysis project Ga0134098, IMG submission 94456) | Switchgrass degrading microbial communities from high solid loading bioreactors in New Hampshire, USA - 9_31_10_142_A3 metaG | ecosystem: Engineered > Bioreactor > Semi-continuous > Anaerobic >... | reverse complement strand
TGATGCCCAAAAAGCTCCTGGCCCGCGAGGCGCACAGATACAGCCTAAGGGCCCTTGCCCGCCGCTATTTGGTCTCCATGCAGGCCATGGAGATAAGGCTCAAAGAGCTGGGGTTGGTGTGCAGGAGTATGTCTGGGACGGTATAATTTAGTTAGATTAGCATTAAAGATATAGTTATAAAACCTTGTTACTGGATAACGATTTCTGATAAATTAATTACTAAAAGTTCCTGGTGCTTGTAGCGGCCTTGACCGCAAGTCTTTTTTTGAAACCGTTCATGAAAAACATCTGACTTTTGCCGGAAAAAGTCGATTGCTTAAGAATGCTCATGCAAAGACAAAGTCGTGTAATAATAAGTAGGAGGAAGCAATAATGAAATTGCGCGATGCTGTCATTCAGGTATTGCAGGAGGCGGGCGAACCGCTTCATATTACTGAAATAACACGACGCATTCTTTCTAAAAATCTATGGACTACAAGGGGGAAAACCCCGGACCGTACTGTAGGTGCTCGAATTTATATGGATATCAAAAACAAGGGGGAGCAATCCCCCTTTCTCTTAACGGCTCCGCAAACTTTTGGGCTGCGTACCTTCGAAAAACAACCAACCCCAGAAGAAGCTATTACAGCAGGGCAGCCTAATTCAAACAACCGCACAATAACGTATTCGTTTACCAATGCAGCCGAAAAAGTGCTGGAAGAGTTCGGTAAGGGGGAACCTATGCATTATCGCGACATAACTAAGAGGGCCCTTGAAATGGGGTTGTTAGCCACTGAAGGAAAAACTCCCGAAGCTACTATGTACGCACAGATTATTTCCGAGATAAAACGCTACAGGGCACGCGGAGAACAACCGCGTTTTGTCCAGCATGGTAAAGGATATATTAGCCTTTCACGATGGATAGAACATGGCCTGGTTTCCAAAATCGAACAACATAATAAAAAAGTGCGTCAGGAGTTACGCAATCGCCTGTTGAATATGGAATGGTATAAATTCGAGGAGTTAATTGGCAGGCTTTTGGCCGAAATTGGCTTTGAAGACATTGAAGTTACCAACTCCACCAGGGATGGGGGCATCGATGTGCGAGGCACCTTAGTAGTAGGAGATGTAATTCGTACTCGCATGGCCATTCAGGTTAAGAGATGGAAGCAAAATATCCAAGCACCGATAGTTCAGCAAGTAAGAGGAAGCCTCGGCGCCCATGAGCAAGGTTTAATAATTACCACCAGCGACTTTAGTACTGGCGCACGTAAAGAAGCTGCCCGTCCGGATGCCACGCCAGTAGCATTAATGAGCGGTGAACAACTAGTTCTCCTGATGGTTGAGTATGGAATTGGAGTTACTCGCGTTTCCCATGATTTGATTGAATTATGCGAGGAGGAGTCTCTTTCAAATAATTCAGTAACGTAGGACCTTATTTCCTTTTATCTTTAAAAGATATAGAACCAGCCAGAGCGGAAGAGGTTGGTTTTATCGTATAGATGAAATCCTTAAATCGCAAGTGCAGGAGGTAGATGCTTCATGAGGCGTTTTTACAGGCTAATGTCAGGAGGCATCTGCCACCTGCTGCTTTTGGTGGCGGTTCTTTCTGCATCAACGGCGTTTGGAGGCACGTCCGCAGTTTCGGAAATTCCGGAAAACGCAGAAAAGGTGCTGGTTTCCCGCGTAATATGAACAATGATGGAGACCCTGCAGAATTGAGGTCGCCTGATGGTGAGTTGGTGACAAGTTGGCCATAAAATTTCGGTTACCTCGGAACCTTCAAAAAACGCTATCTCTTCAGATTTATAATATTTACCTTAAACCTGGAAACTTAAAAATATGCAATGCAAAAGCGGCCAAGGGATTATGCCATATTTCCCGGGGCCGCTTTTGGAATTCAGCTTTGATCTTGCGTACCCAAAAACCGGCGAGGGTTGCATTTAAGACAGATACGTATTTAGCATAACCTTAAACATTTTCCCATGGTTAGGATACCTGAGATGTAAAAGCTCGTGGATGATGACGTGGTCTCTAAATTCCTTTGGTTCGTTTAAAAGCAATTCGTTAAGTGTTAACCTGCCTTTTGTTGAGCAGCTGCCCCACTTCCTTGTCATGCGTCGGATTTGGATTTCTTTGAATTGCACGCCTATTTCATTAGCCCATTTGATTACTTCTTGTCTGAGTTCATCTCGTGAAATCATTTATATCCGACCACCTTTAATTAATTTCACCGCCTAAGCGTAGCGCGCAAATTCATATTATACTAATTTCACTTTTTCCCTGAGGTACCATAGATTTTCTTCATTTTTATCGATACACTTCCATTTATTTAATTCGTCTAGCAATCTTATCAGCTCTGTTTGATCCATTTTATACCAACGTCTACGGTTCTTAGGATCTAACGATTCAATTTTATCATTTATTAATTTTAGAATTTCTTCCTCACTGACTGGCTTCTCGGCAGCATAAATAGCCCATACGACTATAGCATGCCTCTCAGTAAGATGTATGACAAGTAATGGATAAATTTTATTTACAATAACAATTGCCGCAAGGATGGCTAACCAAGGAATTCGGGGAATCCCTACACAAGTCAATATAACTTCACTTGTACTCTCGAAAAGTTTTTTCCAGTCCAAAGTAATATTGCTAGGTTTAATGCTTTTTCCAGCTGTCATATCGCTTTCCACTATCATTAACTCCTTCATCTTAACTTGGCCATTATGCCTTGGATAACTTGCTCGAGATTGAATAAGATGGCTAATTGATCTTGACAGAACATTCTCTAAAGGCGTAATGGTACTTGAATTCAAAAACTCATTCACTATTTTCGTCGCAATTGCCTCATTATCGTCAATATCATAACCCTGGAGCACATCTTTAACTGCGCTAACCAACTCCTCAACTTTTACCTCTTCATTTTCTTTGTCTTTTTCTACTGCATGCATTTCTTTAAGGGAACTTATGATTTTTTCAACAATATCTCTAGCTTTTATAGGGTCTACGCAACCCCCCTCTCTCATTTCTCCAAATATAACTGCATATAACCTTTTTCTGACTTCTCTTTCGTGTTCTGTGCTAGTATGAATATGAGGCCACTTTTCCAGCACTTTATTAACCTCATTAGCCATCTCTTGCGCTTTTTCAAAGCCCTCATTTTTCAATATCCAATATACAACAAAGGCTTTCATAGGCATGTTTTTTTCGCTTTCTTCTCTTTTAGCGTCGTTAATTTCCTTTATAAGTTCTTTTAGTTGCTCCAGCGCTTCTTGCGTAGTTTTCTGCCTTTGCCTATGAAGATTTGCTATACATTCAGCCTTTTCGCCAATAGAGATTAAATAGGGGGAAATGTACTTTTCTTTTTTGACCTTTTTTTGAATGCCTGCAAGTATATTGACCACTTTTTCAGCATCCGAAACGCTGCTTTCTTCTATCATTCTCAATGTGTTTTCGTTGATTTCATAAACATCTAAAGCGGGTAATATTTCGCTGCTTTTCGTATGCTTTTGTACCAATTCCGCTGTCTTCCTTGGAAGTTCTCTTCCCACAGACATGCTCGGATCATAGGCTCCTATAACTATCCTATACATATTTATTAAAAGCCCGTAATTTTCAATGTAGCGCCTTAAAAAAAGATCGGGAGACAATATATCATATATACTTGAAAGGTCCTTTATAAATTTATAATATTCCTGCCTTCTCTCGTTATCTCTAAAGTATTCGAGCACGCTTTCTACGGCTTTGTCTCTTGTTTTACCAGCAAATATATCCAAATATCTTTGCGCCTCTTCCATCTTTTTGGCGAATTCTTCTTTAAGAACTTCGATATCATGTATTACACCTTCTATGTCAGATGAATCGAAGGCAAGCGCTTTCTCTAAATTGTCAAAGATACCAACGAAGTCAAGGATAAAACCGGACCTCTTCTTTCTTCCCGTTTCATCCTCGTAGGGTCTATTTACCCTTGCTATTGCCTGCAGGAGCACGTGGTCTCTCATAGGCTTATCGAGATACATACAGTAGAGTATCGGAGCATCAAATCCTGTAAGGAGCTTTTCCGTTACTATTAAAATTTTTGGTAGTTTATCAGGTGCCTTGAAAGCTTTTCTTACTCTTTTTTCTTCGTCTTCTGATAAATGGTACTTAGCGATCTCCGGAGAATCGTCGTTACCTCGGCTATAAACAACCTCTGAGTATTCTTCTGGTAGGAATTGGTCTAATTTTTTCTTATAAATGGCACAGGCTTCCCTATCGACAGCAACAAGAAAAGCTTTGTATCCCATCGGCTCGATGTAGTTTATGTAATGTTCCGCCACATATTTGGCAACTTTTTCCATTCTATCTTCGCTTTTAAGCATATTCCTTAGATTAACTGCTTTGTCTAACACTTTATTTAATATTTCTATGTCACTTATTCCTTGAGCTTCTTTAAGGTCTAAAAACTCTTTTTCGAGCAGTTCCCTGTCTACTTTAAGCTCGTTTGGAGCCATGCTGTAATGCAACGGCACCGTTGTCCCATCCTCGATGGATTCCGCGATACTATACCTATCTAAATACCCTTTAGGAGGGTCGTCTTTCCCAAAGATCATGAATGTTCCGGTTCCGTATTGCGTCTTATCGATGGGCGTTCCGGTAAAGCCAATAATTGTAGCATTAGGAAGCGCCCCCATCATATAACTTCCAAGTTTACCCCCAATGGTTCTATGGGCTTCGTCGACAAAAATGAAGATATTTTTTCTCGTATTTATGCTTTCTGGGATATCGTCAAACTTATGAATCATAGAGATGATCAAGCCTCTTTTATCATCCTTTAATAACTTCTTTAAACTTCTTTTACTCCCTGCAATCTCTACACTCTCAATGCCCACAGCTCTTAAATTCCCAAAAAGTTGGCTTTCAAGTTCGTTTCTATCCACGATCATTATTACCGTAGGGTTATCAAATATTGGATTTTCGATGATCTTTTGCGCGGCCACTATCATCGTATAGGTTTTACCAGACCCTTGCGTGTGCCAGATTAGCCCTCGGTTTTTATCATCGGACATGGCCCTTGCGATGATTTTATCGACCGCTCTCATCTGATGAGGCCTTAGCACCACTTTCTTCAGCTCGTCGTCTTGGCGCGTAAAAAGGATGTAGTCAATAAGTACCTTCAATATCCTATTTTTATCAAAAAATGTCTTAACCAAGGTTTCAAAATTTCCAACTGCATCTTCTTTCCAGTTGAAGAGGAACCTTTCAGAGAAGCTCCAGGTGGCGCCATAATAATATTTAGCGATATGCGTTACCGCAAAAACTTGGAGCATAGTCATAAGCTCTGGACATTTCCAGTGATATCTTCTTACTTGATCCAGTGCTTCAGCTATACCTTCTACCCTATGGGCCGCCTTTGTCTCCATAAATATAATTGGGACCCCGTTTATGAGGAAAACAATATCCAAACGTATCCTATTATTCCCGTTTGTAAAGGAAAATTCGTCAGTGACCTGAAAAACATTTCTTTCTATGTTCTCCATGTCTATAAACTTTATATTTTTCTCCCGATTCTTGTCTGGAACGAATATGGTTTTAAGGCCTTTTAAGTATTCCCAGGCCGTAAAGTTGCCTTCTATGGTAGCGGGAATCCTGGTTATTTCTTTTAAAAGTTGTTCTACCAAAACAGTATCCATAAAGTCAGAATTAAGTTTTTGCATTTGTCTTATGAAGACATCCCGGAAGACAAATCCTGTTTCTCCGCGCTTGAGCCTGGATGCTTCATCTGGACTTACATATTCCCATCCTATCTCTTGAACATAATCTAAGACAGGGTCTTGGACAGCAGTTCGTTCTTGACCTAATGAGCTCATAGCTTCACCCCCAATAGATGTATAGCTATAATTCCTCGTCAATATCTATCTTCAAGTTATTCACCCTAATCTTTGCTGTCATAAGGTTATGGAGCATTGACCTAAAAAGATCTTCCAATGCCTGCTTCTTGCTCTCTTCTGCTTCGATTTTCTCATCTATGGCAGATAGGATAGAAGCGATCTTTTGTTGTTCGGAAAGAGGGGGGAGGGGGATTTTTTGCTCATTTTTGAATTGGGTCAATTGAAAATTATATTTACCGTCAGATGCCCTTCTTGCGTATTTTTCAAAATTAACATGAGAGCTATTTAATAAATAGTAGATAAACTTACTAATGGCTTTTCCCTGTTTTACCCTTCCGAGAAAAGTAAAGGATGCGTAAGTAAATGTATTTTCTGGTAATTCCCTAATTAACAAATTTCTTCCAACATGCCTAATGCTTCCGCTTGAGCCTACAAAAAGAATATCGCCTTCTTGAAGCAATTTTTCCTTTTTGACATTCTTATTTAAAAAATATGTATTCGCGAAATCAATAGATCCGTCTTCTTTTATATTAGGAATGCCGATTACTGGAATGCCTATACCTTCTTTATTTGCTTCTGCTTTTCGCCAAGATACGCCCCTTCTTAGGTCAATCACCTCCTTAATACCAATTACTTCCCATTCCTCGGGTACTATCCCAATCTCAGTCTCTTTCAAGGGTACATTTTCGGCATCAGTTACCGGAACGGGTCCATAGGTAAACAGATACTTCATCATCGATTTTTTTAGACCCTTCGCGGCGCTTATCACTGCTTCAGTCTTTTCTTTTGCTTCCTGAATGGAAGAAAGGACGGCGGCGATCTTTTGCTGCTCGGAAAGAGGGGGGAGGGGGATTAAAAGATTCTCAAGCACATGCCTGTATAGTCTTTTTCTTCCAGTTGATCCTTCCATTTTTCTAGCTAAACTTATTCTGATTGGGTGAAGTTTTATATAGTTATATAGATGTTGGGTGATTGCTTGTTTATCTTTGGGGTGTAGCGCCCATATTTCAGTTGTTGCATATCCAAAATCCATTGGTAAATTATCTAATATCGCTTGTTTCCCATTTTCAAAAGATGGTGTTATTTTGGCTATAATAATGTCATTCTTAAAAACAAAGGAACCACTCGAAATTTCAGAATACTTTCTTTGTTGCCACGATTTAATGGATTGACTTTCCTCTGAAATAGACTCCATCGGAATAAATGGGATTAAATCATCTTTGCTTACTTGTAAATTTCTCGGTTTCCTGCTAAATTCGAAAACATCCCCCACCCGCACAACCTCCCACTCTTTGGGCAAGGGTCCGAGCTCGGTCATTTTAAAACCCTCAGGCAATTCTACGTTTAACGTATTCATTACCATGACACTCCTAATTCATTAAGAACATTCTTTAACTTTGCATCTGCATTTTCTCTTTCCTCTTCTGCTTCCTTTAGCAGCACAACTGCGTCCTCCAGCGTAAGTGTATCATCCACTCCGTTTTGGGCAACATAACGGCTTGGGCTCAAGTTATAGTCGTTCTTTGCTGCCTCTTCATTTGTTATGATCCTGCTAATACCTTCCTCTTCTTTCCAGTTTAGGTAGATGTTGGATATCTTCTCTATGCTCTCGTCAGGCAAAAAGTTCTTTGGACTTCCTTTGCTGTAAAGCTTTGAGGCATTTATTAAGAGTATTTGTTTCTTTCTTTCTTCCAATTTTGCTTTGTTGATGACGATAATAATTCCCGGCGCTGTGGTATTGTAAAAATGATTTTCCGGAAGTAGAACAACAGCCTCCACTAGATCGTGCTCGACGAATGCCTTACGAATATCCCTCTCCCTGTTTTTGCCAGCGTTACCGCTACCTCTTGAAACTGCACCGGTGTCTATAACGACTGCCATCTTGCCATCTTCTTTTAAGGAAGCATACATGTGCTGGATCCAACCCCAATCTGCAGTGTTCGATGGAGGGTATCCGAATGTGAAACGATTATATGGGTCGTTTTCATAAGTATTTTGCGAAAATTTTTGATTCCACATCGGATTCGCCGCAATGCGATCAAATTTCTTTAATGATCCGTCATTGTTCAAAAAAGCCGGTCTTGCCATGGTGTCTCCTAAAGCAATCTCAGCCTCCATATCGTGGATGAAGACGTTCATCTTTGCCATTGCAAAAGTCGTGGCCAATAACTCTTGCCCATAAAACCTCAAAGGCTTCTTTGCAGGGTCGCCATCGTATTTCTCTTTAAAACGCAGATTAGTTTTAATCAATAAACCGCCGCTACCACAGCATGGATCGTAGATTTCTTGCCCAGGGAGAGGATCCAAGATGCGTGCTATTGTTATTGCAACCTCCATCGGCGTATAGAACTCGCCGGCACTTGAGCCGGAGCCTTCTGAGAATTTTCTGAGCAGATATTCGTATGCCCTTCCTAGAATATCTGGGTCCACGTCGTCAAGTCCAAGCCTGTATCTTCCAAGAACATCTATAAGATCTTTAAGCTTTTCATCGCTGATCATTCGCTGACCGACTACAGTGGCGTTAAAATCCACAATATCAATAACACCTTGAAGTTGAGGATTTTCTCTGGATATAGCTCGGACGCAGTCAGTGAGGTATTCTCCTAACCCTGTTGTCTGCTTTGCAATATTAGACCACTCGGCTATTTCAGGTAAATAGAACCTAACAAGTCCGTGATCATTTTTAACTAACTCTTTAACGATCTCTACGTCACCATATTCGGCGGCGAGTCCATTTATTTCGTCTTCGTAAACATCTGATAACCTTTTGATAAATATAAGAGGTAATATGTAGTCCTTATATTTGGGAGCATCAACTTCTCCTCTAATCCTACATGCAGCTTCCCATAGCCAGTTTTCAAGTGTTTTAATATCCAGCATTATAAACATACCTCCTCTAATGATTTATACTATAGCATCAATATTTCTAGCTTAGAATATATCCCTCAGTAATCAAATCGCAAAGTACTTTCTTGAAACAGCTCTTTGTAATCTTTAGCTCTCCATTGCAACTTAGGCGGACTATTCTAGGATATCCCGGAGTTTTCTCCATCATTGTAATTACGCTTGAGGAATTACCCTTGCTGCAAGTGCTATGTGGAATCGGACCTACTAAAACAACACGATACTTGGCGTTGTATTGAAGCTTTTGATATGGATAAGATTTCATATCCTCGTAGCTAAGGCAAAATTCAAAACGACCCTTATCAAGTCCACAAGCTCGACCGACACCAATCAGATGCTCCTTGCTCGCTTTAGACTCCCCCAAAACAACTATCATTCCGTTTGGATAGCTGATTGATTCCGTATAATCATACCGGAGGAGGTCGCCAAATCCAAGTTTCTTTAAATATTCATCCAATGTGTCCGTTCTATTGGCAATTAACAGATCCCGCCGCACTCTTTCTAAAACCTCATCCACGATTGGCTCTAGCTCCTCTATACCTAACGCCATTGGCTAACCTCCTCATTAAACTGGTTAATGAGCTCTCGAAGATCTGTCTTCGACTTATCAATCTTTCTGTTTAAGAGTTTAATTTCGTCTATTATAGCTGTGTAATGCTGTTCAAATTTTTTCTGTTCTTCTAAAGGTATTGTCGGGATTATCATAGCTTTTAGATCCCCTAAACTTATAGTTTGCAATACCGAGCCAACTGAAGCGTTCTTTAGCATCGCCTTGCCTAAAGCGCTTTCAAAGAAAGCCTTTAGATAATAAGGGTTTAACTTTGATTCATCGACTCTAATGATGTAAAAGTTATCTGAGGCAACGATCTTCTTCCCATTAGGCACGTTAACAACTGCAACTTTTAACGGAGCAATATTTTTGGATAAAACGACATTCCTGTCTTCTATACAGTAGTCATTCCAATTAGGCTCTATATGTTTTAGGTAAGGCAATTTTTCTGCTACAAATCCATCATCGATGTCTTTTAGAGCCAGATATTGAACATCAGTCTCAACGGTTGATATTAACTCGTCCAGAAGGTTGGCTCTTATGTGAATGCCACGTTTGATCTCCTTGACCAACTTGCCCAAAGGAGCACCGTTTTTTATTTCCGGAGCAATGTCGATATACCTACGCGGAAATAGTTGATAATCCTCTTTTATAACTTTTTCGTAAGGCACTACTGTGCTATATCTACTTGATCTGCCTATAAGGTTTAGAATTTCTTCGATGTTTTCCTTTGAGAAGTAATTATTTCGCCTACCCTTAGAATACATTTCAGTTGCATCAATCATGTTTATTGTTTTGTTGTCATGGCTAAAGACAATCAAAACAGCACTTATAGCCGTAAAGCTGAACAGTTTCTCTGGTAAAATTATAATGCTCTCTATATAGCCGCTATCGATGAAGTACTTTCGTAAAGGCCGATCTAGCTCATTAAAAGTCGACCCACTTCCCATAATTTCAATGGCACGTCCATGTTTTTCAAGCCTTTGGAGAATTGCTAATGCATAAGCCCATTCACCTGAAGCATTGTAAGACACTTTGCTGAGAACATCTTTAATGGTAGGGTCCTGAACTATCTGAGCTATCGACATTTTTAAATCGCTCATTCTAACTCCAACTCCGCAATCACAGAATATCTTGTCATATTTACTATTGTTTTTTGGTTGAGCAAAGATATCTGTTTGTTCAACATCAAAGGGAATTTCTGCTATTGATTTTCGAAGAGCTAAGTAGGTTGAAACTTTGCCATTTATCTCGATGCCGGTATATGTTGCATGAGGGTTTTTAAAATAGGCATTGATGAGGAAGTTCCCTCTTCCGCATCCAAAATCGGCGACTTTATCGCCTTGATCAATGTCCAGTAAGGCACAAACCAAGTCACAAAGGGTGTCTGGAGTATTGTAATAAGAACTTTTGCTAAAGTCCCACTGATCATCATAAAGCAAGAGAGCTAATAATTTATCTGATGGATACATATTAGCTTTTTCAGTAATAAATTGCTCATGACGTTCTGCAATCTCGCCTAAGTAATAAGAAACAGATTCCTCTTTAATCCTAGATTTGATGATATCGGAAATGTCTACTTTAGATATACCGGACACATTCGAATCATTTATGAGGTATAAAATGGCGGCAATTGCTGCATGAGTAAGAGGGTCATCAGAATAGTCGCTTGACTGTTCGCGCAGGTAATTATGAATTTCCCGGCTTACATCCGAAAAATCAATGTCTCGCAAACTTACTAGATGTTTAAAATCCAATTCTTACTCCTCCTTATAGGTTATTTATAACCGAACGTGGTTATTATAAACCAAGAAGGCCAAATTGTCAACCCGCTAGTTTTATTAAATTAATATCAAACACCTTTTATGTTACTCTAACGGAAAATTTAGCTTTGAGGGTTGTTAATTACTCATCATGGATGTTCATGTATCAAGTAGGTACTTCATTAGTAAGGCAGTTTTGAGCCCTAGAAGGTTGACATCACCCTTCCCACCCTCTTCCTCACCGACACGAGCCTGTTGACAGGCGAGGCATGGGCGTGTTGCTCTTTTATGTCGCCTAAGGTGTAAGCGACATAACGTTTAGTCATCGTAAGGTCAGTATGTCCCATGATGCGTTGTAAAGACAACGTATTTCCGTCGTTTCGCAGGTAGGAAAGGGCAAAGGCGTGGCGCAGGTCGTAAGATCTTATTCGCATGCCGAGGCGGGCCGAATAGCTGGTCAGCCGCTGGCGCCATGAATCCACGTAGAGCTTTGTGCCGTCCTAGAGGTAAAAGACCGGGATGGTTTCTTCTAGCTTGGGATTTTGGGTCTACGGAAGCTTTAAGATTGCCTTTACCGTGACTGAAGAACTCGTAAAGCCTGATGTGTGCGTCTTTGAAGCTTTTGCCCCGATGTCAGAATCTCTCGCTTTGATAATGAGGGATCACGCATAAAATTGAATAATAGGCCCATCAAAGCATGTTCTTCTTATGAAATATGAAGGCGGCAATGGATACTGCTATGCCTGAGATCAGGAGGATG
>Ga0134098_1002643_pt1 | contig 11833 bp, 13 predicted proteins | sample 9_3taG_FD_94456 | JGI IMG/M metagenome (GOLD analysis project Ga0134098, IMG submission 94456) | Switchgrass degrading microbial communities from high solid loading bioreactors in New Hampshire, USA - 9_31_10_142_A3 metaG | ecosystem: Engineered > Bioreactor > Semi-continuous > Anaerobic >... | reverse complement strand
TTAAAAAACACCAATGAGCCTAAAGCAGCTTAGTTCCGGCAACCCGGCCATCATAGCGGTAAACCGCTTTAGACCCGAGGCTTTGCGTCCTTGTCTTTCAACAAGTTTGCCTTTATCGATTTTATTTATATTGATTATATTTACTATTATATACCAAGAGCTGTGTTGAAATTTGTCAAAGCTTGCTATACAGTTTTCTTTTATCAGTTGAAGATAATCAATATAATCAATATATGAGCATATATCGATTATCTACTTTAACAACAAATAATATTTGAGATTGCAAATTTTTTTTGTACAAAATCTAATTTTATGCTATATTTTATACATGGACTATAAACCTATACGGGGTGATATCATGGCCGTTAGTTATAAAAAACTCTGGAAATTGTTAATTGATAAAGATATGAAAAAGAAAGATCTGCGTGAAGCTGCTGGTATTAGTACGGCCTCTATGGCTAAGCTTGGTAAAAACGAAAATGTCAATACCGATATTCTTGTTAAAATATGTAAAGCCCTTAATTGTGATATCTCGGATATTATGGAGATTGTAAATGATCAATAAAGCTGAATCGCGGAGTATAATAGTGTTTTATTCATAATGAAGGCAATGGGGGATGAAAGATGGCTGCAATTAATGATTTAATAAAGCAAATTGAAGATAAGGCTCTTAGGGACAGATTAGCTCAGGAAGTGGAGCGAATTAGCAGCAACAAGAAATTCGGTCTTGTATTTGAAGAACATATACCCGAATGCACACCTTTATACAATGTAAGCATAAAAAAAGGACATTTTGTTTCCCGGAAAGGTAAAAAAATAGAGGATATATATTTTGTTGCAGACATAAAAGATGGCATTGCTACTTGCATCAATAAAGCAAATGGGGAAAAGTCAGATATTTCCGTTGAAGATTTGGTTGTAATAGCCCAATTTGGTGAACCAATTTTTCCAACATTAATCCCGATGGACAGAGTAAAAAATGCAGATGACGATTCACTTTGGCACACATTAATTGAAGCAGATAATTACCATGCGCTCCAGTTGCTGGAATACCTCTATCCCAAGCAGGTGGACTGCATTTATATTGATCCGCCATATAATACAGGGGCCCGTGACTGGAAGTATAATAACGATTATGTAGACAGTAGCGACAATTGGCGGCACAGCAAATGGCTTTCCATGATGCAAAGAAGACTAAAGATAGCAAAGCGATTACTAAAAGATGATGGTGTACTTATTACTACAATTGATGATAATGAATATGCTCATTTATGGATGCTTTTAAACGATGTTTTCCCGGAAAGAAAGCACATCCCAGTCTCAATTCAACATAATCCCGGTGGAACACAGGGTGATAAATTTTCTGTCACACATGAGTATGCAATTTACTCCATCACAGAAAGTAGTACTATTTTCAGGAAAAAACATACAGGTGGAGATGTGTATAATCTGCGCAGATGGGGCAGCACGTCTGGACGCTATGAAGGAGCAACCTGTTTTTACCCAATCTTATTGGATAAAAACCATAATATTATTGGTTTTGGTGAAGTGGCAGAAGATGATTTTCACCCATCAAAGCAGACTGTTTACCGCGAAGATGGAGTTATCGAAGTCTGGCCCATTGATAGAAACAATATTGAAAAGAAATGGCGTTATAGCCGTGATACTGTAGAATCTGTCCGAGAAAGAATGTTTGTTGTACAAAACGGTGAAAGACTAGAAATCATTTTAAGACGTGAAAGTGAACCTCCAAAAACAATATGGACAGACCCTTTATATAACGCCGAAGCTCACGGAACAAATATGATAAAAACAATTATCGGAGGCGGCTTCTCTTACCCCAAATCCTTATATGCGGTAAAAGACGCTATAGGGTTTGCTGTTTGGGGCAAAAAGAATGCCTTGATTCTTGATTTCTTTGCCGGAAGCGGCACTACCTTGCATGCAGTTAATCTGCTGAATTATGAGGATAACGGTAGACGTAGATGCATTATAGTTACAAATAATGAAGTTTCAGAAGACGTTACCAAAGAATTGATTAAGAAGGGCTTTGTTAATGGTGATAAGGAGTGGGAAAAAGAGGGAATATGTCAGGCTATTACATGGCCGAGAACAAAAAACTCCATTTTGGGCATAAACAGTGCTGGTTTAGAGCTTGAAGGTGAATATTTCACGGCTATACAAGTAAATAAAGAAAAAGAGCGCAAGTTTTTGCAGCTTAGTTTTACTGACATAAACTCGTTAAACTCAGCTAAAAACAAGAAACAACTGGTTTCACTGCTTGGAAAGGATAAATTGCCGCAATCATTAGTCAAAGCTGATTCTAAATACATAGTTTCAGACAAACACCCTGCTTCAATCCTTTTCGACGATTTGGCTTACGAAGAATGGCTTTCCGCATTGGAGGAGCAGGATCACATTTCGGAGTTTTATATTGTGACACGGAATAATGCGCTGTTCAATGAGATAAAAGAAAGAATCGAACAATTGCTTGGAAACATCACCGTGCTTGAAGATGTTAAAAAGCCGATGAGCGAGGGTTTTAAAGCAAACGTTGAGTACTTTAAGCTTGGTTTTCTGGATAAAAACAGCATGGCGCTCGGTCAGCAATTTCGTGAGATTTTGCCAATGCTTTGGCTGAAAGCTGGAGCCGTGGGGGAACGGCCGGAGCTGAAGGAAGATGTAGAGTTACCGGCAATATTAATCCCTAACTCAAGCAACTTTGCTGTCCTTATAGATGAAACGCATTTTGCGGAATTTGTTAAGCAGGTTTCTGTAAGGAAAAATATTTCTCATGTTTTCATCGTCACAAATTCAGAAGAAGCATTCAGGGAGATGGCCTCCCACTTTGACGTGAAGAATATTACCCAGCTTTACAGGGATTATATCGATAATTTCGTTATTAACGGCAGGAGGATTTAAATATGCGTGACACACTTTTTCCTTTCCAGGAGGACGCTCTTGAAGAATTAAAGTCAAAAATAGCTAAAGCACACTTATTGATGGATGATGGCGATCCTCAAGTGATTTCTTTTTCTGCACCGACCGGTTCAGGTAAGACAATCGTCATGACTTCCCTATTTGAAGATATTTTCTTTGGTTCTGCAAACTTTGAAAGTCAGCCTGACGCTGTAATCATATGGCTGTCAGATATGCCTGAATTGAATGAACAGACACGACTTAAAATAGAGAGCAAATCGGATAAAATCAGAGTGAGGCAGCTTATCACAATTGATTCAAATTACGATGCGAAATATTTTGAAGGTGGAAATATCTATTTCCTGAATACGCAAAAGCTCGGCGCCGATAAATTGCTGACACAGAAGTCCGATGCTCGCCAATATACCATTTGGGAGACACTGACCAATACGGCTAAGGCCATTCCCAAAAGCTTTTATGTTGTTATTGATGAAGCCCATAGGGGAATGTACTCAAGTCCTCGGGCTGAAAGCACAGCACAATCCATCATGCAGAAATTTTTATTAGGCAGTGCGGAAGACGGGCTTTGCCAAATGCCGCTGGTTATTGGCATCACTGCTACGCCACAGCGTTTCCAAAAGCTTTTAGCGGACACATCCTCCACAGTTCATAAAGTTATTGTCAGACCCGAAGATGTCCGCGAATCCGGTCTACTTAAAGACAGGGTCATCATCCATTATCCAGATATTGCGATAAATGCGGATATGACTATGTTTAAAAGCGCAGTAGAAAATTGGATGCAAAAGAAAGAACATTGGAAAAATTACTGCGAGCAGGAAAATGAAAAGCTTGTTAAACCCATTTTAGTAGTTCAAGTTGAGGACGGGAATGACAGTACATATACCAGAACTGATATGCAAGCCTGCTTAGAAATGCTTGAAGAAACACTGGGAAGAAAACTGATTGATGGTGAAGTCGTTCATACCTTCAACGACCAAAATACCATAAATCTTTGCGGGATCAACATTCCACGTGTAGAGGCCTCCCGGATAGAGGAAAATGAAGAAATCAATATTGTTTTCTTCAAGATGAACCTGTCAACAGGATGGGACTGCCCTCGCGCCGAAGTGATGATGTCCTTCCGGAGCGCTCAGGATTACACATATATTGCTCAGCTTTTGGGTAGAATGGTGAGGACGCCGCTGGCAAGAAGGATACAATCTAATGCGGAGCTCAACAATGTCAGCCTGTTTCTGCCCTATTACGATGAGGAAACAGTTTCGTCTGTTATCGAAGCCCTAAACAAAAGCGAAGATATTGTACCAGCCGAAACGGGTACTTCAAAAGAGCTTGTTTCCTTAAAGCGAAATCCTGATTTTGCAGATGTTTTTTCTTCGATGAATAATCTTATTACATATAAGATAGATGCCGCAAGGAAGCAGCAACCGTTAAAACGCCTGTCAGCATTGTCTCGTGCTCTTACACAGGATGCAATTGATATTGACACCCAGCGCAATGTTCAAAATGCTATTGTTGAAAAAATGGATGAGGAAATAGCTCGACTCAAATCTGATGGAGCCTATGACGAAAAGGCAAAATCAATAACCGGATTTGACATGAAAGCTTTGACCTTTGATTTTGGTGAAAACGCCTATGTTATGGAATCAGCAAACAAGTATATTGTTACAGAATTCGACATTAACAATTTGTTTAACCGCGCCGGGAAAATCCTTGGCGATGGGCTTCATATGGCATATTGGATAAAGCATAGAACAAGAGACCATGTTGAGGTTAAAGTAGAAGTAATAGTCATGGTGAATGATGTTGAAGCAATGAAAAGGCTCAATGAATTTGCTGAAAATGAATTTGACAAATTATACGAAGCAAATAAGAGAGCTATTTCCCAGCTTAAGGAAGCCCGCAGAAGTGTATATGACAAGCTCCTGTTCTCGTCTGAAAAACCTGTTGCTGTTCCTTGGCAGCTCCCTAATGTTATAGATTTTTCATTGTCGGCAGATGCAGCTACTTACGAAAAGCACCTATTTGTTGATGACAACGGCCAATTTAAAATAAACTTAAACACTTGGGAAAGCGAAGTATTATCTGAAGAATTGGCCCGGGGGGCTGTTGCCTGGTTAAGAAATCTTGACCGGAAATCATGGTCCCTTGAAGTTCCTTACGAAAAGGCCGGTGTAGTTGCGCCTATGTACCCTGATCTAATTGTGGTTAGAAAAGACGAACATGGATATGTTTTTGATATTCTTGAGCCGCATGACCCAAGCCGAAGTGATAATTGCGAAAAGGCAAAAGGACTTGCAAAATTCGCAGAAAATCACTGGGCATCATTCGGAAGGATACAGCTTATAAGAAAAATTAAGGGACCTGATGGAGTATATCATTATTATAGGCTTGATATGTCTAAAGCTTCTACAAGAAATAAGGTACGTGCCATAACCGACAACCATGCTTTAGATGAATTGTTCAAGACCGATGCTGTTTTACAATAATTTATCGAATGGGAGATGATAGCTTGATTGATCAACGAGCTGTTTATGCTGTGAAGTTTCCACATAATGAGGATTTTCAGAATTTAGTTACGGATGTACATATTCACAAAGGCAATCTACGCTTCTTATCGCCTCCAGACAGGGGCCATGAAATTACCGGCAAACTTGGTGTGGAGACGAAAGACAGTTTTACTTGGATTTCTGACCATACCTTTGCTGGAGAGTGGCAGTTCAAAATATGCACCATTGAAGACTTGAGAGATAGTTATTATAGATTCGTTTGTAATGGTGCAGAAATAGCAAAAGTTATACAAACAACTGCCGATCTACATGAGTGGTATCGAAAGAACTTTTTGTAAAGGAGGTTGACATGGGACAAGTTATTAATTTGCATTGCACCAAATGTGAGTATAGTAAATCTTTTCATTTGGGTATCGGCATGATGTACAGTCCATCTACAGTATTTGATGGTTCCTATATTGATGACGAAAAACCGCTCCTTGATTCGCTTGTAAAAAGCAAGAAGATTAAGGAACAGGCTTTTTCGTTACTAAACGAGCAATTTGCAACTCCTACTGATGATTATGGACATGAAATATATTATTGCCCTCACTGTAATGAACTTTATGAGCGTTTCTATTTTTGCATTCTTTACGATGGTGGATCCTATGAACCAGAGTATAAATGTACCAAATGCAAACATTTATTACATAGGGCTAAAGTAACTATGGAAGATGGAGAGATTCAGTTATTTTACACAAACAACAAAATCATTGATTGGCAGTGCCCTCAATGCGGTAATAGCAAGCTTAATCAAGGTAGGACGATTGGAGTTTTGATGTGGGATTAAAGGAGGCAAAATTATGAGCCGTATAACATCAATTACAATAAAAAACTACTCCTGCGGGATGCATACCGCTGAGGAAATTACCTGTCATGTAACTACTGTTTATAGGACAGGAAAGATTAAGCATTGTTTATTTAATGGATTATCTGTGGCTGCAGTTAAGGAGTACGAATACATTATAGATAAACAACAATGTGAAGCATTCTTTGTATTTTTGTCTGATGAAGTAAAGATCAATGAATGGTTGAATGATTACAGCGTTCCTGTCTGTGACGGTTGGTCTTGGGATGTTCAAATTCGTCATTCTGACCATTCAATAAAAAGAGTTAGTGGAACTGTTGAGCCACCACCGCATGGTGTTGAAATAGAAAATTCAATTCGAAGGCTGGTACGTTTTAAGAAGAGGCCTTGGTTGTTTAGCTAATAAATACATTGTCGTCAAAGTAGTATGGATGTGAGGAGGATTTTTACTTATGAGCAATATATTAGGCAGCTTTCCTACCGAAAAAGTTAAGCTTCTAAAAAAGAATGGTGAAGTTTACGAAAATATTGAGGCCCTTGTCGAAAGCAAAAAGATATTTATTGATGATGCAACAGTACCTGTTGAAGAAGAGGATATTATTGAAAGAACTCTACCCACTGGCAGTAAGGAACAATTTATAGTAATTGATAGGGGATTTCACAAAGGAATGTTTGATATTCCTGATCATTACCAGATTAAAGTGGAAAAAGTGTCTGCATATCGTAAACCTGTGCCGAGAAATATCACACAGACTTATAACATTCATAATGAAAGCGGGAAGATTAACATACATTCAATTGACAACTCAGTCAACTATACTCTGTCAGAAAACGATGAGCAACTTTTTGAGACGCTGAAACAGCTGGCAGCTTCGCTAAAAAATAGAGATGAGATAATATCTTCAATTGAAGAGATGCGTACAGCAGTAGGTAAGCCAACATTCAGTCAGAAATATAACGCCTTTATACAATCTGTCGCCAACCATATGACAATTTTTTCTCCGTTTATTCCGGCGTTAACTTCATTCTTAGTAAAATAGAGAGATATAGCGAAGGAAGAAAAGTATGGAAAATAAAACAGTGAAGAACGAATGTAAATATCCTGCAATTGAAACAAGGAAAAAGTCTGGCAATGAACAATTCTTGAACGCGGGCGATAATACCTATACACTCAGGGATTTTTGGTCTTGGGCATACTCTGATCTTGTTGGAAATACCGAAAGAGGTAAATTGGCGGAATACATAGTCGCCATGGCTCTTAACATTACCCAGGATGTTAGTATTTCGTGGAACAAGTATGATTTGCTTTCCAAGGAAGGTATTCGCATAGAAGTTAAAACTTCCGCCTATCTACAATCTTGGAATCAACAAAGTTTATCAAAAATCAGTTTTGGCATTCAACCAACCTACGGATGGAACAGTATCACAAATAAATATGATACAGTAAAAAAGCGGCAATCCGACGTATATGTGTTTTGTGTATTATGTCACAAAGATCAAGAAACCCTTAATCCGCTTGACATATCTCAATGGGAATTCTATGTTTTGTCAACAACTGCATTGAATTATGCAGCACCAACGAAAAAAACAATATCTCTTAAAAGCCTTATGGATATGGGAGCCAAGAAATGTGAATATGCTATGCTATATAAAACTGTTAAGGATGTAGGGGGTCATTGATGGATATTAATTTTGTGCTGGAGCAGCTTTTAAGTGAGAAAAGAATATATGTATCCGAGGCAGATTTTCAATTTGCTTTTGCTTGGAAAATCAAAGAATTATATCCGGATGCTACAGTTCGGTTAGAATACATCCCTTGGCTATTTGATGTAAATATGCATATCGATATTGTAGTTTTCGACCAAGGAAGAATGATACCGATCGAACTAAAGTACAAAACGAAGCTCATTAATATTACAATCAACGGAGAGCATCTATATTTAAAAAACCACTCTGCACAAGATGTTGGACGCTATGATTTTTTAAGTGATATACAGCGCCTGGAAAGATTGATTGAAAGCAATCTATATCCCGTAGATGATGCATATGCAATTATGATGACTAATGATGCCGGTTATTGGAATAAATCAATAAGATCCGGAACCGTTAACCCTCCTGTAGATGATGAGTTTCGTATCCATGAGGGCGCAGTTCTTGCAGGAAACCGATGTTGGAAAGAAAATGCAGGTGCCGGAACAAAGAAAAATCGTGAAAATCCAATTTCTTTAAAAGGGGCCTATAAAGTAAGTTGGATGCCTTATGAACCAGAAGATAAGTGCCTTTTCAAGTATACAGTTATTAAAATCGGAATTTAAGCTCTGAAATGCTTAACTTCCGGATAATTTAATTCATTTTGTACAGGATATGTCGAAATGAGTGATCCCGGCAGCACTACTCCAGTATTTTTTCCAGCACAGAAATAATTTCTAGTGAATATTTTTCTCCATCACTCTTTAACATCTTTCCTGCTTCATCTATTTCCCGCCCTTGCCTATAAGGTCGGCCGGAGGTGATCGCATCAACGGAATCGGCAACCATTACAATTTTAGCGTTGCGACATATTTCATCTCCTTTTAGGCCTTTTGGATATCCACTTCCGTCAAGTCTCTCATGATGCTGTAAAATAATATCTGTACATTCCTTTGGAAGACAAAGTGGCTCAATCGAACTCATCCCTAATTCGCAGTGCTGTCGGATATAAACCTTTTCTATGTCTGTTAAAGGACCAGGTTTTTGAATAATGTTTTTAGGAACTAATAGCTTGCCTATATCATGCAGAAAAGCCCCCAATCCAATATCCCAAAGCTCATCATCATTAAATTCAAGCTCCATAGCTATCATCAACGAAATAATAGCAACATCAATTGAGTGTGTGTATAGCCAGTCCACGTAATTTGCCAATGCGTTTACATATATCCACCAAGGCTTTGCTTTAGATTCAAATATTATAGTGTTCAATATCTTATTAGGATGTTCAAGAATGCGATTATTACGGATATTCTTTCTTTCTCCGAATGTCTGGACAGCTTTGTCAGATACTATATTATGAGTAGCATTGCAGTTATTTGGCTTTTCTAGTGTATAACTTCCATGTCTTTTTAGCTTTGCAATAGTATCATCCGTAACTTTTTGCCCTTTACTCAACAGTAATGTCCCGTTTCTGCCATAAACATCTTCTTCTAATATATGAATAGACACTTTCGTACTCCTTTTACTTTTATTACTAATTCTTAATGTTTACCCTAAAGATTTTTAGTGAGATTATCTTAATGAATAAAAATACCTATTTGTGTATATATAAATACAAAAAGCAAGCATTAACTGCCTACTTTAAGTGGTTAAAAGGTTTAAGTTGCATAAATCTTTTATATTAATGCTTAATTATGATTCATATTTCAATCTGTAAACAGTTAAATATCACTATGACATCCTATTGTAATTTCGAAGCCAATTCCTTTCTTCTTTCCAGAATGCAATAATAAGTTACTATCAATATATCCAACTCCTGACTTAAGTTCAGAATATCAACAGTAATATTGAGTGTATCTTTTTTCTCTATTTCCAGATTCAACTTTTCTTTAATTTGTTCAATATCATTTTTTATCCTTTGCAGTTTTACTTCACAAATGTTCACAAGGAAATCATACCCCCTAAGCATACTGAAAAATTATCATTTTTAATATAATGTTGTGTTATTTGGTTTGGTTTTCCAAAATTATTCCCTTTGTTTGCCATTTATCTTAAATCAATCTTGAGAAAGAATAGTAGAATAATAGCTTAATATTATTTTTGGCATCAGACATATTAATATTCTAAAAAAGCCTTGCAGCAAACTTAAGATAAACTCCATCTTTCTGAAATATGAAATAGTTGATCCATGATAGAATATATCTGCTAGGCTAAAGGTAAATTTCGCCATAACGCTATAACTAGCGTTCATATTGAAATCTATTCTGTCTCTCTTTTGCGGATACACTATCCAATATAATAGCATCATAATTCGCTGCACCTTTACTCTGATAGGGAAGAATTCCTTTCTCTGCCATAGAAGTATAACTTGTATCGGCAACAATAATATGATCCAAAACCTTAATCCCAAGCGGATGAAAAATATCAACTATTCTCTGTGTCAATGTTTTATCTTCCATAGAGAAATTTTGTGAGCCTCCGGGATGGTTATGGGCTAAAATTATAGCGTTACAATCACAGGCAAGAGCATATTTTAATATTTCTCGCGGATAAACTGGTGCCTGTCCAATACTTCCTTCAGACATGATTTTGGTTTCGATTATGTTATTGCCACTGTCTAAAAAAGAAACCATAAACCTTTCTTTATCCTTCATCCCGCCTAAAAGGGCTAAAAAGTACTGACCTGATGCGGTTGATGAATTGAGTATAATCTTATCATCCTTCTCATAGACTTTCAAAATATTATAAGATGCAATAAACTCATTGAGAAGTCCGATTTTTTCCAGCTGTTTTTCATTTGGCTCCATAATGTGAGGATGTTCCAGGATATTGAAGGGGTTATTAGTCTTCACATACTGCTGAAGCTTTTTATAGGGGAGTCCTGTTAAGCTTGTCAGTCCTTTTAAGAATTTTTCGGTGTGTTGCATTTCCTGTTTCATGCTATGCTTGCCCCCCTTCTTCATCAAACATCTCAATGACGGACTTTATACTTTTCAACTTCTCACAAGTCTCAAGAGGTAAATCAATTGATTCCAGATTTATAAAAAAGTTTTTTATCCCCATGCACTGAAAGCATTTGTAGATTTTTTCTTCTGTGTTATCGTCCAGGTCAATTAGTTTAGCCAGTATATTCACACACTTTGAATATTCCGTATTCCTTGTTTCTTTTAAATTCATGGAGTTATCCCGCCTTTCATTTAACTTAGTTTTACGAATTACATATTCCTTTTTGGTGTTCTCCCTATGGAAACCGGAACTTGTATAAGGCTACATATGCTTAACCTTCAATAAGCTGCATAAATAACTGCTGATATTCATCCTCCATTAACTCATTTAACAGTTCAATCTGTTCAGAATTGAAGTGGTATTCGGCAATCATATCAACATGGGTTTTTGAGGCTAATTCTATATGCAGGATTGTTTCCGTAGTAGTAATAGTCTCTTCAACCTCGTTGCCGTCCTCATCTTTGCTAGTAACGGTTTCCTCATGCTCAATCGTTTCTATCCAATAGTTAATTTGGTTCATATCCCAGAAGATCCCACGCAAGATGCCCACTTTTATATCATCAAGAGTGGCGACATCCATACCATTATTGGGATCAGCAGCAGTCTTGACAGCATAAACAGGCAATATTTCTCTCCAGTTTTTAACAGTAGTACTGCTCCCGCTATTGGAGGACAACTCAAGCGTATCATGAGGGTTTTCATCCTTTATCTGTTCGATTCTTGAATAATATTCCTCATTAAGCTGTTGTACTACCTCTGTCATGGTCGGCATATTATCACCTGGGCTTTCATTGGAGAAGAATACTCCGAAAACCGATCCTAATAAAAACCCTGCAAGACATAT
>Ga0134098_1002629_pt1 | contig 11899 bp, 13 predicted proteins | sample 9_3taG_FD_94456 | JGI IMG/M metagenome (GOLD analysis project Ga0134098, IMG submission 94456) | Switchgrass degrading microbial communities from high solid loading bioreactors in New Hampshire, USA - 9_31_10_142_A3 metaG | ecosystem: Engineered > Bioreactor > Semi-continuous > Anaerobic >... | reverse complement strand
CGCGCGGAACCACTCCCACGTCCGCGCCAGCCCATCCTGATCGCGCGTTTGCGGCTTGAAGATGTACTCGCCGCGTTTCGACTCGCGCGCCTTCGAGACGATCGTCAGCGCCGCGCTGACCACCGCCAGGATCGTAAGCACCAGGGGCATCAGGTCCGTCCGTCTTCGGGCCAGGTTCCGTTCGCTTGCCGCCACGCGCGGAACCACTCCCACGTCCGCGCCAGCCCATCCTGAACGCGCGTTTGCGGGTTGAAGCCGAGCAGGCGGCGGATCTTGCTGTTGTCGCAGAAGGTGATCGGCGGATCGCTGGGCGGCGTGGGCACCACGCGCGTCTTGAGCGTCCTGCCGGACAGTTCTTCGAGTACGTCGATAAACTCGCGCAAGGAAATGGGCGCGCCGACGCCCAGGTTCAGGATCTCGTAGCCGAGCGGCGTGTCGAGCGCGGCGATCACGCCCTGGACCGTGTCGTCAATGTACGTCCAATCTCGTTTGATGTCCCCGCCGTTGAAGATCGGGATCTCGGTCCCGTCGAGCAGGGCGTTCATCACGCGCAGCGGCATCATATCGGGGCGTCCGGCCGGGCCGTAGACGTTGAAGAAGCGCAGCACGGTGACGTTTAGCTTGTGCAGATGGTGATAGCTGTATGCGAGGATTTCGGCGGCGCGCTTGCTGGCCGGGTAGGCGGCGAGCGGCCGGTCCGCCGCGTCCTCTTCGGTGAACGGCAGGCGCTTTGTCTCGCCATAGACCGACGAGGTGGAGGCAAAGACGAAGTTTTCGACGCCGTGGCGCTGGGCCGCTTCGAGCAGGTTGAACGTGCCGGTCAGGTTGACGTCGAGGTACAGCGCAGGCTGGCGCATGCTCTCGCGGACGCCCGCCATCGCCGCCAGGTGCGCGACGCGCCGCACGCCGTGTTCGGCAAACAGCGCTTCGAGCGTCGTCGTATCGCGGATGTCGCCTTCGACCAGCGTGAAGTTCGGGTGCTGAGCAAGCTCGCGAGCGTTGGCGCGCTTGATCGCGGGGTCGTAGTAGTCGTTGAAGTTGTCGATGGCGACCACCCGGTCGCCGCGCTGTAGCAGGGCGCGGGCGAGATGGCTGCCCACAAACCCTGCGCCACCGGTCACGAGAATACTCATTGAACCGTCCTTTCGAGAGAAAAAGCAGCGATTAGCGTTTAGCGGTTAGCGATTAGCAAAAACCGCACTGGATACTCTTGGTGCTGCGATACGTTCCCGGAGACTGCGGTGCGCTGCTGAGTCGATAGCTCTCAGCTAACCGCTAACTGCTGCTCAGCGCACGAATGCCTGGAACTGCAACCGCCCGTTCTCGATGGTGAGTGCGTCGCGGTGGAAGATCGCGTTTCCGCTCAGCTCGCGAAACGGGCGCATCAACGCGTCGTCAAGCTGCGCGGCGACGTTGCTCAGCACGAAGTCCGGCACGGTCAGCCCGCCGACGTTCGCCGCGTCGATATCCAGCGACAGCCCGCCCTGATCGTCGATCTCCGGCCGGATGTCCACCGTGATGGGCACGTCGATCCCGTAGCGCGATAGCTCGCCGTAGAAGGTGATCGCGCCGTTGTCCAGCCCGACCTGCACATCCTCAAACGGGAAGGCGTGCCCGTTGTCTTCCGCGAACTGCTTGCCTTCGAGCGCCATCCACGAGGAAAGCTGGTTCTCGTAGACCGTGACGTAAAACCATCCCCCTCGCGCCTGGTCGGTGGCTCGCTCGATCTCTCGCCGAAATGCGTCCGCATCCGCCTGGTTAGGCGAGAAGTTCGCGCCCACTGGCGGCGACGGCGCGTTCTGGTCGATGAAGATCAGCGCGCCGACCACCAGTCCGCAGCACAGCAACGGGATCAGCACGATCGACAGGCAGCATCCCCCACAGCCCTCGAGAATGCCCATGGGTTCGTTCGCTTCCCTTCCTGGTTCTGGCGGCGAGAGTGCAGCCAAAGACAGCTAAAGACAGCGAAATCCAGCCAGGTCCAGCAGGGAACAAAGCTGTGCTTAACCGCGCTATCGCTGCTTATCTGCTGCCGCACTGCCGCTTCACCGCTCTGTATTGTACACCCTCAACTAACTATACGCGCAAGTGTCGCTCCCCGTCGCAGCGCAGGCAACCGGCCCGGTGTACAATACGGCGGGATCAAACGGGTTACCTCTATGCACTCATCACGTCACATCACGCAGACAACGCTGCGCCAAGATCTGCTCGCCGCGCTGCCCTGGGCGCTGCTAGGTGGAATGTCTGCCGCCGCAGCGATCCTGATGCTCTACCTGCTGTCCGGCTGGCAGGCGGGCGTCGCGTCGGGCGCGGCGCTCGGCGTGCCGGTGCTGGCCGCGCTCGGATGGGGTCCGCTGGCGCGGCGGCGGGCGGCGATTACGCGGGTGCTGGCGCTGGCGGCGATCGCGCTGGTGACGCTGAGCGCGGTCCTCTTCCGCCCGACCGAGCGCGCGAAGGTGCACTTCCGCCCCACGCCACAACCGGAAATCTTCATCGGGCTGGACGCGCCGATCTTTGCCGCGCTCGGCGCGGCGGCGCTGCTGGCGGCGGTGGCGCTCTCCCGCGAGCGGATCGCGAACGCGCGTCCCCGGGCGGTGGGCGTCGGCGCGTGGCATGGCGGCCGGGTGGCGAGCGCGCTCGCGCTGGCGGGGGCCGGATTGCTCGCGGCGCTGGTGGAGATCAACAGCGGGTTGCTCGGCGTGGATGCGCTGGCAGGCGCCGGACCGGCGGTGCAGGTCGCGCTGCTGGTTGGCGGGGTTGTGCTGCTGACTATCGGACTCGGCGGGGTGGAGCGGCCGCGATCGATCTGCCGGGCGCTGGGTTGGGAGCTGGCGCTCGTCTTCGCGCTGACGGTGGCGGCGCTGGGCGTGCGGTTCTGGATGCTGGCGACGAGCGTCCGCACCCTGGTGGACGAAGGACATTTCGCGATGGGGATCGCGTATGTGTGGGAGTATCCCGACCTGCGCCTGCTAGAGCCGATGCCTACTGCCGCGTCGTTCCCCTTTTTGTTCTCGTACCTGCAATCGCTAGCGGTTGAGGTCATCGGGCGGAACTGGGCCGGGCTGCGGGCGGTCAGCGCGATCATGGGCGGACTGACGGTCCCCGCGCTGTACCTGCTGGCGCGCACGCTCTACGACCGGCTGACGGCGCTGCTGGCCGCGCTGGTTCTGCTCACATTCATGCCGCACCTGCATTTCAGCCGCTTGGGGCTGAACAACATCGCGGACCCGCTGTTCGGGACGCTGGCGCTGGCGTTGCTGGCGCGGGGCGTGCGGACCGGCCGCCGCCTCGATTTCGCGCTGGGTGGGGCGGCGCTCGGCATGACGCAGTATTTCTACGAGGGCGGGCGGCTGCTGTTCCCCGCGCTGGCGTTCGCGTGGCTGCTCGGCGGGTGGGTGCTGTGGCGGCCGCGACCGCCGTGGCGCGGGCTGCTGATTGCGCTGGTGGTGTTTGTCGCGGTGGCCGCGCCCATCTACCTGACGCTGACGGAACTGGGTGAGCCGCTGTTCACCCGCATGGACAGCGCCGGGCTCAACGCCGACTACTGGGAGCGCGATCGCGAGCCGAACACGCTCTCCACCCGCTGGACGCACTTCCGGCACGCCGCCGCGCTGCTGGTCAACTCCCCGGAGAATACGTACATCTACTACTACCTCTACTATGGCGGCGAGGGGCCGCTGGTGCCGCACGCGCTCGTCCCGGCGTTTCTGCTGGGGCTGGCGCTGGCGGCGTGGCGCTGGCGAGGGCCGGGTGTGCTGCCGCTGCTGTGGGTGCTCGGCACGCTGGCCGGCAATGCGATGCTGGTCGAAAGCGCGGTTTCGGCGCGGTTTGTGGTCGCGTTCCCGGCGCTGGCGCTGCTGATCGCGCTCGGACTGCGCGACACGGCCCGGCTGCTGGCTTCCCCAGGGCGAGAGCGCGCGACCGCCGGGCTGCTGGTCGCGGCGGGTGTGGCGATCGCCGTGTGGCAGGGCGCGACGTACTTTGGCCCGTTCCTCGAAACATTCAATCAAGAGGTCCGCGCGCATGTCTCGTACGACGTGGACGATGCCCTGCTGCGCGCCCAGGCTCTGCCGTCCGGCGCGCACATCGTCATCGTGGGGGACGACATCCTGCCGGAAAGGGACGCGCGCCGCCATCTAGCGTTTCTGCGGGACGATCTCAGCCTGCGCGTGATGTCGCCCGAGGAATTCGCGCAGCTTGACCTGTCCTCTCTGCCGTCTGGCGACCTCGCCTTTTTTCTGCCGCCGGATGCCGCTGCCGCGATCGCGCGGGTGCGCGGGACGCTCAATGCGCTGGGGCCGCTGCTCAGCCCGTACGAACTTCCGCCCGACAAAATGCTCCACCTTTACCTCGCGCGGACGGCTGAAGCGAGGCGTTGATCGTTTCTCCCGCCGTTTTAATCCGACCTTAACTTGACATAAAGAACATATGTTCTTATACTAGAGGATGTGTAGCGCCGATTGCACTTCGCGCCTCAGCACGTCCAACACTCCCCCTCAACGAACAAAGGAGTTGCTGCAATGGCTCACGCGCTTGCCTGGTTTGAGATTCCGTCCATTGATTTCGACCGCGCCGTGAAGTTTTACAGCGACATACTTGGCCGCCCGCTGATTCCCCTGCCTGATCCGTCGGGAAATGATGTCGGGCCGGACGGCGCGCGGATGGCAACCTTCAACGACTTCGGAGGGGACCCCGCCGACGTCAACGGGGCGCTGATTTACTCGACGGAGTACAAGCCCTCACGCGAGGGGCCGATTGTCTACCTCTATGTTGAGGGCGACCTCGCCCCCGCGTTGAGCCGCGTGGAACCGGCTGGCGGAAAGGTGCTGGTTCCGAAGACGCACATCGGCGAAGGCATGGGTTATTACGCCCTTTTTGAAGACACCGAAGGCAATCGCGTCGGCCTGTTCTCGGCGGCGTGAACCGGGAGCATCTTCGATGAACCCTGTGATCAACTGGTTCGAGATCCCCTCCGTCGAATTCGACCGCGCGGTGCGGTTCTATAGCGATGTGCTGGGACGCCCGCTTGAGGTGACGCAGGGGCCTAGCGGCGGGCAGATGGCGGTGTTCGCGCCTTACGATGCCGAAGTGAACGGCGCGATCGTGCATTCTGACTTGTACACTGTCGGGCCGAGTGGTCCTGCGCTGTACCTGACCGTGGAAGGCGAGTTGAACGACTACCTGGCGCGCGTCGAACCGGCAGGCGGGCGAGTTCTGAACCCGAAGACTCCGACCGGCGACGGCCAGGGATTCTGGGCGCGGTTCGAGGACTCGGAAGGGAACCATATCGGGATCTTCTCGCGCGGGTAGCGCACCAACCTAGTTTTCGTCGGCACGCTTGAAATTCCCCCAAACCCCGTGCAGCGGGCCGATGAAAAATCGGGCGGTATCCCCCATACCGCCCGGTTTTATTTCTGCGATGCCTGCCTTCGTCTAGCTGATGCGGCGGCGAATGTCTCGCCCCCAGAAGCCGTATCCCATCAGCGGCGCCAGCAGGCAGAAGTCGAATATGCCCGCCGCCAGCGGGATCAGCCCGATGATACCGATTATCCACCCGGCTGTGTCGCCAACCAGCCAACCGATCACGATCAGTGCGATACCAGCGATCGCCCGCACGATGCGGCCGGTCTGGCTGGATAAGAATGGAACGAGCCCTTTCATGGTGTGCCTCTCCTCCAAAGTGTAGTTTGTGTGCGCAGCTTTCTCTCTCAGTATAGCACTGCTTTCGGGTTGCCTCGCTCACTCTTCTGATGCAGGAGTGGGGGTGGCGGTTTCACCGGAGAGGGGAGACACAAGGATTTTGTCGACGCGGCGCTCGTCCATGTCGACCACCTCAAAACGGAATTTGTCCCACGCAAAGCTCGCGCCAGTGGTCGGCACCGCGCCGAGCTGGTCCATCACGAAGCCGCCAAGCGTCTCGAACGTCCCGCGCTCCTCGCCGGGCAGCAGACCGATATCCAGCACCTCACGCACCTCGTCGAGCGTCATCAGCCCGTCGAGCAGCCACGAGCCATCGTCGCGCTGTACGGCTTGTGGCTCGCTGAGGTCCTGGGCCGATGGCAGATCGCCGACGATCGCCTCAAGAATGTCGTGCTCGGTGACCAGCCCCTGAATCCCGCCGTGCTCGTCAATCACCATGACGGTATGCTCCGCGCTGCGGCGAAGCTGCTCCACCAGCCGCGTGACGGTCGTCGTCTCCGGCACGAACAGGACCGGACGCGCCAGCTTTTCCAGATTCAAAGGCTCGCCAGCCAGAAGCTGCGACACCACGTCGTTCGCCCGCACGATGCCGACCAGGTTATCCAGGCTGCCGCGCACGACCGGCATGCTCGAATATTCACACTCGCGCAGCTTAGTGCGGATTTCCTCGGGCGAATCGTTCACGTCCAGCCACACGATCTCGGTATGCGGCGTCATGAGCGTGCTGATGTGGCGGTCGTCCAGCCGGAAGACGCTCTCGACCATATCCTGCTCGCTGACGTTGAACACGCCCGCCTCGGTGCCCTGCTCGATCAGGATGCGGATCTCTTCCTCGGTCACCGGCTGCTCGCTGTGCATCGGCACGCCGATCAGCTTCGCCACCAGCCGCGTTGAGGCGCTCAGGAAGGACACCAGAGGCGAGGCCAGCTTCGAGATGAAGGTCATCGGCCCGGCAACGGTCGCGGCGATCCTTTCGGGATTTTGCAGCGCGATCCGCTTGGGGAGCAGCTCGCCCAGCACCAGCGTCAGATACGTGATGGCCAGCACGACCAGTCCCAGGCCGATCGCGTTGCTGTAAGGCGCCAGCAAGGAAGAACGCTCCGCCGCATCGGAAATCAGGCTCGCGATCGTCTGCCCACCGAACGCACCCGACAGCACGCCGACCAGCGTAATCCCGATCTGCACGGTGGAGAGGAAGCGGTCTGGCGCTTCGGCCAGTGTGAGGGCCGAGCGCGCGCCGCTGCTCCCACGATTCGCATGCTCTTGCAAGCGGGCCTTGCGCGACGACACCACTGCCATTTCCGACATCGAAAAGACGCCGTTCAGAAGGATCAGCAGAAAAATGAGACTCGCTTCAATCACCGCACTGTTCATGATGGGTTTTCTTTCGCTGTCTGTTCGGTTCGGGTGGCAGCGTGGGGCGCGGATGGGCCTGCGCTCGCGGTGCTCGCCCGATCGTATTGCCTGCATTTTCACTACTATTGTCCGAGGACCGGCTCGCTGTTGCAAGGACCTGGCGGAGTGGTGCGCCTGCGCCAAGTGTATCGCATGTCACAAGCGCAATTGTTTTTTGAGATATGACTGATTAAAATAAGAGATAATCGTGGTTGATTGCACAATCATCGTTCTGCCATCGTACCCCCCGTTGTGCCATAATCTGGGCGGACGTTCAAACAGCGCGCTTGCCGCGCACTGGAGTTCAGTATGTCTGTGACTCGCACCGGGACGCACCCTGTGGTCCGCGCCGCCGAGCGCACCTCTTCTTCGTCGCTGCTGGGCACCATCGTCGTGCTGTTCAAGCTGCGGATCGTTCTGCTGTTGGTTTTCGCGTCGGTGGGTGGGGCGTTGCTGGGCGCGCATGGACGTCCCGCGTTTGGAGATCTGATGCTCCTGCTGCTCACCGGGACGCTGTCTGCGGCGGGTGCGTCCGCGCTGAACCAGTACATCGAGCGCCACAACGACGGGCTGATGAAGCGCACCGCGCGCCGCCCGTTGGTGACTGGCGACGTCAACGCGCGCGCCGTGCTGGTCATCGCCAGCGCGATGGTCGTCGGCGCGAGCGCGATCGCGTTGTGGGCAGGGAACGCGGCGCTGGCGTTCTTCCTGGCGTTCGGCGCGTTCATCTATGTGGGAATTTACACGCTGTGGCTGAAGCCGCGCAGCGTGCTGAACGTCGTGATCGGCGGGGCGGCAGGCAGCGCGGCGGTGTTGAGCGGCGGCGCGGCGGTCGGGCAGTGGGCCGATCCGGGCGTGCTGGTCCTCTCGGCGCTGCTGTTCACGTGGTCGCCGATCCACTTCTGGAGCCTGGCGCTGGCCTATCGCAAGGACTACAGCCGGGCCAACGTGCCGATGCTGCCGGTCGTGTCCAGCGACCGGAGCGCGCTGTTCTGGATGATCGTGCACGCCGCCGCGACCGGGCTGTTCGGCCTGCTGCTGGCGTTCCACGGCGCGATGGGCTGGCTGTATCTCGCGCTGGTCGCCCCGGCGACGCTGTGGCTGATGCGGGAGTCGGTCGCTCTGAAGTGGAGCTACACCGCGCCGCGCGCCATGAGTGTGTTCAAGGTGTCGAACATCTACCTCAGCGTTGTGCTGCTAGCGGTTGCGGTCGCGGCGGTTCTGTAAGCGGAACGCAGTTAGCAGCTAATAAGAGCAGCCAGAAACAACTAAAGCAGCTATAGAGCAGCATCGGCTTTCCGCTGCTCCTGGCTGCTTTTTTATTGTATTTAGCTGTCCTTAGGCTGCTGCTCGCCGTTCTTCTGCCGTGTTTAGCTGCCCTTGGCTTTCCACGGCACCCGCCTCGTGACCTCGCGCACCAGCGCCAGCCACCCGAAGCCGAGGATCCCCGCCAGCACGCCGCTGACCATCGCCTTGAAGACGTTCATGTCCAGCCCTGCGAAGCCGACAATGTCGCGCACGATGTACCACACCGTATACGCGACCAGCCCGCTGACTGCCGCCATGATCAGGCTGGGCGCGTCTTCGCGGCCCTTGAAAAGCGCGTAGGTCAACCCGCTGAGTCCAGCGACGAGCGTCCCGCCGAACGTCACGCGCAAGGCCGATCCCGGCAAGCCGAGGATCTCGTCGAGCAGCGCGCCGAGCGCCGCCATAATCACGGTGATGATCAGCGTGCGGGCGGCCAGACGCGCGTCGATCCCAAGCTGCGCCAGCAGGTCATCGCTCCGCGCGCGCCAGTATTCCCCGCTGCTGATCGCCGGTCGCGTCGAAACCGGCGGGAACGCGCGGATGTTCGCGCCTGAGGGTGGGGGTGGCGGCGGGGGGAGTGTTTCCGCTGCTGGTTCGTCGGGCGTCTGGTCTATCGGAACTACCGGCTCAGGTGGTGGCGAGTCAAACGGTTGGCGTTCTTCGTTCATGCTGCCCTCCCTGACGCAGTGGCAGCCGCTTCCCGAACGGGCGCCGGTGACTGCCACACGATTATTATCACTAGTGTGGGGACTTTTCTCGTTTGATGCAACTGTCTGTCTGTACGAAGCGATCAGCGCCCCCCAGGACGTGCGGTAATCGCTAATCGCTTACAACGTCGAGGTTGAGGTCCGGCCGGACGCGGATCGTGCGATACCCGGCGAACTCTTCCGCGATCTGAGCGAGCGTTTGCCCCGAGGTCGGATGGATCAGATCGGGCGCGAGGTCGGCCAGCGGCAGCGCGACGTGCGCGCGTTCCAGCGTGTCGGGATCGGGCACGGTCAGGCGCATGTCCTCGTTGTCAAGCTGGAGCAGTTGGTCGCCGTAGAGCGCGATGTCGAGGTCGATCGGGCGCGGCGCGAACTTGTCTTCAGTGCGCTCCCGACCCAGCGCGGCCTCAATTGGACGCAGCACCTCGTATTTGAGTGCCAGCGGTTCCAGGTCGGTTTCGATTTGCACGGCCGCGTTGAGAAACACCGGCTGGTCGGGATCGACGTTTCCCTCGGCGTTGATCGCGTCGGACTCGTAGACCTTTGACACGCCGATCACGCGGACGCGTTCCGCCAGCAGGCGCAGCGCGCGCGGCAGATTCGTCTCGGGATCCATGTTCGAACCGAGCGTAATCAGGATCGGCTTATCAGGCGGTGAAGTCGGCTCGTGTTCGCTCAATTTCCACCCCCACCGATTCGGCGAAGCGCAGCGCGCCCGGCTTCTCGACCTGTACGATCACCCGCTCGGCGCCGTGATCGACCACGCAAATGCGCGCGATCTCCGTCGCCAGCGCTTCGACCAGATAGTGCTGCGAGCTTTCGACGTACTCGATCACCGCTTTGGCGATCGTGCGATAGTTCAATATGTCCGCCGCATCGTCCGACTGACCGGCGGCGCGCATGTCGGTGAACAGCGTCAGGTTGATCAGGACGTCCTGGCGCTTTTCGCGTTCCCAGTCGTTCAGCCCGATGATCGTGCGGAGCAGTAGGTTCTTGATGTGGATACGGTCTTGCGCCATAACTCCCCCAATAGCTGCGAATTGAGCTAACTCGGTTGGAGCGTGCCAAAGAAGACCTGCCACGCCAGCAGAGACTTCGCCACTAACGACAGCACGATGTATATCTTCTCCCCGAAGACGTAGTCTTGCCAGCGGCCCACTTTTTTGTATTGCAGGTACTGGTTGACGGCGAAGACGTTGAAGAACAGGAATAGCGACACGTAGATCGCGTAGACGAACCCCGGCACTTCCTCACCGCTGGTTACGGATCCGACGAAGTAAATGCCGATCGCAATCCAGGGCACGATCCCGACGATGCACCCGAAGATGAATGCCGTCCAGTTGGTGCGCTCGGTTGTCTGGTTGTGAAGCTCCATCATCCAGCCGAACAGGATCATCGCAGCGTTCAACGCGAACAGCGCCAATAGCCCGGCGACGTCATACATGCCGAACAGGGTGGCGATGGCGACGATCATGACCGACGCGCTGAACGAGTACTCGATCCAGCGCGCTTTGTTGATGCCGCGCTTGAGGTCGCGCACATACCATTCGTATACGCCAGGCAGCGAGATAATCAGATGCGCGGCGGCCGACATAAACAGAAACGACGCGACGAGCGGGCCGAAGGGGAGATCGAACCACGTTTGCGGGTCGCTCACCAGCCCTTCACCCTCGACAAACTTCAGGAAATACGTCTGGATCGGAACGGTGAAGTCGTTGCTCAGCGCCAGCATCAATATTCCCTGGATCAGGTGGAAGGCGCCCATGATCAGGTTGAAGCGGCGCAGGTTGCGGAATGTTCCTTCGGATGCGGACGTGCGGGCCGGGATTGCTTGTTCAGCAGTGCTCATAGGTGCTCCTACTTCTTCGGGTCCGGGATGCGAGGAATGCCGCCGGTCTGTGCGCCGGACGCGCCACGCGGCGGTTGCTGGGCCTTGCGAGAGCGGATGGTGTTCCAAGACCGTAGCAGGAATGAAGGAGCGCAGGTCAATGAATACCGACGCCGATCAGGTGCTCGCCCCCATCTACCGGGATGGCCGCCCCGGTGATGTAGTCGTTATGCGCCAGGAAGACCACCGTCTGGGCGATATATTTGGGATCGCCGGTGCGCTGTAGCGGGACGGATTCGCCCATACGCCGCCAGCGCTCGCTGTCCGGCGACATGCTGCTCGGCGGCAGGATCGCGCCGGGGATGATCGCGTTCACGCGAATATCTGGCCCCAGTTCGCGCGCGGTGATCCGCGTCAGGTGCAGCACACCCGCCTTGGCGATACCGTGCAGCGCGAAGTCCCGCCAGGGATACAGCCCCGCCAGATCGCTGATGTTGACGATGGCGGCGGGCTGGTCGGCGGGGCGTCGGACGGCGCGCATCAGGCGGGCGGCGTGCTGCGTGCAGAAGAACGGCGCGCGCAGGTTCACCTGCATGACGGTCATCCAGTCTTCAGGCGTCGCCTCGTCGAACGGCTGCTTGACGAAGTTTGCCGCGCTGTTGACCAGCACATCCAGCCGCGCAAACCGCTCGGTGATCGCCTCGAACAGCGCCGCGATCGCCGCCGGATCGGATAGGTCCGCCTGGACCGCGATCGCCTGCACCCCGCGCGACTTGATCTCGCGGACCGTCTCGTGCGCTTCCGTTTCTGAACTGCCGTAGTGAATGACGAGGTTCGCCCCGGCATCGGCCAGCGCCAGCGCGATCGCCTTGCCGACGCGGTGCGCGCCCCCTGTCACCAGTGCGACTTTTCCTTCGAGGTCCATGCGCGTCCTCTGTAAGTGCCCATGTCGGCTGGCGCT
>Ga0134098_1002587_pt1 | contig 12049 bp, 10 predicted proteins | sample 9_3taG_FD_94456 | JGI IMG/M metagenome (GOLD analysis project Ga0134098, IMG submission 94456) | Switchgrass degrading microbial communities from high solid loading bioreactors in New Hampshire, USA - 9_31_10_142_A3 metaG | ecosystem: Engineered > Bioreactor > Semi-continuous > Anaerobic >... | reverse complement strand
CGCCGCCATATTTATTTGTGTGTGCATGAGATTTTTATCATCCGCAGCACGCCTTAACATTGTAGCAGATACATAGGTAAAAAGTCAATAGTATTTTTTAAAATTTTTTCATGTTTATTTGTGGAAAGAGTGTTTTGTTTTTATACTGCCTAGTGTTTAACTTTTCCTCTAATATCCATATATACTCCTGCCGCAATTTTTACAATTCTGTCAACTGCCTTGTTTTTTCTTATGTCGATAGCCTTGGCAGGGCATAATTCCTGGCAGCAAAAACACCTTATACATTTGGAAAGTTTAACTTTGGGCTTTTTGTTTTTCATTTCAATGGCTTTAGGCGGACAACTTCTCTTACATTCTCCGCATCCAATGCATTTATCCAAAACAAATACTGGTTTCGGTAGCATAAATCCGGCAAGTCTTTTAAGAAAATCATTCTTTACGAACCGGATTTCTCTAAGTCCGTCTAAAGCAGGAACACTAAAGTCTTTTATTCTGACACTGTCAATGGGTACTCCAACAAGTTCAATTCCATTAATATCATCAGGGCATAATCCTCTTTCAATGGAATTCTTTAAAACCGGAACGTTTTTGGGGTCAACGTTTATAATGTTTACAGCTGCCATATCCAAATGAAAAGCATTCTCCGATGCAAGTATAACTCCTATTTCTCTCGGTATTCCAGCTGAAGGTCCGGGACCTTCCATGCCGATAATTGCATCCATAATATTTAAGGCAGGCTTAACACTAAGGAAAATATCAATTAAAGTGTCTGCAAATCTGGTATACTCCTTCATGTTAAAGTGATACTCTACCTTTGTTATTCCTGCTATTGCTCCAAACATATTTTTGACTGCGCCAGTATAAACCATTTGCCCATGGGTTTTGAGCTTGGGAAGGTTTATAACAAGATCAGCCTCTGCAAGCGGTTTTAATATTTTCAGCTTCTTAATATATTTACCATCGGGATTTTGTACCTCAACTTCGGAAAGGTCATAATTCAGCTGTACTCCAACTTCATCAGCTATTTCTTTCATACCGGTAGCCGTATATATATCCTCTAACCTTGAACGGGTATAGGGTCCCCCGGGGCTGTCAATGATCAACACCTCAGCTCCTGCATTTTTAATTATTCTGGCAAGTTCTCCTACCAAAACAGGATGGGTAGTCGCAGCCTCCTCAGGTCTTTTTTTCATAAGAAGGTTAGCTTTAAGTGCAACTTTCATTCCCGGCTTAATAAATTTGTCGACACCGCCCAAGTTCTCAAAAGTTTCTTCCAATGCCTTAGAAACTGTTGTTTTATCGTATTGAGAAGCTTTTACTATCGAAACTAAACTCATCGAAACTACTCCTTTTATTTTACAAAGTAACTTCAATTGTCACTCTCTTTGTCCTCACTCAAACCAAGTACACGTCTCAGACCGATTCTGTAATAATCTTCGTTTAACTCTATGCCTATGGATTTACGTCCAAGTCTTCTTGCCACCACAGAAGCCGTAAATGTTCCCGAAAAAGGGTCGAGTACAATATCTCCTGCATTACTTGAAGCTTTAATAATTCTTTCCAACAACGCTTCCGGTTTCTGTGAAGGATGTTTCTCATATTCACTCATTCGATAACGCACACGGGGAAATTCCCAGACATTACCCGGGATTTTCTTGCTATTATAGGGCTGAGGAGGAGTCTTTCTGTAATCAATGAGCCTTCTTACAGCTCCGGTCTTTGCTTCCACCATTATATCCTCCCCGTTGAAAGTGTATTTACATTTTGCCGACTTGTTTGCCATAATTATAGGTTCATACAGCGAGCCAAACTTGTGCTTTGATTGCACTCCCGAACTGTCATAATACCATACAATATTATTGATTACATTATATTTTTCACGTATATAAACATCTATATATGATATATTTTGGGTTGAATTCATTATATAAACCGTGCCAGTATCCTTTAAAACTCTAAAACATTCGTCAACCCAGGCATAGCACCAACTTAAATACTCATTCTTGTTTTTCCATTTATCACTGTCATTTCCATAATCCTTACCCAAATTATAGGGCGGATCTGCAAATATCAAATCTACAGACTTATCTTTTATCTTCGGCAAGACAGTCATACAATCGCTGTTAATAATCATTGAACCATCCTTGAATGTGTAAGGAAAATCAATGCTGTAAAATATTTCTTCCATTAACTCATCTTGTCCTTTACCGATTTTAAGCAGCATTATACACCTTGATTTCATTATCGTCAACCTTAGAAAAAACATTACAAAATCAAAAAAATTTTAAACAAGTTTGTTTAGAAGTTAACGCTAATCAAAATTTCCTTGGCAATGAAAAAGGCTGCATTTGAATAATCTCAGCATGCAACCTTTAAATATTTACGCCATGTATCCCAAGTTTAAAGGGATTATAACTTTTAAACACAAGACCGGTATTTTTAAGTTTATAAATAAATATAATTTTAAAATACATAAAAGTCATAAAAATCATCATACTGCCTCAATGTTCAGTTTTTCCCCATCAAAGTCAATCTTTACTTCCATTCTGTCCGCCAATTCTCCCTGAATAATCATTTTAGCTATCTGTGTCTCAACATGTTTCTGGAGATACCTCTTTACAGGCCTTGCACCGTAAACCTGTGTATAGGCTGAATCTGCCATATATTCCTTAGCCTTATCGGTTACATTCAGCTTTATCTTCCTGTCATCGAGTCTCTTTTGGATATCGTTAAGTGCAAGATAATAATTTTTATAATTTCTTCTTTTCTCAAAGGCTTGAAAAGCACAATCTCATCAATACGGTTCAGAAATTCAGGCTTAAAGTTTCTACTAAGCTCATTCATTACTTCTTTTCTTGCCTCATCGCTAATCTCGCCGTCCGGGGAAATACCGCTTAAAAGATACTGGCTTCCGATGTTTGAAGTCATAATTACAACGGTATTTTTGAAATTAACCGTCCTTCCCTGACTGTCAGTAAGCCGACCGTCGTCAAGAAGCTGCAGCAGCACATTAAACACCTCAGGGTGAGCCTTTTCAATCTCGTCAAAGAGTATTACACAATAGGGCTTTCTTCTTACAGCTTCAGTAAGCTGTCCTCCTTCTTCATAACCCACATATCCCGGAGGTGCGCCAATCAGCCTTGCAACAGAATGTTTTTCCATATATTCCGACATATCTATTCTCACTACATTATCCTCAGTATCGAACAACGCTTCTGCTAAAGCTTTGGCAAGCTCGGTCTTACCAACCCCGGTAGGTCCTAAAAAGATGAATGAACCTATAGGCTTTCTCAAATCTTTAAGTCCCGATCTTGCTCTTATAACCGAATCGCTAACCGCACTTACCGCCTCATCCTGTCCTATAACTCGCTTGTGAAGTATTTGTTCAAGATTCAAAAGTTTATCCTTTTCATTTTCCACAAGCTTTGTAACCGGAATTCCAGTCCACCGTGAAACAATCTCAGCTATTTCCTCTTCGGTAACTTCCTCTTTCAACAAGGCATTTCCTTCACGGGATTTTATTCTCTTCTTCTCCTCTTCCAATTGTTTTTCAAGTTCCGGCAGTTTACCGTGTTTAAGTATCGCTAGTTTATCCAAGTCATAATTTCTTTCTGCTTCCTCGATCTGCCTTTTTACATCCTCTATCTGCTGCTTAATATCTTTTTCCCTTTTGATATTCTGTTTTTCCAGTTCCCACTGAGATTTCATACTGTCTGCCTTATCCTTAAGGGCTGCTATATCCTTTTCAAGAGCAGCCAGCCTTTCTTTGGAAGCCTGGTCATCCTCTTTTCTAAGAGCCTGGCGCTCTATTTCAAGCTGCATTAATCTTCTGCTTATTTCATCAAGCTCTGTAGGCATACTGTCAATTTCTGTCCTTATCATAGCCGCCGCTTCATCCATCAGGTCTATGGCTTTGTCAGGGAGAAATCTGTCGCTTATATACCTGTTGGACAATACAGCACATGCTATTATGGCGTTATCCGTTATCCTGACACCGTGATGTATTTCAAACCTTTCCTTCAAGCCCCTTAAAATCGATATGGTGTCCTCCACTGTCGGCTGGTCCACTAAAATTGGCTGAAATCTTCTCTCCAATGCCGCATCCTTTTCTATATATTTGCGGTATTCGTCCAAAGTTGTAGCACCTATACAATGGAGTTCCCCTCTGGCCAGCATTGGTTTCAGAATATTTCCTGCATCCATTGCACCCTCAGCTTTACCTGCGCCCACTATATTGTGCAATTCATCTATAAACAGTATAATTCTTCCATTGGATTTGTTAACATCGTTCAATACTGCTTTCAAGCGTTCCTCAAATTCGCCGCGATACTTTGCTCCGGCAATTAAGGCACCCAAATCCAAGGCAAATATTGTTTTATCCTTTAGTCCTTCAGGAACATCCCCTTTAAGTATCCTTTGGGCTAGTCCTTCAACAACTGCAGTCTTACCTACTCCCGGTTCTCCAATCAACACTGGATTGTTCTTTGTCCTCCTTGACAAAATTCGTATTGCCCTTCTTATTTCCGCATCCCTGCCGATTACCGGGTCAAGTTTGCCCTGTCTTGCAAGCTCTACCAAATCTCGGCCAAACCTCTTTAAGGCATCATAGGTATCCTCAGGATTTTTGGAAGTTATCCTCTGGTTGCTTCTAACTTTGCGCAAAGCTTCCATAAACTTCTCCAGATTTATGCCATAACGCCTGAAAATTTTTTCGGAAGGTGTATCCTTTTCCTTTATCAGCCGTATAAATATATGCTCAACTCCAATATACTCATCTCTGAACTTTTTGGCTTCATCCTCGGCACGAATAAGTATTTCATTAAACCTTCTGGTGGCATACATACCGGAAGCACCGCTGCCATATATTTTAGGCAGTCTTTCAAGCTCCTGTTCCACATCATTGGTATACATTCGCACATCTATGCCCATATAACTTAAAAGCTTAGGTATTAAGCCATCCTCTTGATTTAACATTGCCAAATGTAAATGTTCACCATCTATCTGCTGATGAGACATCCTTATGGCAATTTCCTGAGATAAGGAAATAACTTCCTGAGCCTTTTCAGTAAATTTATCAAAATTCATTCATCATCCCTCCTCTGCAATTGTATAAAAGCCTTTATAGCATGCAGCTTTGTCAATAGGTAGTCGCTTTTACAATATCCCTCAGCTTTTCGTAAAGTTTTCTAACTTCCGGTGTCAAAATCTTCGGATTGACAATGCGTATTTTTATATACAGATCTCCTCTCAAACCGTTCCTATCGATATAACCTTTTCCTGGAACACGTATCTTGTTATCGGTCTGAATTCCCGGCGGAATCTTAATCAAAATTTTCCCATCCAATGTATCAACTGTCTTCTCACCGCCTAAAGCAGCATCCCATGGCATAACATCCAATACAGTCAACAAATCCTTCCCGTCAATTTCAAATTTACCGCCCTTTTTAAACTTTACCGTCAGATACAAATCACCATTCGAACCGCCATTGGTACCGGGTTCACCTTGACCTTTAAGTCTAATCTTTTCACCATCTTTCACACCTTTTGGAATTTTGAAGGAAAGGGTCTTCTCTCCGGTGCGTGTTCTAATACTTATACTTTTTTCAACACCTGCAAATCCTTCTTCCGGAGAAATCTCGATTTCCGACTCAATATCACTTCCCTGTGCAGGGTAACTTTTTCTTTTGCGTTGTCTTCCGAAACCATCAAATATACTTCCTAAATCGAAGCCGTCATCACCGAAAAAAATCTTAAAAAAGTCGCTATAGTCTCCACCTACGTTAGTTCTGTATTCATACCGTACATTATTTCCAAAACCGTATCTTGCCGGATCGAAATCAAATCCGTCCTCAAAATTATATGCACTACCAAAAGCATCATACTTTTTTCTCTTCTCGGGATCGCTCAATACTTCGTATGCTTCATTCACTTCTTTAAACTTCTCTTCTGCTTTTTTGTCATTGGGATTGGCATCAGGGTGGTATTTCTTAGCTAATTTCCTATATGCTCTTTTTATTTCATCCTGCGTAGCATTCTTATTCAAACCTAAAATGCTGTAATAGTCTTTGTACTTCATCTCGCATCCCACCTTTCTTAGGGTTACAACCTTCTTTTTTACCTTCTTATTATTTTAAGACCGTTCCGGCATCTTATACCGTCATAGTTTATTTGTCTTTGAGTGGTGCTAATTCTATAGCAAATTCAATATTTTAAATTTATATGATTCATTTTACAGGCATAATTTGTAAATAAATTTACTGACTTTGACCATCTTTGACTATAAATTAATAATAATCCTTCCCTCGCGGTTAATCAAACACTTATATTTATGTTTATAAATATATAAATTGGATTATTTTAAGCTATTTTCTTTTTTCTTTAATTTTCTTGATTCTTCTTTCAGACAGTTACAATTTGCTTAATTAATTTCTCCACATCTGGAACATTGGTTATAGGTTGGTATAAATCAAGTTCGCAATACTTCAAGCGAGTTAAACGATAAAAATAAAATTACAGCCTACAATCAATTACAATACTTCTGACCCCGAATATGATCTTGACAATGTACCCAATATCGGCATAAAAGCAGATGTAACACAAGAAAGGACAGTTGGGAAATAATCCTCAACTGTCCTTTTTATATTGACTAAATCATTAAAAATCAATTCTTTTTGTAATATACGCACTCATATGATATTTTTCTCCCTCAGAATAAAATTTGAAATAATCTCCCTCATCATTGGATAATCCATACAATCTCCCATTTAATTCCTTTACCAGTAATTTGCCGTTCTTCTTTATATTAAATAGTCCAACTATTTCATATGAATCTGATTTTTCCACAGATACAAGTTCAAGCTCGTATACATCTTTATCCGCATTGATTTTAGAATTGAAAAAAGCATTTGTACTACCTTCGGTCCAACTTATAGTAGTATATCCCGAAATATTGGAAAAAGTAACACCTGGTATAGCAATGCCCAATACTTTTTCCGATATTATCGTATGTGTTTTTGACAAAGGTACTGCAGTAGGTTCAGGTCTTATTGTGGGTATCGGTATTGGTTTTTCTGTCGGTACCGGTATTAGTGTCGGTATTGGTCTTACTGTCGGTATTGGTTTTATTGTCGGTGTAGGTATTGGCTTCTCTGTCGGCACCGGTATTACTGTGGGTATCGGTATTGGTCTTACTGTCGGTATTGGTTTTATTGTCGGTATCGGTATCGGCTTCTCTGTTGGTACCGGTATTACCGTGGGTATCGGTATTGGCCTTACTGTCGGAACTGGTATTGATGTAGGTATAGGAGTTGCAACAAGCTTATAAGACTCAACAATAAATATCGGCGGATAAATCGTTAACAAGCTGTAGGTCCCTGTTACTTCCACTTCAAATCCATCATATTTCTCCAGTCCTTCTGTTTTTCCGCTGAGACTTACAGGACCGCTTTGCGTCTTTAGAAGAAAATTATAGCTATCGACTTTCTGTTCCGGATTATCATTCTTTGTAACTACAACAATACCTCTGATAGTCTGTAATTCTTCAACAATTACTTTCACTGCAAAGGTTTTAGCGGGTGCTTTTGACTCCCACGGTCTTGAATAAATCATTTCAATTGCTGTAGAGCCGATGTAAACAGCTTTATATGACCATATTTCCTTTCCTCCGCTCCCTACTATTTCTTCGTCGGTTTTATCCGGTATGTATTCATAATTTGTTTCTATTAACACCTTTGGATCAGGTTTGGTAGCATACGACCAACTATATCCTGTGGTTGGATTCGACTCAAGCTCCAATCTCAGTTCATCACCGGGTTTAACGTAAACATATCCGCCATTATCAGCCATTGTTATTATCTTTACATCAGGAGTAGGTGTAGGAGCTAAAATCGGTTTATAGGATTCAACAATAAATATTGGAGGATAAATCGTTAACATGCTGTAAGTCCCTGTTACTTCCACTTCAAATCCATCATATTTTTCCAATCCTTCTGTTTTTCCGCTAAGACTTACCGGACCGGATTGTGTTTGCAGGAGAAAAGCGTATGGTGTTATGGTTTTATCCATAGCTTCATACTTAGTAACTGACAGAGTTCCTGTAATGGTTTGCAGATTGGGTTCCGGTGTTATCTCCGGTATATCTATAACTGTATAAGATTCAACATTAAATAAAGGATATTCAGTAGCTATCAGAGTATATACATAGTTACCGATAACTACAATGGTTTTTCCGATCTCATTTTCCAGACCTTTAGTATTTCCTATAAGCTCATAAACAACTTTATCGGTTTTCAGCAAAAACCTCTCTTTGGAAGAATTATCATTGAATAGAGTTCCCTTCAACTTTCCATATTTAGCCAATGAGGGTAATGTTATGACAGGTTCTTTAGTTGCAGTAGGAGGAAGAGTCACTTTCACGACAGGTTCTATCCCCTTGAGGTTATTAACATCATTGTTATTTTTTGAAATTCCCTGGTTGATTTCGATATTTTGCCTTGTCAATGGAACGTCATTACTCTTAGCATCCACTAAGGTAGATAAAAATACAGTGGTCAATAAGGTCAAAACCAACATCATTGCAAAAATTTTTTTCATTTCCGTTTCCTCCTTTTTAATTTGTTTTATTTTTAATTATTATTACAGTCGCTCTTAATTTACAAAACCAATGATTAACGAATTTTAAGAATTTTTATGTCTATTTAAGCCTTTTATTATTTTTATTATATAATAATTGGACCTACAAATTAAATATTTGGTTCCCAAAAAATTTCAAAAAGCATTCTGCAATTTCCAAAATCATAATTAAACTTAAGCAGAAATTTTCGAACTGAAATCAAAAAAACCTTTAATTATTTCCATTGATGACCTTAACTATTATGAGTACATGATTGAAAACGGAAATGTTTATAAACTGGTGTTGGATGAAAATGGCAATATTGCAATCTTTTCCGTTTCCCCTGATGGAAAAGAAATCATATCCCGGGATAATGAAATTGTTCCCATTCTGGACAAGTTTGTAGAACAGCACAGCGATTTTTCATTCAATGGTACAAAGGAAATTATCGCACTAACAGGGTATGAAGGTATTCTGGGCTATAGAACTTATGAATTGGTATCATCGAACTACGAAAGAGAAAAAACTGAAGCAATAAAAGTAGTAAAACTTCTTAAGGAAACAGGCTTGACCTTCGCATTTCACAGTTATGGCCATCTTGATGCTGTTAAAGTTAGCTGTGAGAGATTTGAAAGAGATACATTGCTTCATTGATTTTCCTATAAAAATTAAACTTCAGGTATCTATTTTTCATAGAACCTGAAGTTTAGACGTAAACTTTATTTCACGTTTATTTTATTTGCACTATTTCATATTCTCCAGCCAATTGGGTAACGATTCCTGTCTCACCAACCATATGCCCCGCTCCGACTACTACCAGATAAGTCTTTTTCTCAGGGTCGGCAAGATAACTTTTCACCTTTTCAACCATGTTATTGTTTCGTGATACAAACAATTTTTCATTGAATTCTTTGTCTGTGTCTGAATCGCTCTCCCCTGAAAACAGGAATTTCTCTAATCCTTCTGTATCACCGGCTTTCCAGCAATTAATCATATCATTAAGCTTATCCACAGATTCTTTTTGACCATCATTATGTGGGGCAAGGGAAGATGCCAAAAATTCTACCTGAAGCTCAGTTGAGAATGTGTCAAACAAATCAACCTGGAACTTCGCACCTTCAATTTCCAATATTTCTTTTTTATTTTTGGCTTTTTCAAGTAAAACCATATCTATTCCAATTTCCGAACTAAGGGAATTTTCTGCATAAAGTAAATTTTGCACAAGCAATGCAGCATACCATGGTTTAAACTTATTATAAATTTCAGGTCTTATACCATAGGGTTCAATAACTTCTACAAAGCGGTCATACACTTCTTTGGGCAAACTCTTATAAAGAGTATTGTCATCTTTATAAAATGCTTTTTCCATCATATACAAAGCAGCTTCCTGGGTATTTGCCACATTTGCTTCAACTGCAAGATAATCAGCTTCTTCAAATGCTTTTAGAATTTCTTTGGATAAAGGATATACGGAAGAATCGGCCACATGTACCGAACCTAACAAATAAACGCAACTGTCCTCGTCGCTTACTTTCCAAAATGCACCCTTTGAATATTTCCCCGATTCATACCTTACAAATTCATAAGCATTCTTGGTAAAAACTATAAGTTCTTGTCTGCTGCATGTACTTGCAAGGTCTAAAGTATTGTTACTTCTTCCTTTCAGTATTCCTTTCGAAACAACATACTTTACTGCATCTAATGCTTCGTCCGGTATTGAGTCTGCATCATTAAAGGTAAGTTCAATATCGGCTTGAAAACTAAAGACCGGTTGAGCTGCTTTTATTGTTTCATATGTACAGGTAACCATATCCAGTCTTGTAACTTCCCGTTGTGGCTCAAGCTTTTCGTCTTCTTTAATCAGTCCGACTGAATATGCTTTTAATATTGTTTCACTAAAAGTATCACCAATCAAGCTTTTATCAGACGGTATAATTGATTGCTCTGTCGCTGCTTCATAAACACTTATACAAACACTATACAATTCACCCATTGTAACTTTTGAAGTATAGTTTTTATACATGTCTTCCGGAGCAAGTCCGTATATTTTAGACCACTCCACACTTTCCACTGCCCATTCGCTGGGTTCTTTATCCGGTGTCAAAGACAACTGTTCCTGAGCAAAGGTACCTGCCTGCAGTGAGAAAAACACTGCTAAAGCTGAAAATAAAGCAACAATCTTCCTCGCCTTTCTTTTTATCATTAATTTCACACCCTTCCAAAAAACCGTTAATTCTTCTCTACATTTATTAATCTTTATAATTCTAATATAACATACTTTTCCTCATAAGTCACCGTAATAATAAAAAAAGCCTAAAAATAACCTATATATTATCTCGGCTTTTTTCAGGTATTTATTACAGTTATTTTTTCCATTTAATTTTGGGTTCATATTTTATTTGGAAATATATAAGACTCTGCATAGCCTTACAGTATTGTTTTTAATTAATAAAAATAAGCTTTTCTTGTTGAAACATTTAACTTTCAAGACGGGTCTCTTTGAATTCATAATTATAAAATAATTTATTACGGAAATGTCACGAATAATATAGCAATCCATTTTTTACAAAATTATATCAGACCTCTTCCTTTTTTTCCAAATATCTATTAACAATAAATTTTATGCACTCTTCCGTTATAGGATAAAGCTTTGCACTGTACTGATAAGGAAAAGACTTCATGCCCTCCTTGGCCCATTGTGTTATACTGCCAACAATACCGTTTGAAAAGAAGCTTGCAATAAGTTTTATTTCATCTATTTCCAATTCATTTGCTCCTAATGCCTCTTTAACTTTATTCATGGTGGAATCAAAAATAATTTCAAAAAAGTGTTCCTTAAGATTATTCTGTACATCGGAAGAAAGGGCCGCTACATAAAATTCCCTGTTTTTATATAAATGCTCCACAAGTTCGTCAAAAACGGAATTATCCTGATTCAAATCAGTAAGAGCCGCAAATTCGGTATCAAAAATCCAGCATACCAAGTCTTGTTTGTCTTTAAAATGATAGTAAAAAGTTTTCCGGTTAAGTCCGCATGCATTAACAATATCTTGTACAGTTATTTTATCAAGATTCATATTAGTCATAAGCTTTTTCAATGTATCTGCAATAAGCTTTTTAGTAAGCTCAGGTTTTGACATCTCCGTTCACCTCATATCACTCATCTCCATATTTATTTAAAAACTTCCCATTTATAATGATTTGTGTAAAAATGGGACATATGATTTCAGTTAATGGTTTTTTATCATCTTATAACATGTTAAATTATTTGTAAAGATTAGAGCATGATGTTAATCACACGCTATAAATATTTGAATATCGGATGTATAATTAATTTTGAAAAAATTTTCTAATATAATATGCTGGTTAAAGTTTCGGAAATATAATTACTTACATTATACATCCTATTTATTATAGCATTAAATATATTGCAAAGGT
>Ga0134098_1002578_pt1 | contig 12074 bp, 11 predicted proteins | sample 9_3taG_FD_94456 | JGI IMG/M metagenome (GOLD analysis project Ga0134098, IMG submission 94456) | Switchgrass degrading microbial communities from high solid loading bioreactors in New Hampshire, USA - 9_31_10_142_A3 metaG | ecosystem: Engineered > Bioreactor > Semi-continuous > Anaerobic >... | reverse complement strand
CTATATGGAACATAAAGGCACGATTCAGATTGAGACAGAGCGCCTGCTGCTTCGAAGATTCCGGCCGGATGATCTTGAGGATATGTATAAGAACTGTTGGGCGGATCCGGATGTCTGGAAGTTTACGCGGTATAAGCCTATGAAATGTGTTGAGGACGTTATTAATAACGCCGGAATGTTCACCAGAGAATGGTTTGACGCATATAAAAGACCAAACCGGTACAGCTGGGCTATTGAGTTAAAATGCATCGGGAAGCCGATAGGGAGAATGTTCGGCATGCATCCGGATGACAAAGAACAGTCTGTGGAACTTGCCTATGAACTAGGAAAAGCCTGGTGGAATCAGGGGCTGATGACGGAAGCAGTGCGGGCAGTTATCGATTCGTCTATGCGGTTTACCGAACAGTCGCGAGACGTGATGAAGCGTTATGTACGCGGACAAGGCTTGCCGAGATCGCTCTGGCGCAGACTAAAATCCCTCTGCACGGATATCTGGATGGACAAGATACCAATCTACACCCTGTCGTGGCGCCCTTCCGAAAATGGAACCTTGAGTCGGCGGATAAAAGGTGGTGCGCGGCGTTTGTGTACTACTGCTGTCTGCTGACCGGATTTGAGATACCGTATAAGCCGCGGGAATGTAATAATACAGGTTCGCTTGCCGGATGCGGGAGCTGGGAAGTGTTTGCACAGACCAATCCAAAACTTGAATACCACTCGCGAAATGATACATTATTTACACCGGAAATCGGAGATATCGTATTGTTTGATTATGTTTTCAGTGGTAAAGAACACGATCATATAGGAATAATTCTCTCTGCAAAACCTGACAGGCTAATTACTGCGGAAGGAAATGCAGGTAACACGAATACCGCTATGGTGATGGATCGACCACGTGATAAGCATATCCGCGCCTATATCCGCATTCCGGACCGTTACATGTATTCAGATTCCATCTAGGTATATGGTAAGATTATGCTATAAACCCGGAGGTGCTCTAAAATGGATATCGCCTTTCGGAAACGGCTGTGACCTATTAAGGAGCTGCCGCAATGAAATGGGAGGGAAAACAATTATGAATCTGATGAATATTGATTACCTTGGCATTGAGCGTGTTCTCCGGAGAGGAAGCGGAAAAGTAATAGAAGAATCAGAAAATGCGCTTTTGGTTTTTGATAATGTGAGCCGGGCATACTTCCTTGCCTGTGAGGATAAGGCGTTAGGTATAGCCATACTTGATAAACATAATGCTTGGGAATTTCCTCTTCTCATGACTTCGAATTACGAAATTGGAAAAACTGCCTTTGAAAGATACGGATTCAATGAAAAGCTTGACTGTTATCAGGTGGCTTATTTTGGAGAAAAACCGGATACAAACACGCAACTTGCTTTTAGAGCGGCTAATAAAAACGATGTCCCTCAGATTATGGAAGTCTATGATATGATTAGTACCGAAGAGATGTATAAAGTGGTGGAAAGAAAGTCTCTTATTCTCGGGTACGAAGGGGACAACCTTGCCGGATTTATCGGAGAGCACCTGGAAGGCAGCATGGGTATGCTTTATGTGTTACCCGATTTCAGAGGAAAAGGATATGGAACAGAACTTGAGCGGAAATATATTGCTGATACAATAGAGAGAGGGTTTATCCCTTTCGGTCAGGTAGAAAAGAATAATGCCATTTCTCTGGCACTCCAGAAAAAGCTTGGGATGACTAAATCTGAAAATCTAATATGCTGGATGTGGTAATGCTAATTGTAATTGCTACGGTTGGAAACCGGCGATTGAGTCAATTCTTTACCGGCGATTTCAGTCATTTATATTCCGGCGTTGCCAATGTAAAGGCGGTAAGACAAAAGGGACGCATTAGTTTCCTTATAGTATTCAGCATTATATTGACTTTGATAGCATTTATTGTTATGATTTTCCTGTAATATGTTTGCTGTGCGTTTATCTTAGTCTTATTTTACATAGGTGAGTATAATGAAAGAATTCGAAAAAGTAAAATTGGAAACTGTAAAATTTATGCGCGGTAAATATCGTTTGGATGAGGTTGCAGGAAAGTATTATGACATCCCATGTATAAGGTTTCGGCAAGAAAAGAAAACCATTGTGTCCATAAATCTGCACGATGATCATTACGATTTTCAAATTGTTCTCGGTAAAGCGGAAAGGGAAATGTTCGAAGCAATAAGGCATGAGTTTCCGCTTGAGATACAAGAGCTTTATGACCGTGAACGCACCCTACACGATGGCAAATGGCTCTTAATTAGTGTTTACGATTTAAAAACTCTGGAAGCTGTGAAGAAGCTGATACTTATTAAGAAGAAGCCGAATCGCAAGCCGTTTTCAAAAGAAAATGCCGTGTATGGCAAGTGTGGACATCGGTGCGATTTATGTGTGCATTATACTGGTATTACCGAAGAATTCAGAGAAATGCTCATTCCACATCTGAATGCCGTTTATGGTGTATCGGCTTGGGATATGCGCTGCACTGGCTGTGATACACCCAATTGTCATTGCTATCGCGATGGGAATGAGTTATGTGAGCCATTAAAATGTTTACATACAAAACAGTTTAATACCTGTTTTGATTGTGCTAATTATCCCTGCGATCAAGCAACCGTTGGATACAGGCAGTTAGAACATAAAAATATTTCTGCCGATGATGTTACATGGGCGATTTTACCTTATGTTCCATATCAATACGGTAATTGAGAGAATGTAGAGCAATTAGATATTACCCGGACTTTGATGAAGGGCATCTGTGGCACTATGTGAATCTGGCTTCGGGTGAGACAGGAAGGCTGGATTAAATGCGGATTATACACACAGAAAGGAACATCTGATATTATAAACCCTTGATATGCATTTATGGAAACATATCAGGGGTGTTTTTGAACCGTGTAAGGAGGGTCCACGAATTTGACCCTCCAATAAAATAGTGGAGGACTTCATTTTGATTAAATTGGTTGATATTAATGAGGAAAACTGGATTAATGTAAAACAACTCTGTGTCAGTGATAATCAACGAGCCTATCTGGACAGCCCAATGAACGTTATAGCCAGAGGCTATGTTTACCGTTACTGCAATGCCAAGGTCATTGGTATTGCTAATGATAATCAGATTATAGGTATTGCATTAGTAAGAGACCTGGATGAAGAGCCCGCTTGCTATGACTTACAGCAGTTCATGATTGACAAACGTTTTCAAAACAACGGATTCGGCACAGAAGCTCTGAAATTGATTGTTTCTATGCTTCAGGATGAAGGTAAATATAATTGCGTGGAAGTATGTGTAAGCAAATCTAATGCAGCCGCGCTTCGTGTCTTTGAAAAAATAGGATTTAAAGATACCGGATATATTGATAATGATGTACCGGACTGTCTAAACCTAATGTACTATTTTAGAGAGAGTCAGAAAGATATGCCGATTCGATCCCTGACGAATTGCTGCATTGCTTTGAGCGGGTCAAGAAACAACATCCCTGTAGTGTATAACGATGATTTTGGGCATGGCACAAAACATGCTGTTTTACCGATAGGTATGAATGCTGAACTTGATGCTGACAGACAGTCCTTGTTTTTTATATAAACGAAAGGTTGGTTTATTAAAAATGGTGTATCATATCAGAGAGATGTATAAAACAGATTGGGACCAGGTTAAAGAGATATATCAGCAGGGAATAGATACAAATCTGGCTACTTTTCAAACAGAGTGTCCTTCATTTGAAGAATTTGACCAATCTCACTTAGAGGATTGTCGTTATGTAGCGGTAGATGGTTATACTGTGGTTGGATGGGCAGTTTTATCAGCTGTTTCAAGCCGTTGCGTTTATCGTGGCGTGGCGGAGGTTAGCATCTATGTGCGCGACTCATATAAGGGTAAGAAGGTAGGAACACAGCTTTTGACGCATTTAATTGCAAAATCAGAGGAGCACGGAATCTGGACGTTACAGTCTGCAATAATGGAAGATAATCTGGCTAGTATCCGATTACATGAGAAGTGTGGGTTTCGTAAAGTCGGGTATCGAGAACGAATCGGAAAAGATCGTTTTGGTGTGTGGCGAAATACCGTTCTTATGGAACGAAGAAGCAATATATTTTAAAGGAAGAAAACAATTTTAAAGAAAAAATATTAGCCTCCTGTGTGCTGTCCGACCGGAGTATGCGGTGTAGGTGTTGGCCCTGAACTTTTGCGTTTTTATCGGGCATCCATCAATTTAGAAAAAATTTCTGGGAACGATTCTTTTCATGCAATAATGCTGATGAGCTAGTAGCTTAAAGCGATTTGAGATTATCGTAGATAGAGAAAGAGAATTATATGGCAACAGATCAAAAGAAAAGCACCCTGAAGCAAAAGCTGGCCGCTATCCGTTGGGGGTTGAAAATTGCCTGGGGCATAGACCGGAAGGTGCTGCTCATCTGGAGCGGACTCAGCGTTGTGCTGTCTGTGCTGCCTGCTATTGCATTGGTCTACAACAAACAATCTCTTGCGATTCTTTCCGGGTTCCTCTCTGGTAATTCGTATACTTACGGGGATGCGGTGTCAAGCATCGTGAAGCTGGGCATCCTGCTGACACTCATTGGACTGTCCGGCCGCGTCAACCGGGACCTCATCTATATGATGATGTTCGATTCGTATTACTTCGGGATGGAAGAACAGCTAACCGATGCAATCCATCGGATCAGGCTGCAGGATCTTCTGAAAAAGGATATCACCGACGAATACAATTACTGTGTATACCGGGTCGGTGCTCTCACAGACCTCACAAGCTCGTTGTGTGACCTGGCGAGCAAGCTGGTTTCCGCGGTATCGCTTCTCATCGTGGCATACTCGTCCTCAAAGCTGGTACTCCTGATATCTGTGGCCTACATTGCCGGTGTGTTCATCCTGAACTACAAGGTCTCTGCTAAGATACGTTACGACACAGTGTTGAGCAGGACAGAGCTGGGTATGGCGGGGTATTACGAGAACCTTTCGACGAATGCTGGGGCGGCTAAGGAGACCCGGATATTCGGAAATGTGGACCATCTTATCGACCAGTGGAAATCGCACATTTCCATTCTGCAGGATACTGAGCTTAAACGGCATCGCGCTCGTTCCCTAACTGCGTTTGTCAGCGGTGCCGGGTTTTACATATTTCTCATTGTGATGCTCTCAACCTCCCTCTTTGGGGTGGTGGGGGGTACCATGACGCCTGACGTTTTTCTGATGATTTTCACGCTTTGCCTGAATATTTACAACATGGTAACCAGCCTGCCGGGAACCATCGAGACGTTGGACTTTGTCACGTTCGTGCTGGAACGTGAAGAGGCTTTCTTTGCCCTGGGGCCGAAGCCTGACCCGGCGGAGGAGGAGAGGAGAGCCGATATGCCGGAGGATACGGACACAGTGTTCCGGGCGGAGCATCTGGTGTTTCGGTATAACAACGACACGCTTGCCGTCAACGACGTGAGTTTCGAAATCAAAAAGGGTGAGATCGTCGCGCTTGTGGGACAAAACGGCAGCGGAAAGACAACGCTCATCAAGCTCCTTGCCGATATGTACCGTCCATCTGCAGGCAGACTGGAATTCTTCGGACGGCCGATAGAGGAATATAAAAGCCGTTTCATACGCGATAAGATAGGGGTGTTCTTTCAGGACTTTTGGCTGTTTCATCTCACGCTCCGTGACAATGTAGGCATGGGGAATGTTGCAGAGATCCGCAATGACGAGAAAATCCTTAAAGCGATCCAAAAGGGCGGCGCGTCGAAGCTGCTGGCCAGGCTGGAGAAGGGTCTGGACACCATGGTCAACAAGAACGTGGACAAAACCGGTGTGGTTTTCTCCGGCGGAGAGCGGCAGCGGATCGGTGCTTCCCGAACGCACATGAGCGACAAGGAAGTGCTGATATTCGACGAGCCGGCCTCCATGCTGGATCCCATCGCCGAAATGGAGCAGTTTATGAACCTTAAGGAGCTGATGGAGGGGCGCACGGCGATCATGATCAGCCACCGGGTCGGTTTTGCCCGGCTCGCGAGCAAGATCATCCTGATGGACGGCGGTAAGATCGCCGAGGTCGGAACCCATGAGGAGCTGATGGCTAAAAACGGGCTGTACGCCCACATGTTCCGGCAGCAGGCCAAGTGGTACGACGCAGAGCCAATCAGTCGGGAGGTGACGGCCTGATGAACGGAAAACAGACGAATAAGGTCAAAGGGAAAGAAGCTCTTTCGATTCTTCTTAAGGCAATCCGGTTCAGTGCATCGACAAAAAGCAAGGCCTCGATCGCCGTCAGCATCGCCGGCTTTGCCGCAGCGTTCCTTCCAACGCTCGTTTCCGGCTCCCTGAAGAATTTCTCCAACCTGGTGCAGCGCAGCTTCGGCAGCGGGAAAGAAGCGCTGCCCGCACTGTTTTTATCTTTAGCTATCCTATCCGGCTTTTATATCCTTCAGCTTGTTTATAATAGCTTGCGAAGTTACTATACGCAGGCGGACACAGTTCGAATCCGTCTGTACATAAAGGAAAAGATCATTCGTCACACATGCACCGTGCGCTATAAGTATCTGGACAACGCCGACGACTTCCGTCAGCGCATCCGATTCGCCGAGGGAGAGGCCGGATACAAGGTGGCGGAGAGCATGGGGAGTGTGATAGGACTTCTTCAATACCTTATTACATTCGTTAGTATTGTGGCGGCGCTTTCTTCGGTAAGCGTGTGGATCGTTCTAATTCTATTTATAACATGCATCCCGGCCGTCATTCTCGCCTATCTGCAGAACGACGAGGAGTATCGCGGGAAGACCAAGTGGATATGGGAATTTGAACGGTCGCTGGAATACTACAAGGAAATGAATATGCCTTACGTCCAGAACGATGTTCGCTTTTTCCGCATTATCGACCACATGATGGTCCTCTGGCGTGAAGCGAAGGATATATATCTCGATAAAAAGACAAAGCTTACGCAAAAGCACGTGCGTTATAACTCCGTGGCGGACTTGCTTCGAAACAGTGTATACATTGTGATCCTGCTTTTAACGGCCAGGAGAATATTCGCAGATCCGTCCATTGGCATCGGTTCCTTCATGCTGGTGTTCACCCTCGCTTCCCAGTTCCAGGAGACCACGGCGAAAATCCTCATTGGGGCGGTGCAATTCGCCGGAAATGTCAGCTACATGAAGGACTTTTTCGACCTGGACAAACTGGAGCACGAGGGGATCGATCCGAATGCGGAGCCTTATGAGAAGTACGACATCTCGATGGATGGCGTGAGCTTTACTTACCCGGAGACCGACCGTGAGGTGCTCAAGAATATCAGCGTGCGGATCAAACAAGGGGAAAAGATCGCAATTGTCGGCGAAAACGGCAGCGGTAAGACCACCTTCATCAACCTGCTGTGCGGTATTTATGCACCGACACAGGGGGAGATCCGAATCGGGGACCACGATTTGTATGAGGATTTGTCCCGTTCACGCCGGACAATCTCCGCCGTCTTTCAGGAATTCGGGAAATACGAGACTTCGATCCGCGGGAACATTGCGGTTTCTGACCCGGTAAAGGAACCGATCGATCAGACGCTTGTGGAAATCACAAAACAGCTTGACGCCTATGATTTTATTGCAAAGCAGCCCAGGGGATTCGACGAGGCAGTAGGAACCCTCAGCGAAAAAGGTAATAACCTGTCCGGCGGCCAGTGGCAGAAGATTGCCATCGCCCGGGGAGCGTTCCGCGATAAAGCCAACATCATGGTGCTCGACGAGCCCACCGCCGCGCTTGACCCCATGGCGGAGGCCAACCTGTACGATAACTTCAAGAAACTGACCGGGGATCGGACCACGATCCTCATCTCCCACCGGCTCGGCATCACCCGGCTTGTTGACCGGATCCTGGTCTTTGACGAAGGCAGAATCGTCGAAGACGGCAGCCACGCCGAGTTGATGGCCGGCAACGGCCTGTACGCCAAAATGTACAATGCGCAGGCGCAGTGGTATAAATAGGGATTTGGATGTTTTATACTAGTTCCGGTTATATATGACGCTGACATTGGGCATATCCCGCCACAGATTCAGATTGTCAATGGAGCAATGGGTAAAGTGGAGTTTAATGATGGCAAGGCAACTTTATGGCAGTATTATAAAGAATAGATTAGCCGGACAACGAACGTGATTATGCATCAGTGGGGTATTTCTTATGACATGTTTATTCTTTGTTCGACACGCTCAGCCTGACGTAAATTGGCAAGAAGACAGAACGAGACCATTAACTCATATTGGACTGGAAGACAGTAAAAAGGTTACTGCAGCGCTTGAAGATTATAAAATAGACTTTTTTTATTCCAGCCCATATAAAAGAAGTATAGATACTATACTGGACTGTGCCAATAAATTTAATATGATTATTCATACCGATGAAAGATTTAGAGAACGTAAAACAGGAAAAAACAGTTTTCAATTTCTAGAAAAGCGTTGGCAGGATTTCAGTTTTTGCGAGGAGGACGGGGAAAGCCTTGCGTGTGTTCAACAAAGAAACATTGAAGCGTTGGCGGAAATTTTAAATAAACACACGAATGAAAACATCGTTATAGGTACACATGGCACAGCCTTAAGTACTATTTTGCATTACTATGATCCGACATTCGGGTTTGAAGGGTTTAAAAGAATTTGGTTTAGCATGCCTTACATAATCAAATTGGATTTTGACGGGGATAAATTAAAAAAATCAACAGAATTATTGAAGATTGACAGAGGTTATAGTTAACATACAGTCATTTTTCGGAATTTAAACCTCAGGTTGACATTTCGTTCTGACAACTCTTCTGGTGTCGATCACCATATTATTATGCCGGCCATAGGCCCGGATCAATATCATGTTACTTGAAATTAGCATATTTGTGTTATTTATTGTATATTCTCAAATCCATCATATTATTTCAATCGGCTGTTTCTGCTGTTGTTGAAGAATTTATTGATAAATAAGAATGGAGGCTCTTAAGTGATGGAGAAGAAAGCTAAATACTAAATGCACAGGTTCATAGAATGTGCTTTGACCAGGATTCTGTTTATACTTCAGCAGGAAAAAATATTACCAAATGGGATAAAAAATCAAAAGAACTCATATCTTCTGTTACAGTTCCGCCAAATGATAATCTGAATAAAGGCGCGCTGTTATGTGTCGATGAGAATAATATTTATTTCAACAGTATATACTTTTTTCATGTGATGGATAAAAAAACGAATGGGATAATTTATCAAAAGCAGTTTGGAACAGACAACAGCTCGGATTTTAACCTTGGAGCAATTCTTGTTGATGAGAGGCAGATTTATTTTCCCATGCGAAACAATGGACTTGTTGTTGTAAATAAAAAAGACTTTGGAAATGTCAGGTATCTGAATAAAGATAAAGGGAGCGTATGGGAACTGGACCAGGATGAAAGCATGATATATTTCGGAGGTGTTGATAAAAACATTTACGTTTTAAATAAATCAACTCTTTCTGCGATTACCGTTTTTTCGGGCCATAAAGGAAATATTCACTTTATACACTCGTTTAAGAATTATATTGTTTCAGTATCCAGTGATAATTCCATCATTATATGGGATAAAAACAAAGGCGCAATATTGCATCAGATCAGAAATGCCGGATGCTCTTCGGGACGCGCGATCATAACCGATAAATATCTTGTTTGTGTAGCTAAAAACAGAATTAGTTTGGGAAAATGGCAATTGGAATATGATTCTGGATACTAAGGCATTTGGTACTTTATTCTTTGATGACGGTTTTATTTATCTTGCTGACAGGAATATTCCCCGGGTAGCAGTGTTTACTATTGATGATATTATTGAAGAGGGGAAAATCAATTTGACTTAAGTTAAACCGCCAAAGTATTTCCCTCATAATACCCGGTTCTACTGTTACGAGAGTTGTTGCTACGGTTTTAGGTTTTTTCGGCACTCCGCAGTTTGACAATAAAACATCCATGGGCATATGGGCAAAAAAGAGTAACGACGTAAACCGCTGAAAAGTAAAAGTAAATCAGGTTCCGGACAATTCCATTGAAAACCTATGGTTAATTATGGCTCCAATTCCTTGCATGCAGCTTCAATTGCTTTAACGATATTTTCAAGGGACATGCTGGGACTTTCAGGCTTGTCGATTACTTGCTCGGGTATATAAGGAACATGAATAAAGCCGGCCTTCATATTCAGATTCTCTTTATGGATCTTATAAAGAACTCCAAACATTATATGATTGCATACATAGGTTCCTGCCGTATTTGAAATCCTGGCAGGAATTCCTGCTTTCTTTATGGCTTCCACAATGTTCTTGATAGGAAGGCTTGAAAAGTAAGCATTCTCTCCATCTTTAAAGATGGGCCGGTCTACAGGCATGTTGCCATCATTATCAGCTATTGATGCATCATCAACATTAATGGCAACTCTTTCTACAGATATACAAGCCCGTCCACCCGCCTGGCCCAAAGAAATAATTATGTCAGGTTTATGCGCATCTATATACTGCCAAACTTTTTCTATAGATTTATTAAAAATCGTTGGTAGCTCCAGTTTTAGTATCTGGGACTTACCGATCGTATCCGGCAGCAGCTTAATAGCTTCCAAAGCAGGGTTGACTTTTTCTCCCCCAAATGGCTCGAATGCTGTTATCAATATCTTCATTATCTATTACATCTCCTTACTATGTACAATGCTTTGTCGGGCTCGCTATGCCGGCAAGGTAATCAGTGTTTAAATCGTGATGGTGAGGACGCAACTGCTAACGCCGAAGCATTTAGAGCTCCCAAAGCTATGTTTCATACAGATTTAATATTACTATATAGAGGTTTACAACAAAAGTATTATATTACCTAAAAAGCGTCCTTCCGATGACCTCGGAAGGACGCTGCATTTTTAACTCTTTTGCCCGAGCTGGAGCTGTATCAAATTTCAGTTTACTTCAGACGACAATGATGTGCGGTATGACTTATTTGGTAATTTGATTAGTCTGTTAAGAAGTGTTGCGGCAACCGCACGATTTACAACTGTCTGAGGTCTAATAGAACCATCCGGATAACCGCTGAACAGTCCGACATTGCAAGCCCACTCCATAGCGGCTTTTGCCGTATCGGATACGGCCGAAGCATCGGCGTAGCTGCTTAATGCGGCCCCTGTGCCGGTGGTAAGGCTGTAATTATTGTCGGTTGCAAACTTGTAAAGAATTATCGCGATTTGCTCACGGGTAAGAGCGTCATTTGCGCCGGGTATATCAGCGAACGGATTGTCACTGTTGTAAGCGGCGTTTCCGCTCAGGCGATAAAGTGCCTTTGCAAGATCCGCTCTTGTGATGTTATCGTAAGGTCTGAAGGCGCCATATTCTTTAGTTTCGATGAGGCCCTTTTCAACAACAGCATCTGCGGCCTCATGATACCACGGTCCGACACCATCAACGATAAGCGCGCCACTGGGAGAGCGGCTGAAGGGGCTGAGCTCGGCCCAAACAACAGGCAGGTCGTTCGGCGTTACGATGTGTGCCCTGTTCTTGTTTACCGCAAGCCATGTATAGGTATTACCGTCAACACTCTTGAACGAATCGATAACAAGCTGCTGCGCTGTTCCGTCGTTGAGCAAGTACGAAATCGAGCGTATGGAGTCAGGCTTCATACCCCATTCGCCAAGCGCGGCGTTATACCCGTATGTTCCGGGCAGGTTGTTCATCACCCACAGGTTTTTCAATGCCGTCTGGGTAAAATCAGATGAACCAAGTTCCATTTCCGAGAGTCCGCCGGCAATATAGAACGTGGGAAGGGGACCGCCGGCTGCGCACGCCGCTTTCACCGCTTCGGAGTCGGCGAACATTCCAAGCGCATTGGGGAATATGCCCGCGAAACGGTTCCAGTATGTGAGACCCAGATTCCATGTTTTGTCTGATCCCATTGAGAAGCCGCCCGCATAGACACGTGTGGCGTCATAGTATGGGTAATCCTCGAGTTCCATATCCAGAATCTCTATTAGTTCATCGGCCGTGAAATTAGGATGCTGGTCAATAGACAGCGCGATAATGCCTGCTTCACGTGTAAAAGTAGGTAAGCCGGCCATCGAT
>Ga0134098_1002536_pt1 | contig 12267 bp, 9 predicted proteins | sample 9_3taG_FD_94456 | JGI IMG/M metagenome (GOLD analysis project Ga0134098, IMG submission 94456) | Switchgrass degrading microbial communities from high solid loading bioreactors in New Hampshire, USA - 9_31_10_142_A3 metaG | ecosystem: Engineered > Bioreactor > Semi-continuous > Anaerobic >... | reverse complement strand
CATGAAGGATCTCGGCAGGGTGGAGCGCCTTCTCGAAGATGCAGGCGTCTTTAAGATCCCCGAAGAGATATCTCTGGCGGAAGTGGAAGAGAAGCTCTCCAAGTTCTCGGATCTGGAAAAAATCTTGGACGGGCTTTCCGAACATGACGACGAAACGCTCTTAAGGTGAATATAATATATTCGGATTTGTCTTGAAAGGAGAAACGGAAAATGGATTTCAAAGAATACTTCGATTATCTGCTCAATGCCGACGGCGTCGTGGCCGACCTGTCGGTGGATCCCAACGCCAACGTGGCTCAAAAGTCGATAGCTTCCGTGATGCAGGAAGTAAGTAAACCTTTCATGAAGGAATACTGCCTGTCCAAGCTGTACGGATACGCAAGAGAACGCGGTTTCGCGGAGCTTGAACAGAAGATAAAGGACGGAGAGCTTTACGTCTCCGATTCCCACATGCTTTATGCTCCCTACTGCTGGAACTTCTCCGTATCGCATCTCATGGCCTTCGGGCTTCCCTTCATACCGAGAGTCCCGTCGAAGCCCGCTTCCCACGCCGACTCCTTCGTACAGCACGCCGTGCAGCTTCTGATGTACGCTTCCAACCATCAGTCGGGTGCGGCTGCGCTCACGAGCTTCTTCGTCGGGCTTGACTGGTACGCAAGGAAGGACGGTCTGGGAGAGAAGGACTTAAAGCAGCTGTTTCAGATCTTCACATACTCCGTCAACCAGCCGGTCAGGTTTTCTGCCCAATCTCCCTACGTGAACCTGTCCGTCTTCGACAGGTACTACCTGCACGGCCTTTACGGGAATTTCAGGAATCCCGACGGAAGCCTTATAGACGAAGGGTCCGTACAGAAGCTTCAAAGGTTGTACGTGGAGTGGTTCACCGAAGAAGTGGAAAAGACGGGCTTTGTTTTCACCTTTCCTGTGCTTACGGCATGTCTGCTTCTGGACGAAGGCGGAAATGTCAGGGACGAAGAGTTCCTTGAGTGGCTTTCTTCCGTCAATTCGAAGTACGGCATGATTAACATCTACATGTCGAAGAACGCCGACAGCCTTTCTTCCTGCTGTCGCCTGAGAAACGATCTCGGGTACGTCAACTCCTTCGGCTCGGGTGGAGACGGCGTCGGCTCCGTCGGGGTGTGCACGATAAACCTGCCGCATGTCGCTCTCCTGTCGAAGGACGAAGAAGCCTTCTTCGACAGGCTCAGGAAAGACACAAGATGCGCTCACGTGGCCGTCGAGTTCAGGCGGGAGTGGGTGGAAGCCAACGTAAGAAAGGGTCTCCTTCCGCTGTACGACTACGGATTCATGAACATGGACCGCCAGTACTGCACCGTCGGCATCGTCGGAGTCTGGGAAGCAGCGGAGTTTCTGGGTGTCCTAGACTACATTCCCTTTGCGGCGAAGGTGCTTGAGACCGTAAACGAAGAGAATAAAAAAAGGAGCATGGAAACGGGCATTCCCTACAACGTCGAGCAGGTGCCGGCGGAAAACATGGCTGTCTACATGGCGCAGAAAGATAAAGAATTGGGCTTGCAGGACAGATACGATATCTACTCCAACCAGTGGATACCGCTTTCTGCGAACACGAGCGTCATAGAGCGGATACACACGGTAGGGGCGCTTGACAGCCTTGCCACGGGCGGAGCGATACTTCACGTCACCACGGAAGGTCCGGTGTCCCCGAAGACGCATTCTTCGATTGTCCGCCTGTGCGCCTGTCAGGGAGTCGTCTACTTCGCCCTTAACTACATACTCTCGAAGTGCGCTTCCTGCGGAAAGATCACGGCTGGAGAAGTTCCCGTGTGCTCCTGCGGCGGCAGGGAGTTCGAGAAGTTCACCCGCGTCGTCGGGTTTATAACTCCCGTGCGCAACTGGAAAAAGGAACGCAGGCAGGAGTTCGAAAGGCGCGTCAGATATTCTTTAGGTGATGCGGCATGAAGAAGGTCTTGATCGCAAGAAATTCGGCCGACGGAGTCGTTGCTTCCCTTCTGATACAGGCCCGATTTGAGACCTGCGATCCGCTTTTCGGCGGAAGCGCCAGCATTTATGAAGAGCTTGGCGTTCCGCTTTACTCCGCCGGCATAAAGTGCAGGAAGTGCGAGCTTTACGTCGACGACGCCGTCAAGAACCTTGCAGAGTCGGCTTGGGACGTATGTCCGAACGACAGATACCGGTCTCTTGTTCCTGCATGCAGCGAAGAAGACTTCCTGTGCTTCTTCGACCTGTACGGAGCTTCTTCCTGCTTCGGGCAGTTAAGGTACGATCCCGATTCGTGGAAAGACGAAAACCTGCAGGCGTACAGGAAGATGCAGGAAGAGACGGCTTCCCGGGTGCTCCTTTCGGCTTCCGGCGGCAAAGTCGAAGTCTTTGTCTTGCCCGAGACGGCAGGAAGGCTTTGCAGGAAGCTCGTCTTCTTTGAGACCGACGCCGCAGTCGTGCTCTTCGTGAGAGAGAGCCGCTTCTGGCTCATGTGCAGGCACGGGTACGAAAAAGCCTTCACCCTGAAGAACTTTATCGTCACGGAGCGCATTCCGGAGATATCGGGCTTCTGTCCAAAGCAGAACCCGATCAGGCTACGGGAGAAGCTCTTGCAGGCAGTTGAAAAATACGAAGAAAAAGGAGAAATGTTTCGATGAAGTTTGAAGAGAAAAGCTATATAGACAGATGCCTTGACGTCGTCATGGGCAGGGACGGCAGGAACTTTACGTTCTTCATACGCGTACCTTCCTACCGCGACCTTCCCAATGCCGAAAGACACAGGCAGGAAGTGCTCGATTTCATCAGGTCCGTCTTTCCCGAATGTCAGGAGATGTATTCCTTCAAGGGAACTTTCATGCTCAAGGCGGTCTGCTCTTCCGAAGAGATGTACGCCAAGTTTCCTGACTTTCCCAAGGAATCGGAAGACGACATCCTTTTCAGGAAGGAAGCCGAGCTTTACCTGAAAAAGAAGATGGGAGATAAAAGTGCTCGCATCTACTCGGAAGACGTTGCCTTGTGGGACGTTGCAAATCTGGTGTCCGTGAAGGTCTTTCCCAAGTTTCCCTATCCGCTCAGGGCCGACCTGTCCGTCGTGGAAGACAAGGGCGTCGTTACCGTTAGCTTTCCGTGGCTGGCGTACCGCTTCTACGCTCCGATATTTGAAAAAACGGCGTCCCTGCTGATCAAAAGCTTCGGGGCAAAGATAGTCGAAGAACCGCCCGTGACGCAGATGACGTCTTCGGCGTGGACGAAAAGGCTGACCATCGAAGGCAAAAACGCCGGCTACGTCGCAAATCTCGTCAAACAGGGATTTGAAAGACTCGGCATTCCCTTGAGATTTCAGGGAACGGAAATGCCGGTCAAGGATTCCCACGTGGAGAAGTTCGTCAAGATAGTTACGGCGGAAGAAGTCAAAAAGGAGCAGAAAAAGCAGAGAGAGATCAAGGACAGGATAGTTCCCTACGTCGACAGGCCGCTTCTGTATGTACAGCTTTTTCCCGAGACCTTGGAGAAGGTAAAGGACAAGATAGAACAGTTCGTCAAAGAAAAGGGCCTGAAGGGCGGACAGTTCGTCCCTGCCCGCGGGTACGTGAAAAGCTACATCTGGGGAGACGCTCGCACCATGGCAGGGTTTGAGAACAGGGTCGTCCTTGCAAAAGAGCTGTCTCTTCGCACGGGAGTCGAAGCCGAGATTCCCGAGCCTGTCGTCGGGATATACGAGACGAAGGTCTCCGGCGGAAACACGAGAGTCTGCGTTCGCATTCCGAAACCGTGGGACAGGTCGGTAGACAAGAGCAAAGCGGATGAAGGGTCCAAGAAGCTCGATTCTGCGATTCGAGAGTTTCAGGCAAACGACTGGGAGTCGGTGTTCCCGGGAACGTACGTCTTTACCTATTCCCTGCTCATCCCGAAAGGATCTCCCGACGAAGAGATCGCAAAGGCGCGCGAAGAAGCCGTAAATATCGTATCGAACGCGGGACTTCAGTACGATTTTGTCAACATGAAGGAAAGGAGAGCCCAGAAGGCGGAAAGAGAGATACAGAAGAACATAGCAAACATATCGGAGATGGAAAGATAAAGATAACAAATTACAGTTGACATGCGTAATGTTTTAGATATAATTACTGTGTAATATAATCAAAAGGGGGCAGGAAGATGAAAAGGGCAGTTCTGGCGGTTATGATGGTTCTGGCGGTTTGTACTCCTTCTTTTGCTTTCTTTTTCGATCCGGTGAGCACCATACTTGACGCTGCAAGTCAGGCGGCGGTGGAAGAAGCGAAGGAGACTCCTTCTCCTGCGTTTGTAAAGCTCGTAGAAGTCTACAACATGATGTGCGAGAAGCAGATCGAGCCGAACCAGATCAAGGTCCTGTGGAAGGCGATAGGCGGGACCTTCGATACCATAGACGACGCCGGATGGACGTTCAAGAAGCTCATGAGCGCAAGGAAGGCAAAGGAAGATGTGTGGATAGCCTACTGCTGGAACACCCAGCCGACGCTGTCTTCCGGCCTGCTTCTTGCTACGGCCGACGAGATAGCGGAAGACATAGATCAGGGATACGTCCTTTTTGCGCATCTCGACGAAGATAAACTCAGCACACAGAGCGAAGTCGTCTCTCAAATGGCGTACAAGATGGCTTTTCCGATTCTCGGGTACGATGCGGGGGCTCTTAGAAGAGCCTTAAGCCGGCAGATGGACTACGCCATAGTGGTCACGGAAAAAAGGGGAGACAAGGCCGTCGTCAGGACTCCGGAAGGAGAAAAGGAGATGTCCTTTGCCCAGCTTGCGGAGATATCCGACTACATAATGGTCTTCGACTCTCCGACGTGGCAGAAGCGCAGGCAGGCGATGGTTCAGGAAACTCAGGAAAAAAGCGAGCTTGAAGCTTACATGGAGCAGCTCGAGAAAGAAGTAAAAAAAGAATAACGGGCTAGGCCCGAATAACAAAAAAAGGAGAAAAGTATTGTGGGCATGATGAAGGCGAAAATTGAACTAAGGGGAAGGGTTGGGAACGATCCCGTGTTCACGGAAGCGAAGAGCGGCAAGAAGTTCTGCCGTCTGTCGATAGCCGTTAACACCGGACCGCAGGAAAACAGGAAGACAAGCTGGTTTCACGTCCTGTTTAACGACAAGTGGGATCTTGACGGCTGGCAGAAGGGAGACTTAGTCGACATCGAAGGGGACATCAGGGCCGACTCTTACGAGAAGGACGGCGAGAAGCGGTATTCCTTCACCGTCTTTCCGACGAGCGTGTTCAACATCTCTCTTTCTGAGAGAAAGAGAGACCAGAACAAGGCTGAACTCGCCAAGGGCGAAGAGTTCGATACCAACTTCGAAGAGCCGGCTGAAGAACCCGCCGACGAGTTCTCCGACATAACGATCCAGTAATGAAGATCGCCGTAGTTCCGTACTCGAACGAGATCGTCGTGGAAAATTCTTCTCCCGTATCCGTTCCGGCGATCTACGGCGTGATAAGCAGGACGGAAGGCAGGGACGGGGTAAAACTCGTCCTTGCTTCTTCCTTTTCGGGCGTCGTCGACCGCTGGGCGGAAGCTCGCTCGCTGTTCGGCATATCTCCCGTTCTGCTTCACATGGACGTGCTGATGGAAGAAGGATACGTGATCTTTCCCGTCGTCGTTCAGGGCAAGTTCAGAAAGCTGAAGCTGCCCGAAGAGATGTCCTTTCTCGTGGAATGGTGCGGAAAGACGGAAGAATACAGGGCCAGGGAAGACGGCTGCCGCTGGTACTTTCGCGACTGTCCTGCCTTCAGGCTCATGATGAATGATCTGTTTGACAGGCTGTGGTTTTTCTTCGGAGAAAGGCCGCAGATAGATCCCAAAAGGGAGATAGCAGCCGAACTCAAAACGGAAGAAATACGGGAAAGCCCGATCGTCGCTCTGGCAAGGGAGAAGAAAAAGCCGGCGAACGACGGGGCTGTCTGGGAACCAAGTCCCCTATTTGATTTCAGGTGGTCGTTATGAAGAAAGCCCTTATTGCGCTTTTTATCGTGCTGTTGTGCTCCTTCGTCTCTTACGCCGCCGTGCTGGACGAAGAGACGGCAAAAAAGACGGCCGACGATATTCGGGAGATCGTGTCGGAGTTCAACGCTTCCCAAAAAGCCGACAGCATAAATTCTCCGATCAGCGTTTCAAATCTGCTTGAGATGAACGCAAAGAGCGCCGCTCTCAAGGAAGTGAAGCGAACCGTTGAGAACTTGGACCCGGAGATCGTGGCGGACATAGATATACCCGATACTTCCACGGGCCTTGTCGCTCAGGCTTCCGCCAACTGGATGGTGACAAGAGCGCTGATGTACGGCTTCACGGATCTGGGCGAAGCAGAACAGGCCATCCAGAGCTGGGCAGAATTTGAAGACAACAACTTCGTCAAATCTGTGCAGAAGGGAACTCCGGCATGGATGATCGCCAAAAGTGCCGACCTGGCGTCAAAAGCTGCTGCGCCCAAGTTCGGCGGCGGCGTTGTAGGCGGTCTGTCCGATCTCAGGACGACGGTCACCGCTTCCGACGGAGAATCCCTGAATGTCCCGCTGGAAGCTCAGCGTCAGATAGCAAATGTCAAAAAGACGGCCGAATATGTCTCAAACCTTAAGAACGTCCCGGGCATTCAGGCAGGAAAGTGCGTCTACGACAGGTCTCTGGTGATCGCCAAAATCCTGTGGAGCGTCATATTCGTCGTCAACATCGTCTGGGTGGCGTACAAGATGCTCATAGTCGGAGAGCAGGGAGACATGCTCACTACCATATTTCGAAACGTCTTCGTGTTTCTGTCCCTTTTGTTCCTTCGCGAGATCATATTCATCGGGATAACGCTGTCCACGGCAGTCGGCGACGCGATGCTCGGCGGCACAAACGTGGCGCAGGCGGTATCCGACATCAGCGCGATCGTCGAGCTGAAGCAGGACTTGACTTCCGTATCCTTTGGATTTCTGGCGGGAACGATAGCTCATCTGTTCGTCTCCGTCTGCGGATACATAGCAAGGGCCGTCGTCTACGTCATGTTCATACTGTCCGACGTCATGGTGGGCATAACTGCCGTGATCGGGCCGTGGATGATCGTCCTTTCGGGAATTCCCTTCTGCGAGAGCTGGGCATCTCACTGGATCAAGAGCTACATCACCTTTCTGTTCTACCGTCCGCTGGCATGTCTGCTCTGCGTCGCTCTGTACATCATCGGGCTTACCGGCATGGACATGGGCATGGTGGATCTCATGATAACCTGCATCGTCTTCGTGATGGCCGCCGTCAAGGTGCCGAGCATGGCCGAGAACATGGGCGGGGCTGCTGCCGCGATCGGCGCTGGCATGGCAGGAATGGTGAGCAAGGGACTGAAGGCCGGAGCTTCCGTCGGCGCACGTGCCGCAGGAATAGGAGCGGTTGCCGCCGGGGCAAAGCTCTTGAGCAAGCTCAAGGACAAGGCAACTCCGCCGCGGGAGTGATGACATGAAAAAGTTTATTTCTTTTGCCGTGTTTTTTATGCTTCTTTTTTCGGCGTCTTCCGCTTTTGCCGACGGCTTCATGTCCGTCCTTCATCCCGTCACGTACCCTTCCGCAAGCTCGGGATCGGAGATTGTCTCTCAAATACTTTCGAACGCCGAAGGTCCGACATGGGAAAACACGGGCGGCGGGTCTGATGCCGCTCAGCAGATTGCATCGTATAAGATCAAAGAGCAGTTGAATCTTGTCACGTTTTCAAGTTACAGGAACGTGGGCGATATGCCGATAACCCGCGCCGTGCTCGGGACAGCGGGTTTCAACCTGCACTTCTGGCCGGAAGTGGCCGAAGCTTTGAAGGAAAATGTCCCGAGCGGAGATTTCATCAGCGCATATAACAAGTCAAAGGAGCTTGAAAAAAACGTCATTCCGCGCGCTCAGGTTGTCGTAAATCATGCCCAAAACATACTTCCCGGCATCATATATCCCATATCGGTCAAAATAATGACGCTCATGTTCGCTATACAGCTCATTTCGACCTTTCTTTCTTCTCAAAAGGGAACGTCCCAGTTCTTCGTCGACATTGCCCGCTTTATGTTCTTTTTCATAATGATAGTGACCTTTCGGGTTTGGGTCGTGATCGTCCTTGACGTGTTCAACTTCTGCGGGTACATGATCTCTCCGTGGGGCGGACAGGAAGAGATGCAGAAGGCGCTGGTGGCGGCAGGAAGATCGGGCGGGCTGATAGACATACTCAAGCCGTCGGAACTCATCTACGGCATCATGAGATGGGTGGCCTACGCTTCCATCAGGGTCCTTCTCGTATCCCGCGACGTGCTGCTTGGCGTATCTCTGGTGATCGGTCCGATATGCGTCGCCATGGGATACTTGTCTCTTTACTCGCAGAACGACTTTATAAAGGGCTTTCTTGCCGGGTGGATGCAGGCTTTCTTCAAGCTCCAGTTTTGGGGCATATTTGCAGGCATCGCCATGATCGGGCTTTCCATCGTGAGCTTTCTTACGAATATGAATGCGACGGATCCGCTCACGTTGTTCATCACGGGCATTGCCTTCGTACATGTGGCGTACAACATCCCGAAGATATCGGATAACATGTCCGCCGTCGTCATATCTTCCGTCGTGATGGCGACCGTGTCCATGGCGGCTACCCGCGGGGCAGGTCAGGGAGCTTCCGCCGCCGGTTCTGCCGTCGGGTCGGGAGTAAGAAAGATATTGGGGAGATGATATCGTTGGAAGAACGCGTTTTCTGTCCCGGGTGCGGGCAGGATCTCGGACCTGTCCAGCCCATTCCTTCTTTAGTGCTGTGCAGGAAGTGTCGGGCGTGGATAACTGCGCATGAAGGCGAGCCTAATACGGTAGCAGAAAAGCTGCCGGAAAGGTTCAGTAAAAAGAAGAAAAAGTTCAACGCCGTTTCGATATAGTTCTTGGTAAAAGACGTAAACAAAAGAATCCAATACAGGAAAGGAGAATTGCAATAACGCAAGTTGAAGCTTCACGGAATGATCGAGAAAAGATCGCTTCTGTCGGCGAGAACTACGAGCTTATCCTTGAAAGGCTCGATAAAATGGAAGAGTCTCTTACGACCCTTAACGATAATCTCGTCCGGCTTCAAAAAGACGTAACCGAGATTTTGTTGAGCGAAATTCAGCAAATGCTTGAGAAGAAAAAACACGAAATAAGGAACTCAATAATTCTCTTTCAACCGGATTGATAACGTACGGTAGACCGTTTTGCGAAGCCGGCGTTGGCTACCGTGATATCATACTGCGATATGGTTCTTAAAAGGTTGAATGACGATGCCATTTGTATGGTTCGACTGATTTGAATTTGCGGTGTTCTTCAGAAAGTTGTTTTTTAAGCTTGTTTAGCATATAATAAATACTGATAAGCCCCGTAGGTTGATATCTACGGCCCCCGTGACTCAGGTCGCGGGGTTTTTAATTTGGGTATGTTTGACAAATAAAGCGGTGTTCGTCGGGACTGTCAATCTTTTTCTTCGATCTCATATCTCTCGTACGTGAACTTCGTTACGGCGTCCTTGAAGGGAGATTTCTTGTTTACCGACATGATCGGCACTCCCAGATGGGCGCATCCGACGACGGCGTTGTCCGCCGGTATCTCTGCAATCACGGGAATTCCGAGTATCTCTTCTGCTTCCTTCTTGCCGGCGCACAAGCCCTGTTCCTTCAGTTCCGGGATCACCCTGTTTATGATGCCGACGCACGGCTTTCTGTCCCGAAGGAGCTTCGTCACCTGTGCCGCTCCGCGCAGGGAAGGCATATCGGGGCCTGCGACGACGATCGCTTCGTCCGCACACGTCACGGCAAGCCTGAAGCCGTACTCGATTCCGGCGGGACAGTCAAGAATTATGAAGTCGAAGTACCGCGCCATGTCGTAAAGGGCCAGCTCGAAGGCGTCCTTGCGTATAGCTTCCTTCTCTCTCGTGTGGTCGCTCACGATGACGTACAGGTTTTCCGTCGGAGACACGACCGCCTTCTGCCACGGCACATGTTTTTCCGTTATGTCGTACAGGTTGTAGGTTATCTTATCCGACACGGAAAGAAGTATGTCGACGTTTCGAAGTCCGGTGTCGAGATCGACGAGAAGCGTCTTTTTTCCCACCCTTGCCAGCGTATAGGAGACGGAGCTTGACAGGGTCGTCTTGCCGACTCCGCCCTTGCCAGAAGTGAACACGACAATCCTGCCGGGAACGGGACGCCTGTAAAACGTCGGCAGGTCCTTCTTCTCTTCCGTCTTTTTCTTCTTAAACAGATCTAGTATCCACATAGCAGTCTTCCTTTCATGAAAATTTCAGGCTCTTTACTTCCGGGTTGTTCTTTTCTATATAGCTTTTAAGCCTGTCGGGCATCCTGTCGTCGCGGTAGCACAGGCTGCTGTCCGTGTCGTACACCTGCCCGGGTTCTATCTCGACATGCCTGATGTATCTGAAATATTTGCCGTCGAACCTGAGATTGACGGCCCAGATGCCCTGACGTCTTTCTTTGTCGGGCATGAAGAATACGACGGGATATCCTGCCGCTCCCGTCCTTCCGACGAGCTTCACCCTGCCGTCTGCGGCGTAAGCCCTGCCGATCGTCCAGAAGCCGCCGTACAGCAGGTCTTTGATATCCGGCTTCTTCATGTTCTTTTCCGACTTCAGCGCCTGTACCTGATCGGCAAAGCAGGCAAACCTGTATTTGACGCTTTCTGCGGCCATATCCCACCACTTAACGGTGAGTCCGTCCCCGAGAAGCTGTCTTTCCGTCTCGTATATGACGGCGATGCATTTGTTTCGAAATTCCGGGTCTTCAAAGAACCTGTCTTCGTCAGCGCGGCGTGCGTACATCTCAAGTATTCTTTCGGCCGTGTCGGTATACTTGCCCTTCTCGGCCATGAGCAAAAGCAGAGACAGGAACGTGAAGTGCCCCGAAAGCTTTTCTTCGGGAGCCTTCTTGACCTTCGGCATGATCTCGAGCACGGCTTCTTCGGCCTTCCTTCTGGCTTCTTCGTCTTCGTCCAGCATCATGACCGCGCGAAGCAGGGTCGGATCCTTGCCGCATTCGAGCGCCCTGTCGAATATCCCGAGAGAAAACAGCGGAGCGAACACGCCCTTCGTCATTCCGTGCTTCGTCATGTTCTCCCAGAGTTCCCTGAGACTGCCGGGCACGGGAAAGTCGGCGTACTTTCTCACCTGCTTTCTCACCTGATAGATGTCTTCAAGCCCGAAGAATATCGCCCACGAGTTGCGAAGCAGGAAGGAGTCCTTCACCGAGACGTCTATTCCCGCCTGACGGACGACTCTCATCTCCATGGCATCGCCAAGAGTCCTGTCCTTCTTCGTGATCTGCGGGCCGTAGACGGGACATATCTCGTTTGTCACGTCTATCTGCTCTCCAAGGCTTTCCTTCTTGTCCTTTTCTCTTTTCATATTAAGGAAAGCCTTTGCCCACACGGGCGGGTAATTCGCCTTCTGCCACGCCGTCACGCAGGCAAGGTAGGAGTACGCCATGGAGTGCGACTTGTTGAAGGCATACCCGGCAAACTTCTCTATAACGGAAAATACGGCTTCTGCCTGCTCCTGCGTGTATCCGTTCTTTACGGCGCCCAAGATGAACTTCTGCTTCTGCTTTTCCATCTCTTCGCGCTTTTTCTTGCCGACTGCCTTCCTTAAGTCGTCTGCTTCGGGAAGGGTGAATCCTGCGATCTTCTGGGCGACCTTCATGACCTGCTCCTGATAGATGAGAACGTGCCGCGTATCGGCAGTTATCTCTCTAATTTCGGGTATATCAAGATCTTCGGGTATTTTCCTTTCGGCGTAGTATTCGTCGAGCTTCTTGGCGAGTGGGCCGGGCCTGTTCAGGGCAAGTATGTCGCACAGCTCGCTTACGTTCGTCGGTTTTATCCTGCCCGTTATCTGCTTTGCCTTCCACGAAGAAAGCTGGAATATACCGTCGGGCTTTCTGACGAGCATGGTCCACATGCGCTTTACCCTGTCTTCGGGAAGGTTTCCCGCGCCGTTCAGGTGGTCGTATATGTCGTCGGGCGTCTCCACCGTCCTGTCGAACCTTCTGGCGGTCTCGCACACTTCCTTTATGGCCGTAAGGTTCTTTAACCCGAGAATGTCCATCTTAATGAGCTTTACGTCGTCTATCCCGCTCATGTCGAACTGGGTTATCCTGACGTATTCGTTCCCGCTTTTGACGCGGGCCGTCGGACAGAACTCTTCTACGGCTCCGGGCGTTATGACGATGCCGGCGGCGTGGCGTCCGAGATTTTTATGAAGACTTACGATCTTTTTCGCCGTCTCCAGTAT
>Ga0134098_1002509_pt1 | contig 12361 bp, 13 predicted proteins | sample 9_3taG_FD_94456 | JGI IMG/M metagenome (GOLD analysis project Ga0134098, IMG submission 94456) | Switchgrass degrading microbial communities from high solid loading bioreactors in New Hampshire, USA - 9_31_10_142_A3 metaG | ecosystem: Engineered > Bioreactor > Semi-continuous > Anaerobic >... | reverse complement strand
TCCTCATACTGTAAGATTGGAGAGGAATAAACTCTATGGCTTTCTTTTTGCAGATTGCTGGTTTCAGCCCTCACAGCAACAGGTTTTATTTCAGTACTTTTTGTATTACTGACCAGTTCAATGATATTGTATCCTATGGCATTGGCAATATCTGCCTGAGTATATTTTTCATCCGTATTTAGATATATACACTTAATAGTAAATGGGTCTTTGGGATTCTTTAAATGCTTATAATTTATTAGTCTTAAAACTCTATTTATATCCTTCACACTGCTATCAGCATGCTCTTTTCTTTCTTCAAAAGCAGCAAAATAGTCAATAAGTTTTTCTTGGATTGGGGTAAAAGCATCTAAACTTTGTGGCTTATCAGGGTCAAGCAGCCAGTAAACATGAAAACCGTTTTTGGTTTCTACAATAACGTTTGGGATTAGTTTAGAGTTTTCTAATTTCTTAAGAAAAGCAGTCTTATATTCTTCTATTTCTTCCTTGTTCCTATACTCATATACAATTTTTCCTTCAGAGTCCTTTATTAATTCTCCGCTGTCTTTTAGTGGAACTTTCCCAAAGTCCATATCAATAAAGTGTGCATTTATTCTTTTAATAGAATTCTTTTCCTGTCCGCCGCTATTTACAACAAAATAAACACCGTAGCCCTGTTTCTGATATTTTATAAAAATCTTCTGAATAAGCGGATATTCTAAATCATCATCTAAAGTAAATATACAGTCAAAGTTCTTTGCTATATGCTTTTCCTCCTGAATTAGCCTAAAATATACTTTTTCATTTGGCTTTTTAAATAGTGATAAAAATTCAAAATCTGTTATGCCTAATGCTTTACGATTTTCATAGTTAATTCTTGAATTCATCAAAACTCCTCCTTTTCAGAGGAGTCACTAGATATTGTGTTTTCCGTTTACATTGAGGCATTCTCCGTAGTATTTTTATGAATCTCTGCTTTGAAAATAAGGTGTTTCCCGTTTTGATTAGCGACTCCATGCTTGTTTTTTAAGCATTATATTTGCTGTGTTATGAAAATCAAATTTCTGCATAGATTTTTTTGTAAAAAGGAGAAACAATAAGAACCTAACTATGGGGGTGGGTTCTTATTGTTTCTCCTTTTAGAGTTATGAAGGATAAAACAAATTGTATAAAATTATGAGCCTTATTAGTATATAACTTTCCTCTAGGTTATCATTGAAGTTTCAAAACATAGGTTTTACTGTAAATTTCATAAAAAACTTATGTTATTAATCTAAAAAAATAAATATATAAAAATTTGATTTTTTTAATTCCGTATGTAAAATATCAACAAAATTATTTGAAAACAGGTGATTATCTTAGGGAACATTAAACTTAATGGGATTATTAACTTTATCCAGGATTGGATTATAGACGTAAAATATTACATTTTTATTACAATTTCAAAAAAACAGCCTGTAATACGAAGCCTTTAAAAAACACCTGTTATACTAAAACAGAAAGTAAAAATTCAGCAAACAGTCGGCCGCTGTTAGCAAATAAAAGAAAAGGGGTTGGTTCTTATGGTAAAAGTAGTCAATGAATTTGGTGATTTGGTGGCAGTGGTAAAGTACAATAACAACCTTGATTTCTGGGATGGCAGAAACTTTAGTTGTGGCAGTACTGGACGCCATCTTGGCATTACTAAATTAAAAGATGGCAGATATGTATTGATACATGGTACAGACTGGCAAGGCGAAAGGGATTATGCAGAGATTGTAACAGACGAGGAAGCATTGGATGCCATTATTTCAACAGGTCATACAAAGTTATTGGAAAAGAAGAAATTTGAGCCACTTAAGAAATTATATGAAGAGAAGTATTTAAATCAGGAAGTTGAAGAAGATGATTAAAAAATAAGCCGAGATTTTACTCGGCTTATTTAAACAAACGGTTATTAATGGAATGATGGTTTTGTCAAGTTATGAAGTTGAAAGTACAGAAGTAAATTTGTATCCTGAAGGATAGATTTTATGATGATTATAAAAGCGGTTTTGCTGGGCATGTGGTATATTTGGGCTTACAGAAATAATAATCTAATGGACAGTAAAGGAGATAAACATTGTGTTTTGCGTTTTACAGCAGAGGCTACCATTGTTCATATCCTTTCAAATATGATATAATTGTTGGGAATTTACGATTGTTTTGGTAATAGATGATAATAAATTTCTATACATAAGGTGAAAGCATTTGATGTTTTTAAATACATTAAAAGAAAAGTATAAGATAAATCTTAATGAGCAACAGCAGCAGGCAATTAAACATGTTAACGGTCCTGCTCTCATTTTGGCTGGGCCTGGTTCGGGTAAAACAACCGTAATCACTGCCAGGACTGCCTACCTTATTTTGGAGGCAGGAGTAAGCCCTGAGAGTATACTCACCTTGACCTTCAACAAAGCAGCACAGTTGGAAATGGAGCATCGGTTTAACAGGATATATGGTGCTGATGTTGGGCGGAAAGTCCACTTTTCAACTCTGCACAGTTTTTCCAATCGTGTTGTCAGGGCTTATGAGAAAAAACAGGGTAAAAGGCTCAGGAGGATTGAGGGGGACGAAGAAGTTGAAGAAAATAAAAGAAAAATTCTAAGAACGCTTTATCAGCAGATAAACGAGTCAAAACTTAATGATGACGAATTAGAGAATCTAATCAACGAAATCGGGCTTGTAAAAAACAAGATGATTAAAGAGTTTGAAGGTATCAACTTTGCCACCAAAAACTTCTCACTCATCTATAAAGCCTACGAGGAATATAAGAAATCCAATCTATACATTGATTTTGACGACATGCTCACGTACGCTTACTCAATCCTCAATAAATGTCCCGATATACTTTCTTATTACAGGGGGAAATACCAGTATATCCAGGTAGACGAGGGGCAGGACCTGTCTAAAATACAGTTTGAAATATTGAAGTTAATAGTAAAAACGGAAGATAGCAATATCTTTATTGTGGCAGATGATGACCAGTCGATTTACGGCTTTAGGGGAGCAGAGCCACAATACATTTTGAATATCCGGGAGCAGTTCAAGGAATGCCGTGTGTATCGTCTGGAAAATAACTACCGTTCTACCAAAAATATAGTTGAGATAAGCAGTAATTTTATCAAGAAGAATACCAAGCGGTTTGATAAAAACCATAAAACGGATAATGATTATAAATGTGACCCCAATATCATGCAGGTTCAGGATGAAAAAGAACAGTTAAAGTTTATTGTAGAAAAACTGAAAGCACATATAGAAGAAGGCAGAAGTGCGGCTGTCCTTTATCGAAATAATCTTTCTTCCATTGCAATTGTGGATGCATTAGACCGCAGAGGGATTCCATTTAAGGTAAAGCAGAACAAACTATTCTTCTTTAACCACTGGATTGTACAGGACATTCTTGCCTTTTTAAAGTTTGCACTGAACCAGTGTGATGGTGAATCTTTTTCAAGAATCTATTATAAAATGAACCGTTATATATCTAAAAACATGCTGGAACATGCACTGAATGTCGATTTCAAAGAATCAATTATTGATGGGCTTCTTAGCAGCGGAGATATAAAGCCTTACCAGCAAAGGGTGATTGAAGAACTGAAAAACGAGTTTAAGATGTTAACGAAGAAGCATCCTTTACTGGCATTGGAATATATAGAGGATAGTTTTAAGTATTTTGACAGTGTAAAGGAATACTGTGAAAACACAGGGTTGTCCTTTGACTACCATTATAGCCTCTTTGGAATCATGAAAACTGTTGCTGAAGGGTGCCCGACCATCCCGCTGTTTTTACAGCGTATGGAGGAGTTGCAGGAACTATTTGAAAAAGCAGGAAATTCGGATTATAAAAAAGCGGTTACGCTTACAACCATACATTCATCCAAAGGTTTAGAGTATGATGTGGTACTGATGGTTGATTTAATTGAGGATGAAATTCCAGGTACAAGAGCAGTTGAGTTGGCAAAAAAGAATCAGGATTATTCCATCCTCGAGGAAGAGCGTCGTTTATTCTATGTAGGGATGACCAGGGCAAGGGAATATCTCTATCTGGTGAGTCCAGCCGTAAGGAATGGGGTTAAAGCAGCAAGGTCAACTTTCATCAATGAAGTCATTCGTGTTATGAATAAAAAGGCAGCGGATGAAATCGGAGAAGGGATGATTATAAACCATAAACATTTTGGAGAAGGCGTAATTGCTGCCATACTTGAGCAAAAAGGTGGACGAATTCTTCTGGAAATTGATTTCGGGGGAATAAGGCGAAAGTTGGATTTTTCAATATGCCTGGAGAATGGGCTAATAACTTTCTAAATACTGTAATAACGTAAACCTACAGGGGAAAATATTTATGGAGATAGTAATTCTATTATTGAGTTGGTAGTTGATGATGATAATAGTAAAATGTTACCATAGTAGTTAATAGAACGGATAAGGGTTATAAAATCAAAGGAATAGGTTTAAAGTTGGTGAAATTAGAAAGGAAAGCCATTATGGGGAAAAGAATTATTATTTTAGTGATATGTATTGCTATATCTATTGGATTTTACCTTACGATATTTAATCATACTAAAATAATGGTTAATGATGTAAAATTAATAACTGTAGATAATAATCAGTACAACCTGGATGTTGATAATGAGAAGGTTGCTAAAATTATATCAATGTTTAATAAAGCACGGCGGTTTACAAAAAATGTAGATACTACTCCTAGTCACAGGATACTCATTGAACTCAAAGATGGCCGCAAAATTGAAATCTGGGGCAATACACAAAGTTTTCAATATGTTAATGAAAATGGCAAAAACTATAAAATACTCAGTAAAGATTTAGCAGATTACTTCAGGAGTCTTGACAAAGCACAGTAAATAAGATTTAGAAATATATTAGGATGTTCAACTTATTTAAAATTGTCACATAAAACAGAGCGAGTGTTATTTTAACTGTGAGGTGTGCTTTATTGAAAAAACTTATATTAATCAGAACAATACTTTTTTTTATCATACTTTCAGGGATTTTCATATATTTTCAGTGGTTTCAAAAACCCTTGCATAAGAGTATTTCAAGGAACGATATTGAGAGTATTCAGATTTATGGTATCAATACCGCAATCACTTTGGTAGATGACGCAGTACTCATTGATAAACTTATAAAATGGTTTAATAATTCAAGCGATATAAGACCCAATAAAAATTTTGAAGGCACTACACCAGAATCTGGTATCATTATAAATCTTAAGTCAGGAAAAAGAATACTTATTTTGAGGTCGGGAAAAGATTTTGAAGTCCAAAGGAATGATGTAAGACCCAAAAACATTTCTTACTGGGCAAAACAGCAGGATATAAAGGATTACCTTGATAAATTGGCTACGAATACAAAAGAACTGTTAAGATAATTAATGATAATTTTATGATATTATGCATAATCCCAAAACAGTGTACTTTTGAGACCCTTATAATATATCAAAGAATTGCTTATGGAGGCATTATCCAAAACCGATGCTTGAGATAATAAGTTGCAGTAGAAGGACGGATATTCCTGCGTTTTATTATGATTGGCTTCAGGAATGTCTGAAAAATAAATATGTAATGGTAAAAAATCCTTACAATAAATCAACATACATGGTGAACCTGTCTCCTGAAAGGGTTCATTCCATATGCCTGTGGTCAAAGTCGTTTGCCAATGTACTTAAAAACCCTGGACATTTGTCGCTGTATAATCTGTACTTTCAGTTTACAATCACAGGGTATTCCAGGTTTCTGGGACCAAATGTTGTTGATACAAATGTAGCACTAAGACAGATGGAGCAACTGGCAGAAAGGTATTCTCCACAACAAATAAACTGGAGATTTGACCCTATTATTCTTAGTATCAGGGGAGAGAACGAACCGACACCTGATAATTTTGCAAGAGCAAGGCTAAAGGTGTTTGAGGCTTTATGCAGGGATATTTCTTCTTTTGGAGTCAACCGTTGTACCATAAGTTTTCTTTGCCTATATAAAAAAGTAGAACAAAGAATGAAAGAATCGAAGTTTGCCTGTTTACTTCCTTCACAGCAACAGCAGATGGAATTTGTAAGCCAATTAGTGGAGATTGCAGACAAATACGGGGTCACAATTTATACATGCACCAGCCCCATTATTGAAGGAGTACCTGGAGTGAGGAAGGGGCATTGTATAGACGGGGCCTACCTTGAAGAATTGTTCGGTAAAAGAGCATCCCATGCAAAAGATGCAGGGCAAAGAAAAGGATGCGGATGTACCAGGTCAAGAGATATTGGAGCATATAGTGGGCAGAGTTGCGGGCATGGGTGTCTTTATTGCTATGCGAGATAATTGAAATACAGTTTCCTGTCGGAAAAGTTATTTGTCAATATGTATTGAGAATATTAAAGGTATCCGATAACTAAAGTGAAAAATATAATTTGAGGAGCAAAGAATTTATGAAAAAAATAACATTATACAATATAATTTTTCCAATTTGGTTTTTATTATTTTTACCTCCAGTCATAATTATAACACTGATAGGTAATTTTATCATTGATTCATTGGTAATAATGGCTTGCTTTTTTGTGTTTAGATTGGGTAATATACAGAACAACCTAAAAACATTTTATAACAAAAGCATATTAAAAGTTTGGATATTTGGATTTTTAGCAGATATTATAGGTGCTTCAATACTATTTTTATTGGGGACGGTCGAAAATTCCCTGAAATTACCTAATGAATTGATTGCAGGAATAAATCATGACCCATTTAGCCATCCTGCGGCAGTTGCAATAATAATATTTTCCATGCTGATATCTGCAGTTTTTATATTTGTATTTAATTATAAATTTACTTTTAAAAAACAGATTGAAGACAAGAAGTTAAGATTAAAAGTAGCAATTACTATTGCTATTATTACAATGCCGTGGACATTTTTATTGCCGACTAAGTGGTTTTATCATTGATTTTAAAGTATGTTAAGCAACTTAAAAAGAACAGCAGGATAAAGAGTAAAGAAAGAGTGAGACGAAGTATGAATTGGATTAAGTCAATAAAAGAATATATACCTTACAATGAGCAAGAGGAAAAAGACAAAGAGGTATTTATAAAATGCATCAATATGTTTGATGACATCCTAATAAGGAATAACGAGATTGCACATATAACAAGTTCCGCATTTATAGTCAATAAGGACAAAGACAAAGTTTTAATGGTATATCATAATATATATAATTCCTGGTCATGGGTAGGAGGTCATGCTGACGGGGAGGAAGATTTATTGTATGTTGCCATGAAAGAAGCAAAAGAAGAAACAGGGATAAAGAATGTTTCACCTGTTAGTGATAATATTTTGTCGATGGATATATTACCAGTGCTAGGACATATAAGAAAGGGGAAGTATGTGCCGCCTCACTTACATTTATCAGTTGCCTATTTATTAGAGGCTGATGAAAATGAACAACTTATTATTAAACCAGATGAGAATGGCGGTGTTAAGTGGATACCAGTAGATAAAATAGATACATACTCTAATGAACCGCATATGGTGAAAGTATATAATAAAATAGTGTCAAAATTAAAGGATTGTTAATTTATAGGTTGTAAGGTGTATTATAAAAAATAATTTTATTATTGAGCCTTTATTTCATGATATAGTATATAAGGTTTTCAAAGTATTGTATCTGTAAAAGAATACATCCATCTTAAATTCCTTTTTTTTTATTAAGGTGTGTGAGTATTAACTTTTTCATGTAATTAATGTTTATAATGGAGGAAATTACAAATATGTGACGAATATAAGAAATTAAGGTGGTATAAAGTAAAATATGAAAAAATGCTTCGCAAATTTTAAATGCTTTCATCCTCTGACAGAATTTTAATCTGCTCAATTAAATTTTTGTCAAGGCTGAAATTAACGGGTTTTCAGCCCGGCTTTGACAAAAATTTATGAGCAGATTTTAAGGCATTTTCAAGATGATGCAAGTATGAATTTGATGAAAATTAGGGGGTATACGAATTTTGAGGTTTAATAACCCTCTAACGCTTGAAATTAAAGCATTTAACGTATTTTACATCAATGCTACTTAACACAACCGAAATTAAACAGGGGTGATTAATTTGGATAACTTTTTATCTTTAATGGAATATTGTAATGCTTTTGGAGCAAGCCTTACCAATTCTACATATAATCAATATATTCCAATAATTCGAGAATACTTTATTCCATATTTAATTAAAAATAAGAAATTCAAAAATACACCTGATGATATAGTTAGATTATTAAAGAATGATATAACGCGACAAGATTTAATAGACGGCGCTAAATATTATGTAATGGAAAATAGAAATGTAACTTCTCAAAGAGGCGTCAATAATTTTTTGATTTCTATTTCGAAATTCGTTGAATTTTTATCTAATAAAGGAATAGAAAATATAGCATTAACAAGATTATTACCTTTTAAAAATCTGGCACAATTAATAATAGATGAACTTGAAAGTGAGGGAAAATATTTAGACCCACCTGAAGAGGACCCGCCTATTAATGATGATGAACTTAAGTTCATTGTTGAGTACCTAAATACTATAGATTTGAAAAGTTTTATTACCGTTGAATATTGTGTAATGGTAAAAATATTGTTATTTCTGGGATTAAAATATAGCAGACTAACGTCTTTAAAATTAACAGACTTTGATGCTGATAATAATACCTTGAATGTTATGTATGATGAAAAAAATAATAGGCATTACACAGTACACTTACCAAATAAATTATCTAAGCAACTAAAACATTATATTAATTTAAGAGGTGAAAAAAGATTTAATTCACAAATGTTATTTGTTAATCGAAAAGGTAATGTACCAGATAGTGGTTTTTTAAATTATTTTTTAAATAAAATAAGAAATAGTTATGTTGAAAATAGGTTATTAGATGAAGAATATTTAAATGATAAAAACCATTTTACTCCTACAGGTTTAATTAAATATGCAATTATACAAATGATAAGACGAGGTATAAATCAATCAGTTATTATTGATTTTACAGGAAATCAGGAAGATATATATAGAAACTGCCAGAATGAGGTGAACGAAGAAAAATTGGAATCAAGAAATAGGTATTTAGATTCTAAACTCAGGGGAATTGAGTCATTTGATATTTTATAAATTTAATTTTTTACTTTTTATTTACTTTTTATATATAACTTTCTAATTTATAAGGCATGCTAAAAATTTTATATTATCATCCTGCAATAGTAGTTCTTTAGGAAGTTGAGATTTATCCTTATATTATTAGTTGTTAATTATACGAGTAAGTTACTATACATTCTTCTTATACTTTCGACTATTGGTCATAAGGTCAAATAATGCAGAAGTAAGAGAGCAAAAAGAAGAAGGGCCACGTAAAGTTGTGCCTATTATCCCAGATGGCTCAGATGGAGAACAATAAAAAATGTAGGTTAACAAATTATATATAATATAATCAGTTCGCAATATTATAACACAATCTTTTTAGTGTTTTAGTTTTTTAAGATAAGAGATGTGAGATACATATAATTTAACTGATTATAAAACTTGAAAAGGGTATATAGCCTTCCTTAAATTACATAAAGTTCAGAATTGGAGTTTTATAATGATAGGGAGGGCTTTAATATGATATCAAAGTCAGAACAAATTTATTTGAAATTTTGTGAAGAAACCATTAAAATAGTAATTCCTAAAATACTTTTATTGATTTTACTAAAACAGGTAAACAGGCACCTGGAAGTGTTAAGTTATGAACAGGGGGCTATAGATAACTTTGCTATACAAGATGACATGAGTAATGCAGAAATGATAATGACAAAACTGCTTATTTTAATATCGGAGCCAAATAATAAAAAACAGATTGTATTTGAACTAAGCGTTGCAGAATTTCTGGTCTTGAGGGATTTAGTATTTTGCAATTTCTCATTACCACATCTAAGAACAAAGATGAAGCCTTATATCCAACATGCATATGAGAGGTTTTATGATGATATTGAAAACAAATTCGGAATGTTAGACAGCGATGAAGTAAAAGCATATTGGGATTATATTAGGAATTATAAAATGAAAAGTTGCATTCTTCATTAAGCAATAGAAAAAAGGCATTGGCAGGAATTAAACTTGCCAATGCCTTTTTTCTTAAATTTAGCCTGTAGTTTTCTCAAAAAGAAAGGGTAGGAAATTTTACAAGTGAAAAGCCGACCTCAAATATTTGTAAAAATGATTTTTACAAACTGTATCTTTTTTTACACTTTTAGTGTATAATAAAGTAGGAGGTGTAAAAAATGAGCATGGAATTATTGTTTGAAAATAGAAAATTAATAGGTGAAAATATATTATGCATTATTAAAGATAACGGATATACAAAGTTTTCCTTCTCAAGGCTTACTAATATTTCAAGACATACTTTGGATAAATTAATTAAAGGAGAAGTCGACAGCCTTGCTACATTCAAAACCCATATTCAAAAGATTTTGGACAGCCAGAATATGGATGAAGAACAACTACTAAACTATGTTCCAAAGTACAAGGCAAAAAAGGAACTTGTTTTTGCGCTGTCTGACAATGCTCCAGAGAATCATGCCATGAATCCTAAGGCTCAAGAGATGTTTGATATTCTAGAAGATATAGTTCATATGTGCGAAATATATTACAATTAAGAAGGTGCAGATTATGTCGGAATTGATAACGAGTAAGAACCTTGAACAGGTTATTGAAAAAAATAAACTGATTAAAGATGATATATTAAGATTAACAAATGATTTTACAGTCAGGTTTAATAAGTCGAGGGTAACGGGGCAGGATAAACTGTCTTTTTCGGTATTAAAAGAGAATCATTTAATCCAGATTCCCATTGATGATGAGTATTGGGGCGGGGCTATAATTACAAAGGGAAATATTAAAATACCAGTTATCAATACAGCCCAGCCCCGTGTCCATCAATATTTTGTGGCATGGCATGAAATATACCATTTGTTCTATGACCTCAGTTTAAAGGAAGAGACACATAATATTGCCGTTGATATGGATTTAAATGAGAGAAGAGCAGACTATTTTGCTGCAAAAATGATTTTTGGCAATGTGTACGATTACTACTATTCATTAGACGATGAAGATTTTATCGACAGAGTCATAAAATGCATGGATGTATATAAGGCACCATATAAGGCGGTATTGATAGAACTATTTGAAGAAGCCGTTACAAAATATAATGATTTGAATTTAAAAGAAAAGATTCTTCAGCATTTTGATAATAAGCCTGAAGATTTAGTACAAAAATTTATAGATTTGGAACTAGACGCAGAGTTAGTAAAACCCTCCTATGTTGTAAATTTAGGTGGATTGGAGAAGAAAATACAAAGTGTTATGAAAGAAAACCCAGATGTTTCCCATCATAAAGATAACTATCAGTTTTTACTTACGCTAAAAAATAGAATCAAAAAAGCAGTGGAGGACCTTGCCAAATGAAAGGAGAAAGCATGAATGACTTAAAAAAATACCTTTCTACGGGCAAGTCTCTCAAAATTTGCATCCTGGATAATAACTCTGTTGAATTTTTGACATGGGTACGCAAGAACGTCAGCCATGAAAAGATATTTAGCCAGTATGATATGATTCTTATCCCCCAATGGGTATGGACTGAGGTTTGTGATAGCGAAAATAGAAAAAGTTACATAAATGATTTAAAACATTATTCGAAGGTCCAAATTATAGATGAAGTTAATTATTTAACATTGGTGGATTACAAAGAAGCAGAATTATATTATCTGTTTTTGTACTGTTGTTACAATGTGAGCAGGCTCGTTAGTTTTATCAAGAAAAATATCTTAAAAAACAGGCCTGTAGAAGACTTGGACCCCTATGAGGAATGGCTTAGTGCATTTTATGAAGAGGGACTAGACCAAAGAAAACTTTCAAACGGCAGAATTCAAAGGAAGAATGCAGGAGAGATTTCAATTGCCATTTTAAGTTACATCCTTTCCTATTATTACAGTGGAAGCATTGATATTATAACTATCTTCAGCAGTGACAGGGATACTTATGAATTTATTTCTAAGGCCAAGGAAATGCTTTATAAAGATGAGCGCTTTAAAGACAGAAGCAATACTTCCATAACTTTCAAATCGAATGACTTTTTGATTTATGAATGGACAAGGCTTGGATATATAGATGAACATAATATTGATATCTTTGTTCAAAATTACAGGCACACTAGGAAAATAAAATTCACGAGAAAAAAGCAGGATAATTCAATTGAGGAGCAAGACAAATTGATAGATAATGCAGCATTTTTAGAAATGTTAAAGGACAGCACGATACATTTAATCTTTTGAATATACTGGACTATAGTAAAAAGGTTTTAG
>Ga0134098_1002493_pt1 | contig 12459 bp, 18 predicted proteins | sample 9_3taG_FD_94456 | JGI IMG/M metagenome (GOLD analysis project Ga0134098, IMG submission 94456) | Switchgrass degrading microbial communities from high solid loading bioreactors in New Hampshire, USA - 9_31_10_142_A3 metaG | ecosystem: Engineered > Bioreactor > Semi-continuous > Anaerobic >... | reverse complement strand
TTCTGCAAAACGCCGGCCATGAAGTATTAGTCGATGTAGTGAGGGATGCCGCCCAAAAAGCGGGGTTCACTAAAAAGCAATTAAAAATTGCGCGCTTAGAACTCAGCGTCATCACCATAAACGATTTTGAAAAGCATGTCGGAACGAGCAACCGGTGGTGGAAGCTGCCGTGAAAGAGAGCAAAATCGAAGCGAAGCTTGTTCGGATGGTGCGCGCCCGGGGTGGCCTCTGCTACAAGTTCGTTTCACCGGGAAATCCAGGCGTGCCGGACCGGCTGGTCATACTTCCGGGAGGCAGGGTGGTGTTCGTAGAGCTGAAAGCAGAGGCCGGGCGTTTGGCGAATATCCAGAAATGGCAGCTTGAACAGCTTCGGAAGAGAGGGGCGGAAGTCCAAGTTTTGAAAGGGCTGGATGAGGTGGAGCGGTTCGTAGAGGAGGTGATGCCGGATGAAAGAGATTTGGAGACCAGTGAAAGGGTATGAGGGTCGATACGAGGTAAGCAATTTGGGGCGTGTAAGGAGCCTCAATTACCGGATGAAGCCGGGACGAGTACAAGTGTTAAAACCAGCGAAAAATTCTGATGGATATTTAAACGTCCATTTATATGCTGGGGATGGTGGTAAAAGCATAAAAGTTCACCGCATAGTTGCGGCAGCGTTTATCCCAAACCCAGATAATTTACCCGAAATTAATCACAAGAACGAGAAGAAAGACGATAACAGGGTAGAAAATCTTGAGTGGTGTTCACGCGATGAAAATATGCGATACGGGACCATATCCGAAAGAATCATAAAAAAGCAAAGTCGACCAGTAGTTGCTTTAGATCCTGTTACGCATAGGGTTGTATATAGATTCGGGTCAGCCGAAATGACTAGAAGCTTCGGTTTTACACCTTCAGAAGTTTCCAGATGCTGCCGAAAAGCAAGAGGGCGTAAAACACATAAAGGGCTTCTTTGGGCTTATGCTTACCCCGAAGGAGCACAAGGTGGTGATGTCGAATGAAATTTACCCCATATCCGTATCAAGCGTATTGCATCTCCCGCATAATAAGCGATTCTGCAGTAGCCGTGTTTTTAGAGATGGGGTTGGGTTAAGGTAAAACAGTGATTACCCTGACAGCTATCAACGAGTTGAAGTATAACAGATGGCAAGTAGTAAAGCCGCTTGTGGTAGCTCCTAAAGTTGTCGCCGAGGCAACGTGGAGCACCGAGGCACAGAAATGGGATCACCTAAAGCACCTACGAATAATCCCAGTGATGGGCAGCGCTAAACAACGTATTAAAGCGCTTTATACCCCAGGCGATATCTGGGTGGTAAGCAGAGACAATATCCCTTGGCTGGTGGACTATTACAAGAATGACTGGCCGTTTGATATGGTGGTTCTGGACGAGTCCACAAGCTTCAAGAATCCGCAATCGAAGCGGTTTAAGGCCATGAAGCTGGTGCGGCCGCGGATTCGCCGGCTGGTGGAGCTGACCGGCACGCCGGCGCCCAACGGGCTTGAGGATCTGTGGGCCCAGATTTATCTTCTCGACGGAGGCAAAAGATTAGGCCGAACAATAACGAGCTTCCGCGAGACTTTCTGCAAGCAGGACCCGTCCTACCCCGGACAGCAGTACCGGACATATTCCCTGAAGGCCGGCGCCGACAAAGCAATTTGGGAGGCCATCTCGGATATCTGCATCAGCATGAAGGCTGAAGATTATCTGAGCCTGCCGGATTACATAGAAAACACGGTGCCTGTGGCTTTGGACGGCCCAGCGCTGAAAGCTTACAGGCGTCTTGAACGCGAAATGCTGCTGGAGGTGGACGAGAACACGATTACGGCCAGCACGGCGGCGGTGTTGAACGGCAAGCTGCTGCAGCTTTGCAGCGGGACCGTTTACGACAACAACCACCGGGCCATACACGTCCACGACTGTAAAGCAGAGGCGTTTATGGAGCTTATCGAGCAGCTTCACGGCGAGCATGCCCTGGTCTGTTACTGGTTCCAGCATGAGAAGGACAAGCTGCTTGAGGTGCTATCGGGTACGAAGCAAAGGGTCCGAGTGTACCGGAACGCCGCCGATGAGCAGGCTTGGAACGCCGGAGAGGTCGATCTGCTGCTTTTGCATCCTGCCAGCTGCGCGTACGGCCTGAACCTGCAGCAGGGAGGGCATCACATAATCTGGTACGGCTATCCGAACTGGAATCTGGAGCTTTACCAGCAAGCCAATAAGCGCCTGCACAGGCAGGGCCAGACCCGGCCGGTCATAGTCCACCATCTGGTGGTCCAGGGCGGCATGGATGAGGACGTAGTGGCCGCGCTGCACAGCAAAGGCGACACCCAGGAGGCGCTGATGCAGGCGCTGAAGGCGAGAATAGGAAGATATACGGGAGGTAAAACGGCATGAAGGCAGAAGTGTTTAACCAGATATTAGAAGCGCAGCTTGAACGCTGCAGAAAAATACTTTGTCTCAAAGCGAAGGAATATGCTACCGAGGACCGGCTTCACAATTTCCGCGTGGCCGCGGCTCTTGAGGGCATAACTGTGACGCAGGCTTTGGTTGGCATGATGGCCAAGCATACGGTGTCTGTATACGATATGGTAATGAGCGGGCAGAGTTATCCGATGGAGCTTTGGGACGAGAAGATAACGGACCATATTAACTACCTGCTGCTGCTTAAGGCGGCGGTGGAGGAAAGCGAGTAGGAATAGAGTCAGGCATTGACAAGGGGGCCATGAGATGGATTATCGCAAACTTGCTATTGACGAGCTTCGCAATATCGAGCAGCTTAGAGCTGCCGAGAAGGTGTGTCGGGACAGGCTTGCAGAACTGAATGCTGAGCTTCACAGTATAAAGATTCCGTCGCCACAAACGGACCCGGTGAAGGGAGGCGGTAATAAGGTTGAAGAGCGATGGCTTAATCTGATCGCGTCCAAGACGGACGAAGAGAGGCGGCTTAAAAGCATCCAGCGGAGATTGAGGCGCTTCAATACTGCCTGGGCGGTGCTGAGCGAGAGGGACCAGGCTGTCCTAACAGAGTTTTACATAACAGGAGGCAAGACCCCCGCTGAGCGTATAGCCACTAAAGAACACTGTGATGTGCGTACCGCCTACAGGTGGAGGGACGAGGCAATTATCTGCTTTGCGAGGGCTTTTTTCGGTGAAGTCGTGGCCTGAATGGGTGTCAAAAACGTGTCAGTTTTATGTCATTGATTTTTGAACTCTCCGATGATATAATGCTATCGTCAATAAGTGTATCCAAGGTCGTGCCGGTTTTCCGGGGCGGCCTTGTTTTTTGACAAGAAAAAATCCCCGCCTTATTCAGACGGGGGTTCTGTGGCGCGGTCGAGCGAGCGGCGCGCGTCCTCTATGATGAGAAAACGGACGTATTCGCTGGCGTTCATGCCGAGCCGCGCGGCGCTGGCTTCTAGTAAATCCTTGACCTGCGATGAAAGCCGAATATTGATTTGCGTATCCTTGTTTGCCGGTTTATTGGACATCGTGTTTTCTCCCCTTTACCATTTGAACAATTGACAGCACGACATCGACCGCTATGAGCACAAGGATAATGATGTCAACAGCTGCAAGATTGCTAAAGTCGATAAGCTTTAGTACAACCAATAAAATGAGCGCCAGCGTTAAAAGATTTTGCAAATGCTTCACTTTTTCGGATGGAAATGGTATAATATGATTACCCCCAGAGGGGGGGAGGAGGCTTATCGCCTCCTCCGGCTCTTGCCTTTAGATTTGGTTAGTTCTATTAGCTTGCCGGCAATTTGGACTACTAACCATATCACGGTGAGAGCCTTTATTATTTTGTCTAAGTCCATTCCATCCGTTCACCTCCTTTCTGATTATAGTATAGCATATGTATATACAATTGTCAATAGGTTTTTGCTAAATTTCTAAAAATTTTTTAATTTTTGTAATTGGTTCCAGAGCGTCAGCCACTTGACCGGCGCTTTTTTCATGCCCAGAGATAAAAGGCCGGGCGCTTAGACAGCTCATAGGTTCCTTGACCCTCCTACCTATGGCCCCGGCCTGTCTCTGGTAGTTATTTGCGAGGTGGTGAGATTGCCCAGGGCGCCGAACGAAAAAGTAAATGAGGCATACAGCTTGTACAGGCAAGGCGTTCCCCTGGTCGAGATAGCCAAACGGCTTGAAATGCCTGCAGGAACTGTCCGGCGTTGGAAGAGCGTTTACAAATGGGATGGCGAGCGTTCGGAAAGCGAACAGAGCGCTATTGCCGAGCTCGTTAATTCAAACCTCACCGATAAGCAGAAGCTGTTTTGCGTCTATTATGTCAAGAGTTTTAATGCTACTAAAGCCTACCAGAAGGCTTACGGGTGCAGCTATGAAACAGCGCTGACAAATGGTCCATCGCTGCTAGGAAATGCTCGGATTCGTGATGAAATCGCCAGGCTTAAGCAGGCAAAGCTTAATAAGGCGATGCTTGAACCTGAAGACATTTTCCAGAAGTACATGGACATAGCCTTCGCCGATATTACCGATTACGTTGAGTTCGGGAAAAAGACTGTTCCGGTTATGGGTTCGTTCGGGCCAATCGTTATTAAGAATGAGGAAACCGGAGAAAAGAAAGAACTTACGAAAGAAGTTAACGTAGTCCATTTCAAAGAGAGTTCCGAAGTGGACGGCACCCTTATAAGCGAAATCAAGCAGGGCAGGGACGGCGCCAGCATTAAGCTGCTTGACCGCATGAAAGCTCTGCAATGGCTAGCTGAGCATATGGATATGGCAACCGAGGAGCAAAAGGCTCGGATTGAAGCCCTAAAGGCGAAGGCACAGCTTTACGATAATGGCGACACCGAGGACGACGGCTTTATCGAGGCTCTTGCCGGGAAGGTTGAGGACGTGTGGCAGGACGAATAAGGCAAGCGACATTTAAGTTTAAGCCGTTTTCCAAGAAGCAGCTGAAGGTCCTCACCTGGTGGATGCCAAACTCTCCGGTGCGTGATTATGACGGTATTATTGCCGACGGCTCCATACGCTCAGGTAAAACGCTGTCCATGTCACTGTCCTTTGTACTGTGGGCGAAGGAGAGTTTTCAAGGGCAGAATTTTGCCATGTGCGGCAAGACAATCGGGTCCTTTAGGCGTAATGTGCTTGTCTTGCTGAAGCAAATGCTTCGTTCTAGGGGATACGGCATCTCCGACCACCGCGCGGACAATTTGCTAATCGTGACCCGGAAAGGCGTCACGAATTATTTTTACATTTTCGGCGGCAAGGATGAGCGTTCGCAGGACCTAATCCAGGGCATTACCCTGGCCGGATGCCTGTTTGATGAGGTTGCGCTTATGCCGGAGAGTTTTGTGAACCAGGCCACCGGCCGCTGCTCAGTCGACGGTTCTAAGTTCTGGTTTAACTGCAATCCAGGCAGCCCTCAGCACTGGTTCAAGCTCAACTGGATAGACAAAGCTGCTGAGAAGAACCTGTTGTACCTTCACTTCACGATGGAGGATAATCTCGCGCTTACGGAGAAGATTAAGGCGCGCTATCGCTCCATGTATTCCGGCGTGTTCTATAAGCGTTATATCGAGGGGCTTTGGACGGTTGCCGAGGGGCTTATTTACCGCCTCTTTGTGGAGAACGAGGAGCGGTATTACATTGACCGCAAAGACGTTCCGCGGCTTAAATACATCGAGGTCGGCGCGGATGTTGGGGGCAATAAATCAAATCACGCCTTCGTCGCAAACGGCTTCGATGAGGATTTCCGGGTGATGTATGTTTTAAAGGCAAGGTCGATTAAGGCTGACGGCGTATCGGTTTCTCAGTTTATTAATGAATTTGTCAAGTTTGTGGATTCGGTAATCAAAGACTACGGCTTTGTCGACACCTGCTGGCCGGACTGCGCCGAGGCGGCAATAGTGAACGAGCTGGCGGCCAAAACGCCATACCGTATCCGCGGCAGCATCAAGGGCGAGATAATCGACCGCATACGCTGTGCGGATATTCTTTTTTCGGAAGGACGAATTAAGCTTGTCCGCGGGGAGACCGAGGACCTTGCCGCCGGCCTGCGCACGGCCGTGTGGGACCCGGATAAGTTTGAAGATACCCGACTGGATGATGGCACCAGCGATATTGACATCCTGGACGCCTGGGAGTATGGATACACGCCTCATATGAGACGGTTGCTTAGGAGTTGGAAGAATGAAAATACCTGATAGCGTGAGAATCGGCGGCGTTGTTTACGCCGTAAGATATGAAAAGCGCTTGAATAATGGCTCAAATCTGGCTTATGGGCACATTGATTATGATAAGGCGCTTATTAGACTAGCTTCAAATTTGCAGTCTTTCCAGGGAGAATGCCAGACTTTTTTACACGAGATACTCCACGGGATTGCAAAGCATTTTGGCTTGGATGTTGAGGATGATGAGGAAACCATAGATAAGCTCGCAAGGGGCCTTTATATGGTAATAGCTGATAACCCGGATATATTCCGGTAATAGAAAGGCCAACTCTTTCGAGTTGGCTTTACCTTTCTATTTGCCGGACTTGTTTTTTGTTGGATCGACCAGAATGTATCCTTGGCCGGGCTTATCGGTTGGGGGCAGAGTGTGGCCCTTTGGTGCGGTTATTTCTTTTCCTGTACGCCCACCTCTAGGTCCGACCTGCTCATACTGGCCAGATTTTGGTGCCGGCTGCCCTGGCTTTAATTTTCCCATAAGACACCATCCTTTCTGTTTTGATAACTATAGTGTAGCACTAATTTTTTGGAAATTCGACAGGAAATGTAATTTCATTTCCGCGGAAGGAATTGATGCCTATGCTCGAGAGATTTCGGGACTGGATAAAGCGCATATTCGGCAAAACGCCTGTGGCTGAGAAAGAAGAATATCAAAACGCTCAATACGCTCTGCGTTACGAGGATATTCGCAAAATAAACTTTGGGACCATATTTGCACACCGGCTTGCGAACAAAGTCTGCGCCGACAGCACGATTACGGTTACGGCGCCGAACGGCGGGCCAACCGCCCGGTCGGAGTTTATTGACAAAGCCCTGCAGAAAGTGTGGGCAAAATTAAAGAAAATCACCGCCCAAACCTTAGGCAAGGGCGGTGTTGTTATTGTTCCGTATATCAGCGGGAATAAGCCGCAGTTTGATGTTGTAGGGCAGGAGCGAATGTGCATTACGGGCCTGGATGGCGATGACATAACAGGCATGTCGCTGATAGCCGATTATGCAACAGTCGGCGATGTAACTTATTATCGCATCACTGACTACTCCTTGGAAAACGGAGTACACACAATCAGAAACAGGGCCATCGACAAAACTGGCGCCATCTATCCCATGTCAATAGTTCCTCAGTGGGCGGATATCACAGAGGAATTTTCAATCCAGGGCGTCAAGCAGTTGCTCCTGGCGTATATCAAATCGCCGATTGACAATCGGAAGGACAAGGATATATACGGTGTGCCGATAACCTACGGCAGCGAAGCCATCATAGAGGAGCTGTACAAATGTCTTGAGGATTTTGCCCAGGAGTTCGAGCTGAAGAGAGCGTTTGTCGGAGTGGATGAGTTATTGCTCGGCAAGGATAATAAATTGCCGGCCAACGGGCTTTTCAAAAAGTTCAGCGGCTCCGGAGCTTTGAAAGCAGACGGCGAGTCGTTTTGGGAAATCTTCGACCCTGCAATCCGCGACAGCTCATATAAAAATCGTTATGACATGCTCTGCGCGCAGTTGGAACAGTCGATAGGCACATCGAGAGGCATTCTGACGGAGCCGACGACGGCCACGGCGACAGCCACCGAAATAAAGGCCGCAAATTACGATACCTTCTGCTTGGTGGACGATATTCGCAAGGCTCTCGAAGTAGCATTCCAACAGCTTGCATATGCCTATGACGTACTGGCTGAGGCTTTCGGCTTGACGCCGGCGGGGGCGCGCGGTCAATATGCGATATCGTTCGACTGGGATTATTCGGCGCTTGAGTCCACGACAGAAACGTTCAATCAGCTGTCCGAGCTGGAGAGCCGCGGCCTCATCAGGAGCGCCCGCCTTGTTTCCTGGGTTACCGGGTTGAGTCTTGAGGAAGCCCAGAGAGAAATAGACGAGGCTAGGGCGATGAGTACGCGGGTGGAGGAGCTGATATAGCAGATAGGCGATATGTTGTCTGAAGAGAAGCTGGAAGCTTTGCTTAATAAAATCGAAAACCGGATAGACGCTGTAAACAGGTTCTATCTCAAAAAGGTCGGGGAGCAGATAAAAGAAATCGGCAAGCTGTCCCCGGCCTCTGTACATAAGCTTATCCAGATACGCAAGGCCGGCACCAGCGTTGAGGAAATAAACAAAGCCCTTGCAGAAGCCACGGGCAAAAACATTGGCGATATTAAAAAACTTTATAGGGAAGCCCTGAACGAGACCTATGCGGACTATGAGCTGATGGCAATTTTGAAGGGTGTTCCTCTGCCGCCGCTTTCGCAGAACAAGCAGATGCAGCTGATTCTGGAAGCGGTGTACTGCGTCACCGAGGAAACGATGAAGAACTGGTCTAACACGACCAACATCTCAGCGACCTACAAGGAGCTGGTTTCCGACGCGATACAGGCAGCGGTATCTGGCGTAAGCGATTATAACTCAGCTATGCGCCGGGCGCTTGAAAAGGCTGCGCTTGAGGGGCTGCGCGTTACGTATGAAAGCGGCCATACCCGCCGGCTGGATACGGCTATCCGCATGAACGTGGTTGACGGGGTCAAACACATCCAGCAGGAGGCGCAGCGTATACTAGGCGAGCAGATCGGAGCGGACGGTGTGGAATTAACAGCTCACCCGAACAGTGCCCCGGACCATGAGCCGGTGCAGGGGCGGCAGTTTACCATTGCCGAATTTGAAAAGATGCAAAGCGGGCAAGATTTTCAAGATATTGACGGGAACCATTACAAGGGCTTCAAGCGTCCGATAGGGGAGTGGAACTGCCGACATTTTGCTTATAGCATTGTGTTGGGTGTGGCGAAGCGGCGCTACTCCGACGAGCAGCTGGAAGAATGGCGCCGCGCCAACAACGAGGGCTGCGAGATTGACGGCAAGCACTACACAAAATACGAAGCCTCTCAGCTCATGCGGCAGCTCGAAACAAAGATCCGTCAGCAAAAGGACGTAGCCAACGCCGCAAGGGCGTCCGGGGACGATGTGCTGAGGCGCAAGGCGCAGCAGAAAATAACCCAGCTTACGGCGAAATACAAGGAAGTCGCCGAGAAGTCGGGGCTGCGGACCAGGTTTGAACGGACATATGTAAAAGGGTTTAAGGATGTTAAGCTTGATTTGCCTAAAGTAGCAAAAGCGCCAAATACAATATTACAGGAGACAATAGCCGATATTCGCTTGAAAGGAATAATTCCACAAGGAGCCGATATTGAGAATGTAAGAGTTATTGCTGGTTATGGTACATCAACGGAGCTGCGATATGCGAATAAACTTGCGGAGGAAATAGGTGGAAGCTTCTTGCAGTGGCAGAAAAAAAGCGGTATAATCCAAGGTGAGTATAATAGTTATGAGGTCCATTGGGACGAGCTTGACGGTAAGCAATATCGGATAAAACTGAAAGGAGTGAGGCCAAAATCAAAGTAAGGTATATAGGTGAGAGTTTTTATGCTGGTAGCGGTTTAACCAATGGTGTTATATATGAATGCCTTGGTGTTGAAGACGGTGGTGATTTTGGGCCGATGCTCCGTATTATCGATGATGAGGGCAGGAACTATCCGGGTAATGAGGACGAGCCTGAAGGATATCTCTACTCTCCGACTAATCCCGCGCCTCTTGATGGAAGTTCACCCGGGGGCAGATGGGAGATCGTTGAAGATGATGAATTCGGAACGTTAGCTAAAGCAATCAAAGGATAAAGCTAATACAATTCAATAAGTCAAGGACGATGCAGTTATGCACCGTCCTTTTCTTATACCCAAATTCGCCCGGCAAGGCGTAAAACTGCACAGCCATGCAGAGCTAACTGCGTTAACAAAGCGTAAGGCGAGGAGGTTTGCTATGAAAAGAGAATTTCTGAAATCAATCGAGGGCCTGACTGACGAGGCAATCGACAAGATCATGGCCGAAAACGGCAAAGACATCGAGGCAATCAAAGCCAAATATGCCGATTACGAAAAGCTTAAGGAGGAGCTGCAGAAAGCCCAGGAGACAATAGCTGAGCTTGAAAAAGCCAAGGGCGATATTGCTACTCTGCAGAAAACCATCGAGGAATACAAAGCCGCTGAAAAGCAGCGCGAGGAAGAGGCCAAGGCGGCCGCCGCCCGCGCCGAGTTGGAGCGCCGGTTTGATAAGGTGGTGGGGGACCGTAAGTTCACCCATGAGTACATTAGGGCTGGCTTGCTGGCCGACTTCGAGAAAGCGCTTGCGGATGAAGCCAATAAGGGCAAAGGCGATGCGGAGATTTTCGAAATGATGACCAAGGACCAGAAAGGCATATTCGTGTCGCAGAACCCGACCAGCATCAAAATGGGAGGTATGGGCGGAAATATTCCTCCGGAAAAAGCTGTATTTCACTTCAACTTTACCGGCGTTCGCGCCAAACCTAACTAAACTAAGATGAAAGGATGATTTGATATATGCCGACTGCTCTTAATTACGCACAGGAGTACGCTCAGGCGCTTGCCCAGGCGTATCCTTATGTACTGCATTTTGCAGACCTGCGCAGTACAGAGAACGACGCCCGGTATAGATGGGTAGGCGCAAATACTATCCAGATACCGACGATCAGCACCACCGGCCGTGTTGACGGGGACCGCGACACCATCAGCACGGCAACCCGCAACTATAACAACCAGTGGGAGACTAAGACCCTGACTAACCACCGCAAGTGGTCTACGTTGGTCCATCCGATGGATATCGACGAGACCAATTTTGTGGCGACCATTCAGAACATAACCCAGGTGTTCAACGAAGAGCAGAAGTTCCCCGAGATGGATGCCTACCTGGTATCCAAAGTGTATGCCGACTGGACTGCTGTAGGCAAAACCGCGGATTCGACCGAAATTACAGTTGACAACATCCTGCAGCTGTTTGACGATTACATGACCGAGATGGACGATAAGAATGTGCCGGCGTCCGGGCGTATCCTTTATGTGACGCCCCAGGTCAATAAAATCCTTAAGCAGGCGAAGGAGATTTCCCGCTTTGTCATGAACGGTGAGAATGCAATCAGCCGCGCCGTGCGGTCTCTGGATGAGGTGAAAATTGAGACTGTGCCCAGCGTGCTGATGAAGACCGTTTACGACTTCACAGAGGGCTGGCAGCCGGGCGTAGGCGCCAAGCAGATAAACATGTTCCTGGTGCATCCTTCTGCTGTTATAACTCCGGAGAAATATGTATTTGCTCAGCTCGACCCGCCAAGCGCGCTGTCCGAGGGCAAGTATGTCTATTTCGAGGAGTCTTATGACGACGTGTTCATCCTGAATAAGCGCATCGACGCCATTATGTTCAACATAGCAGCTTGATGGAAGCACATTATGGTTATAGTCCAGAGAGCGAACAAACAGCTGAGGGTGGCCGAGAGCCACCTTCAGCATTATCTCGATAAAGGCTATGTTGAAATAAAAACCGTATCGGATGAAAATGCGCCGAAAGAGAATACGCCGAAGGGGAAGAAAGAGAAGCAGGAGGAAAAGCCTAAGAAGGCAAAGAAGTAAATCACAGGAGGCGGCGTCATGTATATCGACTACGCCTATTTCAAGGCAAACGGCGGGGATGAGGCGGTGACCGAAGCCGCCTTCCCCGCTTTAGAGTATCGGGCGCGGAAGATTATCGACCGGGTGACGCAGAAGCGCGTACAGGCGATGGCTGCCGTGCCCGAAGCTGTAAAGAGGCTAATGGTAGAGCTTATCAACATCGAGAGCGTGAGCGGCTCCAATGTAATCCTGCGCCCGGCGGTATCGTCATTTTCCAACGACGGATACTCGGAGACGTACGCCGAACCCGTGACTGCAGAGGCTATCTCCGCGGCTGAGAGGAGACTTATCCGTCAGTACCTTGCGGACGAGACCGACGACGAGGGTACACCGCTCCTTTGGCTGGGGGTGTGCTGATGTATAAGGCTGATGTAACCGTCACGCTGTATAACGCCCTGTATGATGAGGATGCCGGCTACGATACTTACAAGCGCACGGTGTTATCTGGCGTTTCGTGGTTCAGCCGAACCCAAACGTCTGTTTCTAGTGATGGCGGCCTTCTGGCGGCGAACGAAATAACCGTGCGGATTCCAGGCGAGATATGTGATGGGTATGTCGCGCCGAAAGCGTTTGCGGGGGCAGAGAATTCATGGACGCTGCGCCCTGGCGACATTATCGTTAAGGGTGAAGCAAGCGAAACGAACCCGCTCCCTGCGGAGCTTAAGGCGAAGTATGAGATGATGACAATCGTCGGTGTCACAGACAACAGAGCCGGCAAAGGGCCGCATTTGAAAGTGGTGGGCAGATGAGTTTTAACGGGCGCCTAGAATGG
>Ga0134098_1002466_pt1 | contig 12603 bp, 9 predicted proteins | sample 9_3taG_FD_94456 | JGI IMG/M metagenome (GOLD analysis project Ga0134098, IMG submission 94456) | Switchgrass degrading microbial communities from high solid loading bioreactors in New Hampshire, USA - 9_31_10_142_A3 metaG | ecosystem: Engineered > Bioreactor > Semi-continuous > Anaerobic >... | reverse complement strand
GGCCGTATAGGGTGTTTTACTGACGTACACACGCGGGGCGCGCGCTCAGGGAGCGCGGCGGATAGGCTGGAGCGGTGAGAGGGCAACGCAAAACAGGCAGGGCCGGGAGGGCTCTGCCTGTTTAAAGCCGGAAGAGGCTAAATACTCTCGATGATATTGCTGAACACCTCGCCAATGGCCGGGCCAAGCAGCGCCAGGATGACAATCACCACCACGGCGACGAGCACCAGGATCAGCGCGTATTCGACAAGGCCCTGACCCTCTTCACGCGGGCTGTACAACATGAGACCCTCCTTACTCCTGTGAATTACTACGTAAGATTCTGTCCCAGGTTGCACAGCCTCGCAACATGCTGCCGTACGCTAGTCTTCGCGCACCTCCGGCCCGGCAGGGATCACGATCTCGATGCGCGCGCCCTGCCCCGAGGCGCTGTCCACGCGCACCTGCCCGCCGACCATGTTGACTCGCTCCCGCAGCGCGCCGAGGCTCAGCGCGGCGCTGTTGGCCGCATCGAGCGCCAGCCGCCCCGAGCCGAACCCGCGCCCGTTGTCCTCAACAACCGCCCGGATGGTGTCACCGCTCATGTCGAGCGTGACGCTCACCGAGCTGGCACCGCTGTGGTCACGCGCATTCTGGATCAGCGCCTGCACGCCCCGGAAGAGCAGCGCCTCCCGGTAGTGCTCAAAGCGGCGCTCGCGCCCCACCATCTGGAACTCCGTCTCAATGCCGGTCTTGTCGCTGAAGGCGTCGAGGTAGCGGCGCAGCGTCGGCACGAGGCCCAGGTCGCGCAGCATCATCGGGCGCAGGTCGAAGATGAAGCCGCGCACCTTCTTGAAGGCCTCCTTCGCCGCCTCCTTCAGGTTGCTCAACTCCTCCCGCGCCTTTTGCGGGTCACGGTCAAACAGCTTCTCGCAGATCTCCGCCTGCAGGATGAAATTCGTGAGCGAGTGCGCCGGGCCGTCGTGCATCAGGCGTGCAAGGCGCTCGCTCTGCTCCTCCTGCGCATCGATGATGCGGATGATCATCTCGCGCGCGTTGAAGCGCTCGCCGTCGTCCTCCGCAGGCTCCCCATGCGACAGCACATCGAGCACGTTCTGCAGCATCGCCACCTTCTCGCGGACGACGGTCTCCTCAGCCTGGAGCCGTTCTAGCTGGCTGCGCGTCGTCAGCAGGCGCTGCTGCACGTCAAGCGCCTCGGTATACACCTCGCGGAGGGTTCGCTGGGGGGTCTGCTCCAGCGCGCCTTCGACGCGCCGCACCTCGCCCATGACCTGTGCGCTGCGCTGGGCAAGCTGCTCGACCTGCCCTCGCGACGTGAGGATCTTGTTCTGGATGTCGCGGAGCTCCGCGTTGGCCTGCTGGAGCTCGCCCTGCAGCAGGTCGAGGGCTTCTTCGCGGCTGCTCTTGTGCTCTGTTGTCGTGTGTGGATTGACCATGCGGATATTCTCACTCACCTACCGGCGTTAAAGCTCGTTCTTGTCGTTGAGGTCATCCTCGGATGACTGGACGGTATCGCGCAGACGCACCCAGCCGCGCCGCAGCGCATACACTGCCGCCTGAGTGCGGTCGTCCACCGCCAGCTTGCGCAGGATGGACGTCATGTGGTTCTTCACCGTCTGGTGACTGATGCCCAGCAACTGGGCGATCTCTTTGTTGCTCAGCCCGCGCGTTACGTAGGTCAGAATCTCGCTCTCACGCGGGGAGAGCGGCGAGAACGTCTCGGAAAGCTCCGCGTAGTAATGCCCGGCAACTTCCTCGACGCTGTGCTCCAGCCACTCTTCGATGCCCGCCCGGTCAAACACCTGATCGTTGACAACATAATAACCGTCGACGACGAGGCGGATCACCTCGACAAGCCGCTCCAGTTCGATTTCCTTCGGACAGTACGCCGCCGCGCCGGAGTGCATGGCGTGCAGAAGCTGTTCGGGGTCGTCGTAAGCCGTCAGCATGACGACCCGCACCGGCAGGCGCTCGGCGACGATCTCACGCATGACCTGCATGCCGTTCATAATAGGGAGGTTAATGTCAAGGAGCGCGACGTCCGGCTGCTTGGCTCGGATAATCTCCAGCGCTTCCTCGCCATTCCGCCCTTCGCCTACAGAGACAATATCGTCGATCAGGTCCAGGTAGGCTTCAATACCCTGCCGGAAAATCTGGTGATCGTCAACGATCACAACCGTAATCGGCGCACTTGTTCGTGCAGATGGGTCCTCGCTCATAGTTTGCCCCTAGATCTTGTTGTTAAAAGTCCCTATCCAAACCTTTTAAACAATGATGGTCAGTCTACCACAGCCAAAATGCACCAGCAACCGCCAAATGCGCAGGCTGATACATAGCCGCTGCACCTCATGGCGACGCCCGGTACACGGTCATCGGGCCGAGTTCGGTCTCTCCGGCGTAGTCCGGCAGGCTGCTCGTCGACCAGACCGGCTCGAAGCCGCCAATAGCGATCATCTCCCTGTACGTCTCGTTCCAATTCGGGAAGACGATGAGATATTTCGCGCCGCTCGCGACGATATACTCCGCCAGCCCCTCAGCGTCATGCATGATCTCGACGACATCCGGCGATACCAGCCCGGCGAGGTCCACCAGCGGACGCGGGGAGAAGTACCCGATCGCCCCGATGTCATGCACGGCGAGCGCCGCACCGGCGGGCACGTTCTCCTCGACCCAGCGCGCCGTTGCGACCATCTCGCTCTGGATGAAGGCGCTGTCGCTGGCATACGCAGGCGCGCCGAAGGCCGCCACCGTCAGCGGGAAGAGCAGCGCGGCGGCCAGCAGCCAGGCGCGGCTCAGCGTCCGGATGGGCAGGCTGGGAGACCGGGGCCTTGCCAGCCGGAGCATACCACGAATACCATAGAGGGTGAGCACAGGCACAACCGGGATGGCATAGCGGCCATGCTGGTAGGTAACGGGCAGCCGCGCCGCGTACATCGCCCAGTGCAGCAGCACCCAGGCCAGCGGCGCCAGCCCGACGAGGTCCGTGCGCGCGCGCACCCGCTCCCATATCTCGGCGATGATGCCGGGCAGGAGCAGGGCAAGCGCGCCGACGAACATCACGCCTATCTGCCGTCCCAATCTCAGCAGGTAGGGCTGGCTGTAAATAACAGAGTACTCGGTCTGCTTGGCATAGAATGTGTTGGGCCAGATGGACCCGCTCGTAGCGAAGTTGAAGCCGAAGAAGGGCACGAGCAGCAGCGCGAAACCTGCGCCTGCCGCTGCGCCCCAGTGCAGCCGGTCACGCAGAGGGCCGGGGCAGAGCAGCCCGTACAGCCCCGCCACGCCGAGCGCGAGGACGCCCTCGGGCCGGGCCAGCATCAGCACGCCACCCCACACGCCGAGCTTCAGACCGTCCTGCCAGCGATGGCCGGTCACGCGGGGGTCGTGGCGGCGCAGCCAGTGCCAGAACCACACGAGCAGCGCGGCAAAGAACGCTGTCTCCATGCCCGACGCCGCCGCCCAGACCATGTGCCACTCCAGCGCGACCGCCAACCCGACCGCCAGCGATAAGCCAAGGTGGTCGTCGTCAAACACGCGCGCCGCGCCGAGCGCCGCCGCAACAAGCGATGCAAAGCCCGCGAGTTGCGTCCACACATAGGCCCCGGCTGGCAGCAGATAGCCGGGCGCGAGGACGAACGTCCACAGGATCGAGGTCGAGCCGGTGCTGGGCACGCCGGGAATGAAGGCCCACTCGCCCGCGCGGGCCAGGTTGCGGGCGTATGTCTGGTAGATCCAGGAGTCGTCGAGCGGGTAGGCTGCCGCGCCCGTCGCCCGCCAGGCCAGGAGCAGGTACAGGGCATGAGCCAGCGCCGCCGCGAGCACAATCAGCGCGTCACGCGTGCGCGGCGACAGTCTGGTTTCGCTCCGGCGAGGCCGGGTTGCAGACGGGGAAGACATCATGAACAATCACATACCTGATCAATTGGCGATCCACAGAGAGAGGGTACAGGAATGCCTAAAGCATGCCTATTGGTAGTTTCCTCCATTCTGCTCGCCTCGCTGCTGGCCGCCTGTGTCGAGGGCGGGCTGGTCGAAGACGAGCCAGAGCCTACCCCGCCGCCGACCCGCACGCCGACGACAGAGCCAGATCCGACGACGGAGCCAAGCCCCACGGAGCCGGACGCGACCGAGCCTGCCCCTACCCCGGAGGCGGATGTTGCAGAGCCGACCCGCCCGCCGCGCACGCCGCTGGCACGCACGCTCCAGCCCCCCGCCGAGAGCACCCGCCTCGCCACCGGGACGAACGCGATGGTCCAGGACCTTCAGATCAGCATCATCGAATCCGACCCGGTGCAGGTGTACGCGCTCGTCAGCGGCTTCGTGCCCGACGGCTGCACAGAAGTGGTTGAGCACCGCGTGCAGTTCGACGGCACGACGTTCACCATCACGTTGATCACCCACCGGCCCGCAGGCGCGATGTGTACGATGGCACTGGAGCCCTTCACGCGGACGGTGCCGCTCGACGTGGAGGGGCTTGAGCCGGGCGAGTACGCCGTCCGCGCGGGCGATCTGACCGCCAGCTTCCGGCTGGGCGGCCCGCCGGGCGAGGGGCAGCCATCGCCCGCCGACAGCGGCGACGCAACCACCGGGCTGGCGACCGTGCGCAGCGTCGAGGTGGTGGGCGGCGCGGGCAGCACCAGCCCGGAGATCGCCATTCGCGGCTTCCTGAGTGACGCCTGCACCGAGCTTGGCGCGATCTATGACCGGCCCTCACCGCAGGACGCGAATACGGTGCTCGTCACCGTCGAGTCCACGCGCGTGCAGCAGGCGCTGTGCGCGCAGGTCGTCAAGGCGTTCGACGTGACGCACACCATCACGTCGATCCCCGGCCCCGGCGAGTATGTGATCGACGTCAACGGGGTGAGGATTGAGTACACGGCACGTTAGCCGCCGAGCTAATCTAAAAGGCCCCGCCGTGGCGGGGCCTTTGCAGTCAGAGCGAGGTTAGAACTCGACAATCACATTGCCGGAGCCGACATCCCGGATGATGATCTCGATCCGGTTGGTTGCGCGGCTGTAGTTCTCCGTCTCCCATACGCCGGTGTCATCATCGTCGTCGCCTCTCTCAACCTGAACCAGCGCATTCGGGAGCGACACCCTGCCTGAGCCCCCATCGCGCACCTCGACGCGCACAGCGGCATCCGCTGGTAACTGGAACCGCACCGGGCCGCTGCCGCCGTCCAGCTCGAACGTGCCGTTCGTGCCCTCGGCCAGCGTAAACTCGAACGGGCCGGAGCCAACATCGCCCTCAAAGCGCACCTCGGCGTCTGCACCGCTTGCAAAGCGGAACGGGCCGGAGCCGCCGCGGACGTCCATTGTGGTGCTCGCGCCCTGCGCCAACTCGACGTCAAACGAGCCGGAGCCGACATCAATCTCCGTGTCATAGGGGCCCCCGGCAGGTAGGCTGAGCGTCACCGGGCCTGAACCGCCATCGATTTCCAGCGCGGTAAGGGTCAGACCCGCCAGGTCCATCTCAACCGGCCCGGAGCCGGCGTCCACCTGAAGATCGGTCGGCACGTCCGGGTTGAGCGCAATATCCCACCGCATGTCACGCGTATTGAGGCCCGGCGGCGGGAAGATGCCAGCCGTCACAACATCCTGACGCAGTCTGATCGACTTGTTGCGTCCGCCGGTTACGTCGAAAGTCAGATCGCCCAGGTAGTCGATGTCCGCCTCGAGGAGGCTATCGGAGCCTGCGTCCAGCGTGCGGATGCTCGTCTGCTCAAACGAGAGGTCGAGCCGCACATCAGCCGACTGCGTATCGCCAAGCGGCTCGTCAATGCTCATGTTCTGGATTTCGAGGTCGCCGCCAATCACGATCGGTGACCCGAACCATGTGGCATTACCCGCCCAGCCCAGCGACGGGCCGATGAGCGCCAGCACGACTATCAGGCCGACGGCGGCCACGCCGATCAGGCTGCCCAGCACTGCCGAGAAGCGCCCGACGATCATGTCAAGCCCGGCAGCGATGAGCAGGATGGGCCACAACTGTACCAGTACCGACCAGTTTTCCGCCGTCATGATGCCCAGGTTGGAGAGCAGCCACAGCACGCCTGCGGCGATCAGCACCACCGGCCAGAAGAGCGAACGGTATCCGCGCCGACGGCGCGGCTGCTGCACGGGGCGCACTTCGGTTCTGCGGCGCTCGGCTTCGGCAGCAGCCCGCAACTCCTCTTCGCGCGAGATTTCTCGCTCCCTAATCTCTTCACTCATCTCCCAGTACTCCCTCTGAAACAGGGGTCAGTTCCAGCCAGAAAGAACGTGTCGTATTGCACTAATACATACGAGACTCGCGCCGAACGGTTGCAGAATCGGCAGAGGGAGACTAGTCGGCGGGCAGAATCTGGTAGAGGTACGCCGGGGAGGATTCGTGCTGGTAGGTTTCGATGAGAACCAGGCGCGGGGACGATGGCCCGTCCTGATAGAGCGGCATCAGCCCGTCCGGCACGTGCCGGTCGAGCACGAGGAACGACGCGCTGTAATCGTCGGCGGCGCGCAGCAGGTTTGCCTCATCCCCGTTGACGAGCGGGATCCCGCCGTGCCCGGTCACGGTGTGCATCGCAGGCGGGTCGTTACTCACGATGCGGGCATCAGCCGGCGCGCCGAGTGCGTCAAGCGTCTCGCCGATTGCCGCGTAGAGCCGCACAGAGCTGTTAGCTGCCTCGCCCACCGTTTGCGCCGTCATGGCGATCGTAACGAGCAGGGCGATCACGACCGAAGCCCCGCCGAACACGCGCCAGGCCGACGCTACGTGCCACGTGCTGCGGCGTGACGCCACCCAGCGCACCGTGTCTTCCAGCCCGCAGGCAGCCATCGCCATGACAAAGGGTACGAGCGCCGCGCTGGAGTGCAGCCAGCCGCCGCGCATCCCCGGCAGGCTGAAGGCGAACGTCATGGCGGCGAAGAGCGCCAGCCCGTAGATCGTCATGGGGAGCACCCACGGCTGCCGCCAGCGCCGTACCCATCCGACCAGCGCGAGCGGCACGAGGAAGGCCATCCCGTGCACGCCGATCAGCGTGAGCAGGTTCAGCCAGAGAGCGCGCGCCTTGCCCGCCAGGATGGTCCCCCAGCCCGCCGCGAAGTAACGGCCCGGAGTCAGGTTCGAGGGGTAGTTAAACAGGTCGTTGTATTCCACCAGCCACAGCGCGTTCAGCCCGCCCGGAGCCTGCACGCTGCCAAACACCGCCAGGTTCCGCGCAAACCAGGGCGCCATCACGACGAGGTAACCGGCAACCGCCAGCACGGCGGAGAGCGCGCGCTGCCGCGCCGGGGCGTTCACGTATTCCCCCCGGAACCAGCGCGGCGGCAGCACGGCGACAAACGCCACAACCGCGATGACGAGCAGGCCATCGGCACGGGCAAGGTGAGACAGCCCCGCGCACACGCCCGCTGCCAGCCACGCCCAGCGTCTACCTCGCTCCCGCCCCAGCCCGGAGAGCAGCATCGCGCCCGCTGTGCTCAGCGCGAACGGCGTGAAAGACTCCGGCAGAGGCCAGTAGCGCGCATACATCCCCGTGAAGCACGCGAGCAGTCCGGCCAGCATGGCGTGGCGGCGCTCGCCGACCTGCGCCGCAACCGTGTAGGCGAGCGGCGGCAGCAGCGCGCCGAGCAGCGCAAACACCACCTGCGCTGCCCGGAACGCGGGCAGGAAGCGCAGCACGGCGATCCCCAGCGCGGCCAGCAGTGAGGGAAGGGGCTGCCAGTAGGCAAAGCCGGGCGCGGGCAGCGCGTCGGGCGCGACGGCGTAGTTCCAGAAGTACGGCTCCAGCAGTTCGGGGAATTGCATCTCCCCCGTTGCGATCATCCGGCCCGCGTTGAAGTAGTAATGGTCGTCCACGTAGGACGGGCTGCGGGTGACCAGCGCGACGGCGGCATGGACGAGCAGGCCCAGCCCGTAGAGCAGCAGCAGATCGCGGCGGCGGGCGGCGGCGCGGGCCGAAGTATCACGGGCAGGAGCGACAGTCGTCATGACCCGGCTCCCTCCGGCGAAAGCGCGTACAGCGTGTACGCGTCAAGTTCGCCCCACACCAGCGTGAGGGCGCTGCCACGCAGCGTCTCAAGTGCCTGCCAGTCGGCTTCTGTCATTGGGTCGTACGGCTCATCCTCGATAAGGAAGCGCCCGCCTGTCTCGTAGATCAGGACGTGGCTATAGCCCCGCTCCTGCCAGGCCCGGGCAATGGCCCGAGGCTCCCCAAGCGTTTCCCGTGCGTGCCACCAGTTATTAATCATCGAGTCGGGCTCGCAGGCCCGCTCGCAGTAGTAAGTGCGCGGCTCCCAGAGGAAGAGCACGTGTGCATCCTCCGGTAATTGGTTGACGGCCTGCATCGCCGCGTAGTGCGCCCCGAGCTCACCGAGTAAGTAGTCCTCCTCGCTCTCCAGCCCGAGTACCATCCGCAGCGGCGCGGCACGGACCACCTGCAAACCAGAACCAACCACTGCCAGCGCCAGCGCTAGGAGCACGACGATCTCCGCGAGGCGCGCCAGGGTGGCGAGTTCCGCGCGCTGCCGGACGGCATCCAGCCCAGCGGCACCCACAATCGCCAGCGCCGGGAAGATGGGGTAGAGCAGGCGCGTCTGCATAAGGAACCAGGAGGTCGCCGCCCCAGCGAACCACACGATCAGCCCCGGCAGCGCGAAGATCAGCAGGTGCATCAGGAACGAGCGGGATGTCTTATCGCGTTGGCGCCAGCCAATTGCCGCGAAGGGCAGCAGCCCGGTGAGCAGTACGCCCGTCGTCGCCTGGTAGGCGTTTCCCTCATGCCCGAACACCGTGGCCTGCAACGGCACGGCGAGAAGCTGCAGCAGGCTGAGCCCCGTGCCGGGGCGCAGATAGTACCATTGATCGAGCGCATCAAAGCCGGATGTGCCCCACAGGAAAGGAGCCAGCGGGTTGTGATCGATCAGTGTGTTCTTGATCATCCAGGGCAGGAAGGCGGCGACAGCCACGAGCGTCACCATCACCCCGGCGCGGAGCGCCCCCCGCCACTCGCCCCGGCGCGCCAGCCACAGCACGAGCACCCCCACGCCGACTGTATAGCCGGCGGCGGTGTACTTCACACCCATCATCGCCCCTGTGAACAGCCCTGCATAGATCAGCCAGCGCCGCCCCGCCTCGCCCTCGTCACGCCAGACCAGCACGGCAGCAAGTGCCGCAAGCGTGTACGCTGTCAGCGCAAGGTCGACATACGGCCAGTGGAACTCCGCCCAGAACGTATCTGATACAAGTAGAACGATTACCGCGAGCCATCCGACACGCAGATTACCCACACGCCGGGCGAGCGACAGCGTGAGCATCAGTACCAGGGAGCCGAAAACCGCGTGCAGCAGTGCTGCCGTGTGCGGACGTGCGAGCAGCATCAGCCACAGGTAGAGCATCTCGACGAGCTGTGGAAAGCCGGAGAAGTGGTTATCAGCCAGAGGTAGGATCCGCCCGGCATCGAGGTAGTGCTGCGGCACAGTCAGATGGTAGACGAGGGCATCCCACTTGGTCGGCGGCAGCAGCGCCATCACGATCGTCAGCACGAGAAGCAGCAGGACACTGCACCGTAGCCAGCGTGTGAGCCCATCGTCAGGCGGATCGGCTAGCTGGTGCAGACCGGCCACAAACCCCTTCCACCAGTCGAAGAGGGGGCGATGCAGCGCCGCGAGCAGCCCGATGGTGAGCACCCAGGCCAGCCAGCGTGGCGGAAACAGCCCGGCCATCCCCACCACAAGCACTGCGAGGCTAAGAGCGCCGAGCCCCATGAGCGCCTGCAGGGCCGCCCGTGTCGCCAGGGTGACGGTACCAGTATGGCCAATAATCAGCACGCCAACCGCCCCACCAAGCGCGGCCATCAGAGCAACCGCCGTAACGTCCACGGCCACGCGCCCTATAGCAGCGGCAACTGCCTGCGTGACCGGCATCTGCACAAGCGCAAACGCCATAAACAGTGACAGTAGCCACACGACGGCCAGCAGCGGGCCAAGCCGCGCTCGCAGGCCGCCGCTTTTCCCGATTGAGTCGACTGAGCGTGCCATCAGACCGGCAACTCCATCTCGGCATGCCAGCCGGGCTGTGGGTAATCGTTTACCAGGTAGACTTCAAACATCTTATCTCCGTGAAGATCGGTCTCCCACCTATTGCTATATCGGGAGCGGACCTCAATCCGCATCCGCCAGGGCCCCGAGTTCCTCCGGATGGACGTTTCGCGGCAGATCGTAGAACACCGTATACGGGCCGATCTGGCGCTCGCGCGGTTCGATGCCCAGTTCTGCGAAGCGGGCGCGCAGAACATCGTCAAGCTGCGGGTGGTTGCTCGTGATGTAGACGACCTTTCCGGCATTCTGCACCGCTTCTGAGTAGGCCGGGTAGCGGTCATCGGCCAGCGTGTACGAGAGGTCGGCCTTATACGGCAGAAGCGGCGCGATGATCAGCCGCTCGTGCGTCAGGAAGGCAAAGCGATAGGCCATCCAGTAGTTGCCGTACGCCCGGTCAACCCCCAGCGAGTCGAGAAAGGCAATTAACTCATCGTCGTATTCGTGGGGTAGATGTGAGATGAGACCAAATTGCGTCGTCAGCCCCGGCGGGTTCTCAAGCATCGCGTGCACGTTGCCGTAGAGATTGTAAGCAACCAGCAGGGCCAGCACCGCCGGAAACAGCCACCGGCGCGCCGTGGCGAGCGTCGTCAGCCACAGCCCGGTCAGAACGGCCAGCAGCGGATAGAGCGGCAGCAGGTATCGGCCCGTCGGGTCGATGCCGAACGGCGAGAGCAGGAAGGCCACCACCAGAATCCCCCAGCCGCCGAGCAGCATCGCCAGCAACCGGCGGTCAGGCAGCGGCTGGGACCGGTCACGCACGGTTCGGGCCGCCCACCACAGCGCCGCCAGATACAGAGCGCAGACGATCAGTCCAACGGGCAGCAGATACCACTCGGCCGACCACGACGGGCGCAGCCCGAAAAGCGCGGGCAGGTTGAAAACCACGAGCGAGAGCACGCGCCCGGCCAGGCCGGTGTCAACCCCGGCCAGTTCCATCGCGTCGCTTATGCGCGTCCCGAACGTGTCGCCCAGCACCATATCGAGGTCAAGGGCCATGCCGATCAGCCAGGGGAGCGCGCCGAGGACGAAGCCCAGGCCAGCCACGGCGACGCGCCGCCAGGGCAACCGCCTGCGCAGATGCCACGCGAGCACCAGCGCGACCGGCACAGCCGATGTCACGATCAGCGCCATGCCCCACCAGCCCAGCCCGGCCAGCACGCCGAGGAGCAGCCAGCGCCCCCACCCGGCTTCGGGGTCGGAGAGAATACGCCAGCCGGTGAGGAATATCAGGTTATTGAGTAGCAGCGTCACGATGTAGTTGCCGAGCGAGGCCGTCGTGTACAGGCTGACCATCACGGGCGGCAGCGCCATCAGCAGGACCGCCGCCGCAGCCGCGCGGGAGTCACGGCGGATGCGGTAGGCCAGCACATAGGTCGAGACGAGTATCCCCACGTACAGCGCGAGGTGGACCAGCCGCACAGCCAGCACCGTCTGCCCGAAGGCCAGAAATCCGAGCGCGATCAGGTACGCGTCGAGCGCACCCATGTACCCCTGCCCGTAGAAGAACAGCGGCCACTCGCCCTGCAGAATGTGCCGCGCCATGAGCGCGAGAATAGCCTCATCCGAATGGAAGGACACGCTGCCCGTGGCGAGCAGCAGCGCCTTGAAGCCCACTCCCACCAGCAGCACGGCGGCAAATAGCGAGTGCGTGCGGAGCAGCGACATCAGCCACGTCTGGGGAACAGCCCGGAGACTCTGTTGGGTGACCTCGACCATCGTTTGCTCTCTCACGCCCGGTATGCTACACCTGCGGTTGAGCCTCCGCCAATACGTCATTAACCTTATCCCGCCGGGGCGCGAGCAGCCGCGCCAGCACCAGCAGCGCGGCGGCGCTCACCACCCCGCCAATCCGCACGCTGGCAGGCCGGTACTCGAACGCAACCTCATGCTCGCCTGCGGGAACCTCCACCGCACGGAAGGCCCCGTTCGCCCGGTAGATCGTTACCGGCTCGCCGTCGAGCGAAGCACGCCAGCCGGGGTAATCGGTATCGACGAGCACCAGCCAGGCCGGGCGCACGGACCTGGTCGTAATCACGACCCGGCTCGGCTCGTCCACGACGATCCGGGCCGCTCCATCCGGTACGCGCTCGCAGGAGAGCGTCTCGCCGCCCGCATCACACGTCGCCAGTGCCGCACGCGGCCAGGGGTCGGGGATCGTGTAGGCGTAGAGCGGCCCGGCGCGCCCCGCGAGCGGCAGGTCGGCACGCGGGGTGGGCGAGAGCAGCAGCCCGGCGTTGAGCTGCGCCATCCGGGCAAGACCCTCCTCCCCATCCAGCGCCTCGATCTCTTTGAGCAGCGCGGCGTGATGCCCGACGAGCAGTGGGTCGAAGTTGCTGGCCGAGGCCGCCCCGTCGAGCATCGGCAGGTTGGGGATCAGGCTTTCGCGCACGGCGCGCCAGTGCGCCGCGTCGTCAGCGCGGAAGTTGTCCAGGTCGAGCAGCACCTCGTACTTGGCGTCGTAGTCGTCGGCGGGCAGGATGAGCGTGCGCGTCCCGTCGGGGATGAGGTCAACCGCCGCCGAGCGCG
>Ga0134098_1002456_pt1 | contig 12644 bp, 10 predicted proteins | sample 9_3taG_FD_94456 | JGI IMG/M metagenome (GOLD analysis project Ga0134098, IMG submission 94456) | Switchgrass degrading microbial communities from high solid loading bioreactors in New Hampshire, USA - 9_31_10_142_A3 metaG | ecosystem: Engineered > Bioreactor > Semi-continuous > Anaerobic >... | reverse complement strand
CCAGCCGCCATCGTAGTAGTGGCTGTGGAAAAGTGGACAAGAGCGAAGCGGTGTCCACTTTTCCACAGCCGGACGTATAATGTTAAAGAGAACTCATTGAAACAATGTTAGTGAATCATACAACTAATTTGATTATCTTTACTGTCTTTGAGCGATAATCTTTTTTTGTGAAATTTCTCTGACTTCAATTATACCTGGTTGTAAATAACATCCTTTATTACTTAAACATAATCTATATCATTCACACCCAATCCACCGTGTCTTCCAGCTCTCTGATCGCGGCTGGCAGGCGGCCCTGGTAGCCCATGAATAGCTGCTGGCGGGCGCGGGTCATGGCCATGTAGACCAGGCGGCGCTCTTCAGAGAGGTCTTCGGGGGAATCACAGCGGTCAAAGGTCTCCTGCATTTGGGCCAGGAAGACGACCTCGTACTCCAGCCCTTTGTGGCCGTGGAAGGTGCCGATGGTCACATCCAGGCCCTTGAGCGCGGACTGCAGCTTTCTGACCCCGCTGGTGCGGCGGTGCAGCACGGCGATGCGGCCGGCGCTGACTCCTTCCTGCAGCAGTCCGGTGATGCGGTCGCGAATGGCCAGGGCTTCCTGGTCGAAGCTCTCGAAGCGCTGCATGAGAGGCTTCGGCCCGCGGCGCATGGCACTGCTGGACAGGTCGGGGACGACGAGCAGACCCTCCTCGCCCAGGGCGTGCTGCAGGTGCTCGTCATCACAGATCAGACGGTAAGCAGCCTGGTAAATTTCAAATGTGTTGCGGTAGGGGACTTTGAGGCGCCGTGTGCGGCCGACAACCGGCACACCCTTCTCGCGCCATGAGTAAAAGCGGTAGATGCTCTGGGCCGGGTCGTCGGCCAGGAAGAGCAGCCCGCCCTGCGGGTTCAGCAGGCGCTTCACCACCTGGATCCACACCGGGGCGAAGTCCTGCGCTTCGTCGATCAGGATGGCATCGAATGGGGTGGGTTGAATGCTGCCCTCGTCCAGGCCTTTCAGGACCAGCAGCGGCAGGTCGGACCAGTCGACCAGTCCTTCCGCTTTCAGATAAGCCCGGTATTCCAGAAACAGATCGTAAACCTTTGCGCGCACCTGGCGGTTGAGGCGGCGCTGACCGCCGCGCCCTTTGCGCTCGATCTCCAGGTAGGCCTGGCGTGAATCCAGCCCCATTTCGTTGATCCAGTCGAATTCATCTCTGAGAAATTCCGGGGTGAGCTCCTGGATGAGGCTGTTATTTGTGCGGTGATGCTTAAGCCAGCCGAGAGAATTGGTAGGAGTTTTATCAATAGACATGCGGCTTTTCAGCAGCCGCATGCACAGTTTGTGAAAGGTGAGGGCGCGGACATTTTTCAAACCTTTCAGGCCTTCGGCGAACTGCCGGCACAGACCATCGTTGTAGGTCAGCACGACGATGTCCCACTCCGGGTACAGAGCGGCCAGGTAGCGTGTGCGCTGGGCGAGCACCAGCGACTTGCCGCTGCCGGCTACGCCGCGCACCAGGCGAATTGCGGTGTTGCGGCTGATGTCAGCTTCGTACGTGGACAGCGCCTCCTCATCAGGGGCAGGCTCCACGGGTTCTGCGGCGGTTTCGAAGAGACGGCCCTGCTCGGGTTTCGGCTTCTCCTCCTTGGGCTGCTCCGGGGCGGGCTCACGCGCGGGCTCGGTGACGATCTCCTCCTGATCCCGGTCCAGGATGACGGCCCGCTCGGGCATTTCGATCAGGACAACCGGGTTGATGACGGTGCGGATGTAGTCCAGCTCACGTTTGCGCAGGTTACGCACACGGTGCTGAGGCAGGGTGACTTTCAACCTTTTGTGAATTAAATCAGGGCGCAGATCCTCTGTGCTGAAGACGAACTCCTCGCCCCAGGCACTGCGCAGCTGCGAGATGACGGAGGCGGGCAGGTTGGGGAGCACCACCGCATATCCCCAGGGCACGTCGACCTTTTCCGCCTCACCCAGGCGTCTGGCGTTTTCGTTTAATTTTTCGTTGAGCAGAAGGGCATACTGGCGCGCTTCTTCGACCGGATTTCTGACCTCGCGTTCTCTGTTCTCGCGCGTACGGATCTTCGCCCCATAGCGGTCTGCCTCCGTCACCTGAACCCAGTCTTTGACTTCCAGGACGATCACACCATAATTGGTGGAAACGATAAAGTCAGGGTGGCGGATGTCGCGCTTTGCCGGCAGGGGACACTCGACGTAGACGTCGTATTCTTTTGGCAGGTTTTCTTTGAGGAGTTTGAGGACTTTCTTTTCGCCGTAGGTCGCTCTGTCTTCTCGAAGGGATCCAAATACCTGTGCCATGAAGCCGCCTCGCTCACCGGTACTGCTATGCGCCAATTGTTATGAACCGGTTAACAGTCTAAACGCAAACCGGACAAGATTTGTTACATATTGCAATGAAACGCTGCAAAATGGAGCCGTGGAAATTGATTGGGGGATTAGACTGGCTGGTAAGGCAGCACTTCCCGGCAGTTCGGGTAGTTCACACAGCCGTAAAACTGGCGGCCGGCGTTCGCGCCGCGAGCAGCGGTGCGCAGCACCATAGGGATGCCGCATTTGGGGCACAGGGGTGCCTTATCCTGGCCTGGGTTGTCTGCCTTTTCTTCTTCACTGGGTGATTCGATTGCCGGTTTTGTGCCCAGAGCCTGTGAGATCAGCGCGTTGATCTCGCTGCGGCTGTATGCGGTGCGCGCCGGGACGCGCACCAGGGGCAGCCCGGCAGCGGCGAACACCTGGTCGACCAGTTCGTCACGAGCTTCCCGGTCGGAACGCTTGTGGCTGCTGTCGTCCAGCTCCACGCCGAAGAGAGGCTTCATGGTGCGGGGGTCACAGATCAGGAAATCGACGTGTTTCTGGTTGATGCGGTTGTAGGCACTCATATTTTCATTTCGGCGAGGAACAAAGAAAATATCTGACAATCTGACTTTGGGACAGATGGTCAGGCGCTCTCCCAGAATGCTTTTCAGCACCAGGTAAAAGGACAGCTCTGATTCGGTCAGGATACGATCTTTTAACCTGTAGGGCAGGCTTTCGGGCCCAGATTCCCTGCCCAGGCCGAAAAAGCGCAGAAAAGCGGTGAGACACCCGGGGTTGTTGTTCTCTGTCATGCGGTCTCTCCTGGTGTTGTTCTTGAGCGGTTGGGGATGGGATAAGTATAACCGGGGGCAGGGATAATTACCAGTGAGCAATGTCATTATTTTCTAACAGTCTGGTAAGGTTTGCTGCAGCCCCCGGCACGGCGGCGTTCATGTGATCTGCAGGCCGATATTGAAGACGGCCCGGCAGCCCTGGTCCGCTTCCTCAAGCGGCAGGATCAGCTGTTCGCCGCCCTGCCTGAAGATGGCGTCCTGCTCGTTGCGGGTGCTGCGTGCGCCGCGCTGGTTGTATGGCTCGCGCGTGAAGACCTGGTCGCTGAGGGCGTCGTCAAAGTAGAACTGCGAGGTGAAATCGTAGCCGGCAGCGCTTTCAGGATCCGTACGGATTTTGAAGTGGATGTGGACGGCCCGCCCGGGATACCAGCCCGGGTAAATGGTGGTGAAGCGGGCGATTCCGTTCTCGTCTGTCACCTGGCAGCCGCGCAGGAAGTCCTGCCCGCCGGCGCCCTGTACGCCGGAGTACACCCCGGCCGCATCGCACTGCCAGATGTCGACCACGGCGCCGGCCAGCGCAGCACAGCCCGCCTCGCTGATGCGGGCGACGCGCAGGGTAAGCTCCAGCGGGATTCCCGGCACGGCTGCTCCGTCAGCGGTGCTGGTGCGGATGTCAGAGCGGTTGAGGCGCTCCTCCAGGAAGAAGGGGCCCTCGGTCTGCTCGGGAACGACGATGCAGGCGGGGAGCCCACCGGGGAGACCTTCGGGAAGTCCACTGAGCGGGCCGGCAGTTACAGATGGCACAGCGATTGTTGCCGGCTCCGCCGGTGCCGGGACGGATGGGGCTGCGGCGGCAGGCGGCGCCGTCGTCTCGTCCAGGCCGGGCATGCAGGCCGCCAGCACCGAGGCGGCTCCCAGGCCGAAGAGCGCCAGCACTTCACGCCGGCTCAGCACCCGCCCTACTGGACGGTCGTCGTCCTGTACATTGTTCTCTAAATTTTCTGTCTCTGCCCTTTTCATCCTGACCCCCATCTGCAGCCGCCGGAAGCGGCGCATCGCTGCTGAGAAAATCAAAGATCGATATCTATTGGACCATCATATCAAAGAATGGAGATATGAAGGCTCCAGGCCGCCGGGCAGCGGCGGATGCCCATCCGTCAGCCCGCGGCGTACTCCACGCGGTAAAAATCGTGCGTCCCGGCGTCGACGGCGGTCTGCATCTGGTTGAACCACACCTGGAACTCCACCTGGCGGTACAGCTCGCGGCGCTGGCTTTCCCAGGCGGACATGCTCCCGGTCTCGATCTCAATGACTGCCTGGAACATGGGACCGCTGGCATCGGTGAGGATGCGCGGGTTCTGCCCGACGCCGCGGTCCACGAGCAGGCCGCCGTAGCGCTGCAGCAGCGATACAGCGTTCTGGATCTGCCATTTGTAAGCTCGGTAGCTCTCGCGCACGACCACAACGCCTGGCTTTGACCACACGGCATAGGCCCCCTCAACGGTGAAAAGCTCGCGCCGTCCCCCTTCGACGAAGAGCTGAAACTGGCGGAACCACTCGTCGAACGCGGGCTCCCGGTACTGCTCGTCGCGCAGCCGGGTGAACTCTGCCAGGTCGTTCACCACGAAGGTGTTGACCAGCGTGTACATCGGGCCGGAGATGTCGGTCAGGGCCTCAAAGCGGTGTCCCGGGACGGTCACAGCGAGGCTGTGGTCGGGCGGTGCGGTGAACAATTCCACGGCCTGGTCGATTTTGCCGAACTTCACCTGCAGCACATCGCGAATCTGGATCATGTTTATCTCCCCACTGGTTTATGAGTTGGATGCTGGAAGGGATTATACCCTTCCACGTTCTCTTCTGTCGTTCACTCGCTGGGAAGATAACGATTTCCGCGTCCATCCGCTCAATCTGCGGCCCTCCGTGATTCCGGTTTTCAGCGGGGTAACCCGTCAGGGGGCCGCACACTAACCCAAAAATCCCCCGCTTTTTGCGTTTCGCAAATCCGCGAAGGTGGTTAGAATTAAGGCGAGAAAGGAACATGTGTTCTAGTAATCATTCACCGTTTCGCCTCGTTCACACAGGAGGTCACCGTGTCCCCACCAGGTAAACCCACTTCCGAGGCCGGGATCCTGCGCGCAGTGCGCACGGCGGCGCCCGTGCTGCTGTTGATGTGCCACCTGAACCGGCCGGCCGGCGAGACCGAGCTCGCCCGGGTGCTCGATTTCACGCCTTCCACGGTGCGCACCCACCTGCGCCAGCTGGAGCGCTGCGGCCTGGTCACACGCATCTACTACCACAACGGCTGGGTGCTGAGCCCCGCCGGCCGGCGCTTCCTGGGCCTGCCGCCAGGAGGTGAGGTTCAACCGCTCGCGCCGGAAGCCTTCACTGGTTCCAGAACTGCGGCGGAACCGGAAGCGATCGACAGCGGCCGTCAGGCACGCAGGGAAAAATCCCGCGGCAGTGTTAACGCCTGCAGCACACAGCAGGATGCGTTCGGTTTTAAATCGACACTCTACATAGACAGTGAACCCCCGGTGTTCACCATCAGTCTGGCCGCGGATGACATCGATGAACCCGCTGGTTTTACGCTCAAACCCGGTAATTTCACACCCCAACCTGCAAAACCGGCCCCTGAAAGCGGCAGTTTCACATACCAACCCGTAAATACGACCCTTCAACCCGCTAATCTGGGACTCGTTAGAGAGTCTGAGTTAAAGAAGAGTCAGAGTTTTAAAGAAGAAGAAGGAGTCTTGACTCTCTTAAAGAGAGAAGAAGAATCTTCTTCTTCTGACTCAGACTCTCTCTTTAACTCAGGTCGATCAGAAAATTGGGACTCGAGCTGGAGCTCGAAGGGTCAAAAATGGGACTCCCGGTGGAATTCGAAGTCCCAAAAATGGGACTCCCGCTGTGATGCGGAACCCCAGAAATGGGACTCCCGCTGTGACACGGATCACCAGAAATGGGACATGAACCGGTTCTCGAACGGTCAAAAATGGGACTCGAACACCCAGAGAGAATCCGGGAGTCCCAGAATCACAGAGCTCCTGGAGGCAGCCGAAGAACTTTTTGGGGAGCCCATCCTGCTGGACAGCTGCGATGAGCACCAGCTTTTAGCCTGGATCGCCGAGGTTTACGACCGGCGAGACCGCTGCAAATACCCGGCGCGGGTTGTTTACACCAGCCTGAAGCGCGGGGAACAACCGCTGCCCCAGTATCTGAGAGACCCCTGTGCTTACCTGCCGGAGGGTTTCCTGGTGGCTGCCGGCCTGAGGGAACCTGCCGGGGAAGGGCCGTACGGTGACGAAAGCTGGGAAGACGAGCCGGAAGCACCACCCGAACCGGAGCCGGCTGAAAGCTGTTTTCAGCCGCTCGACGCGAGCGGGATGACTCCATACCAGGCCTGGGAGATGGTTCAGGATGAGCTGCGCTGGCAGATGATCCGCTGGAAAGGGCATTACGAGAAATACATCCAGCCGGCCCGTCTGGTGCATTTTTCAGACGGGCCGGGGATTTTTACCATCGCCGTGCCAGATAAATTTGCCTGCGAATGGCTCAGTGACCGCCTGACGGCGCTGGCAGAGCGCAGACTGCACGTCCTCTGCAGCCGGCCGGTGCGTGTAGTTTTCCGCACCTGGGAGGACTTGACTGGCGCAAAAGGCCGGTGACTGGACTACCGGACCTGCGCCGCTCGCTCGACCACCTCGCGCTGTGCGATGGTTTCCGGGCCGGAACCGGCATCTTCAACTCTCCTGAAGGCCTCATCCAGCGGCAGACCCAGGGCGACCAGCAGAGAGGCGGCAAACATGCCGGTACGGCCAATGCCGGCGCCGCAGTGAACGAGTAAGTTTCTTCCTTCCCGCAGGTCCTGGGCTGCAGTGCTGACGAACCCCAGGAACTCGTTTAAATCGGCCGGGGTGCCAAAATCTTCGATGGGGTATTCACGGCGCGGGCAGGGCAGCCGGCCTTCACGGATGGCGGCGAAGTAACCGGGTGATTTGCTTTCGATCTCGTCCAGGCTGGTCAGCGAGATGATCGCGTCTACTCCGTGCTCATGCACAGCACGGAAGTCGTTTTCGAGACTTGCATAGCGCCCGGGCATGCCTGCCAGGAAGAGCTTACCTGTAATTTCGGGGATCTGTACCATGCGCATGAGAGTATCCTTCACGAACCGAAAATCATGCGCATTGATTGTAACGCTCTTTGATCTGTGAAGGGAAAATAAATAAGATCACGACCCGTTTAAACAGAGGACCAGTTTCGGTTGACTTTCAACCAGCGGACTCATTTTGGTTCCGGCGGCAAAATGCAAATCTTGACAATCCGCCATTTGGGATGGGTTCTGTCAAAATGTTCCTCACATTTACTGAATGAAACCACATAGCCACACATCCCGCAGCGAATTTTCTGTGTTAAAAAGGCCTTGCGTACTCCAGCAGGTTTATAACCATTATGGACGGTGTCCATATGCTTAGACCACTGATTGGCAGTGACAGGCTTTCCGCACAATAGACAGGGGGCTTTGAGTTCGGAGTTGTGTTTCTTGATACCATCAGGACTCCAGCGGATTTTCGCTGCACGGTAAGCCAGAACCGGTAGTATCTCTCCTTCGACCGGCTGGTATAACTTGGGGTGCCAGCGGCGGAGGTGTTCCTTCATATTTGAGGTCTTATTTCCGCAGATGGGGCATCTTCTGATTTTGACAGGTGAATAGGTGTCCTGAACTTCCTGGATCCGCTCGAAGGCTGGAATGGCTGGTTCGATCGTTGCACTTTGAGCAGGGCGAGGCGTGGAGTCACCCAGGCGCTGGTTATCAATCCAGAACTGATAATCGATCAGGCGGCCGGTTTCATCGGAGATCGCATCGGCCTTCACTGCGATAGGTTTGAATGGTATTTGAATGTTTCCTGATGCTGAATTGACCTTTGAGCGACGGGCGGCCTTCTTTTTCGATGCAGGCTTTCTACGAGAGGATTGAGAGCCATCGTTCTTAGTTTCGTGCTCCTCAGTGTCCTTACCCTTTGTTGAGAAACATTTCGAAATATCAATCTTTTTGCCCGGGTGACTGGTTCTTATATGTTGTTCTAAATGTATTAACCGGAGTTTCTGATGACAGATTGGGCAATTATAAGTTTGAAATATATTCAGGAGTTTGCTCATCCATACGTCCTTCAGCAGTGATGATGTGATGATGGTAGGGTGATATTTTGCTGTAATTAAATGTAATGAGCAAGTTAGTCAAACGGGCTATCAGCCTTTATTCGATGGTCAGCTAACGATTACGATTACTATTCTTGCTTACTTATGGGGGTGGATCTATATTGAAAATTATAGACTTGATACAAAAACGGGTCAAGCCGCAATCCGGTCTGTTTTGTGTCTTTTCTCACTGATGACCTGGTATCAAGGTTATTCAATAAAGATACGTATTTGTAGAGCAATACGTGGGTTCTTGAAACCTATGCCGCCCGGCTGCGTAAACAAAAATAGTGAAACCGGTCTGTGGGCGATATAATAAATTACCATCGCAGCCGGGGATTGTCATCCTACCTTTTCATACGTAGCTCGAAGGATCAAACAGCGGGGGTGGAGCGTGCAGCCATGAGTGCAGTGGTTGAATTGTCCAATCTTGTCAAGAAATACGGCGAGAGGACGGTGGTCGACAATGTCAGCTTTGAGATCCGGCAGGGGGAAATATTCAGTCTGCTGGGCCCCAACGGGGCCGGGAAAACTACGATCCTCTCGATGATCTGCGGTGTGGTCCAGCCGACGAGCGGCGAGGCGCGCATCGGCGGATATTCCATCGTGCGTGAACCGATGAAAGCCAAGGCGCTGCTGGGGGTAGTGCCGCAGGAGATCGCCCTTTACGATACGCTCAGCGCCCGCGACAATCTGTTCTTCTGGGGCCGGATGTACGGAATGGAGAGCGCCCGGCTGAAAAGGCGCGTGGAGGAGGTGCTGGAGCTCACCGGCCTGCGCGACCGGGCGAAGGAGCGTATTAAGACCTTCTCCGGCGGGATGAAGCGGCGCATCAACATTGCCGCCGGCCTGCTGCAAGAGCCGCAGATCCTGCTGATGGACGAGCCCACCGTGGGCATCGATCCGCAGAGCCGGCGCGCCATTCTCGATACCGTCAAGGAACTCAACGCTGCCGGCCTGACCGTGCTCTACACCACCCACTATATGGAAGAAGCGCAGGAACTGTCGCACCGGGTGGGGATCCTCGATTACGGGCGCCTGATCGCCCTGGGCACGCAGGCCGAGCTGACAAGGACCGTGGGCGAGCATGAAGCGCTGTACCTGCAGCTGGAGGACGGACAGATGCTGGATCAACTGGCCGCCGAGCTGCGCAGTCTGCCCGGCGTTCTGGAGGCCTCGACCACCGACAGCCAGGTGATCGTCATCGTATCCGAGGCCTCGAGCGCCCTGCCGCCCGTACTGGCGCGCACGGCAGGGCTGGGCTTTAAAGTGCGCTCGGTGGAGATCCAGGAGCCGAACCTGGAGGCCGTCTTCCTGAGCCTGACCGGACGCGCGCTGCGCGATGAAGTCGAATGAGGCCCGGCGATGAGCAAGCTGTTAACCATCGCCCTGAAAGATCTGCGCATCGCCTTCAGCGACACCTCGGCGCTGATCCTGATGCTGGCTACGCCCTTCGCCATCAGCCTGGCGATCACTTTTGCTTTTGGCGGCCTGGGCAGCCAGGGCGGCTCGGGGATCGAAGAAATCCCGGTGACTCTGGTGAACCAGGATGATGGCCTGTTTGGGGAACTGCTGGTCGAGACCTTTCAATCGCCGGAGCTGGCGGATCTGTTCGCCCCGGAGATGCTCAGCAGCCCGCAGGAAGCGCGCCAGCGGGTGGACGCTGACGAAAGCGCGGCGGCGGTGATCATTCCTGCCGGTTTTTCGGACGCTGTTTTTCAGGAACTGACCGCCGGTGAAGCCAGCGCTGAGGTGGAGATCTACGCAAACCCCACGCGCCCGATCAGCGTATCGGTGGTGCGCAGTATTACCGGGAGCGTGCTGGGGCGGATCAACGCCAGCTATGCAGCCGGGCATGCGGCGGTCGAGGGTTTGATCGCGTCCGGACTGCTCGACCCCCAGCAGGCGGGAGAGGTCGCCCCGCAGATCGGCCAGCGCGCCGGCGAGCAGGTGTTCAATGCGCGCGGCATCCGGGTCGAACGGGTGCAGGTCGCTGGTCAGAGGGAAGAGGCGAGCGAATTCAACTGGGCCGGCTACTTTGCACCCAGTATGGCGATCATGTTCCTGATGTTCACCGTGACCTCAGGTGCGCGCACGCTCCTGGCGGAGCGCGACAACGGGACACTGCAGCGCATTTTCGCCGCTCCGACCCGGCCCTGGCAGATGATCGGCGGGAAGGTGCTGGGCACGTTTCTGATCGGTGTGCTGCAGATGACCATCCTGGCGCTGGCCACGCGGTTCCTGCTGGGCGTGCGCTGGGGGCCGCCTGAAGCTGTGGCGGCCCTGATCACCGCCGTGGTTTTTGCCGCCACCGGCTGGGGCGTGCTGCTGGCTGCTTACGCCCGCTCCGCCGGCCAGGTGGAGGTTGCGGGAACGGTCATCTCCCTGGTGTTCGGCGCCGCGGCGGGCAACTTTGTGCCGCGCTTCAACCTGCCGGCCTGGCTGCAGCAGGCGAGCTATATCTCGCCCAATGCCTGGGGTCTGGAAGGGTTCAACAGCCTGGCAAGCGGGGGTGCGCTGGTCGATATCCTGCCGGCGATCCAGGCCCTGGTGATCATGGGGGCCGTTCTGTTCGCCCTATCGCTGCTGGCATATCGCCGCCAGATGGTCTGAAAGGGGAGACTCCATGAAAGTCCTGACCATTGCCCTGAACGATCTCAAAATGGAGTTCTCGGAACGCACCACACTGGTGTTCTTTCTGCTGATCCCGCTGGCCTTTACGTTCGCCATCGCCCAGGGGCTGGGCGGTTCCGGGGGGTCGAGCGGCGGACCAGACCTGTACCCGGTCGCGGTGGTGGATGAGGACGGTTCCATGCTTGCGGAGCAGGTGATCCAGGCCCTGCAAAAGACACCCGACCTGCAGGCGGCTCTGCTGTCCGCAGACCAGGCCGCCGCAGCGCTGGAGGATGGGGAGGCGCTGGCCGTGCTGACGCTGCCGGCCGGCTTCGGCGAGGCGCTGGCGAAAGGGCAGGATGTTCCGGTGCGCCTGGAAAGGGCCTCGGATGAACTGGAGGCCCGGGCGGCCGCTCAGGCGGTAGAGAACGGGCTGGCGCGGGTCGATTCGGCCGTGCAGGCGGCCCTGGCGGCAGTAAATGAGAGGCGCCGCTTCCAGGATTTTCCAGATGCAGAAGCGGAGCAGGCCTTTTTTGACGACCGGCTGGATGCTGCCCTGCGGACCCTGCAGAATCCGCCGGCCAGCCTGCGCATGACCCAGTCCGAATCCGCCGCCGGCAGCGCAGATGAGATCGATGCTGCCACCCAGGCTTCATCGGGGCAGCTCGTGACCTGGACACTGTTCACCCTGCTCGGTGTCTCTGATATGTTCGTAGGCGAGCGCCTGCTTGGCACGCTGCGGCGCCTGATCGCCAGCCCCACACGCCCCTCCACGGTGCTGCTGGGCAAGCTGGTTGGCCGGCTGGCGATGGGCTGGACCCAGATGGCGATCCTGATTCTCTTCGGAGGCCTGGTCCTGGGGGTCAACTGGGGGCGCTCACCCCTGGCGCTGCTGGTTGTGGCGGTCTCTTTTTCGCTGGCTGCGGTGGCGTTCGGTGTGATGATTGGGGCGTTTGCGAAGACGCGCGGCCAGGCCGGCGGGTTGACCACCCTGTGCGCGCTTCTGCTGGCCGCGCTGGGCGGCGCCTGGTGGCCGCTGGAAATCACCCCGCAGGTCTACCAGGCGCTGGTGAAGGCGCTGCCCACCACCTGGGCAATGTTCGGTTTCAATGAGGTGATCCTGCGCGGCGCAGATGTGCGCGCCGTGCTGCCGGAAGCCGGCATGATGCTGGTCTTTGCCGCCCTGTTTTTTATAATCAGCATCCCGCGGCTGCGGTTTGCTTAACCCGGGGCAGCACCCTCACAGGGGAGGGTTTTTCGTACATGGTTCAATGGCCGTCTTGATTGCTGCAGGCCTCCATGCGTCAGGGGGCACGGCGTGCCGCGAGCAGCCGGCGAGCTGTCTTGATGAGTTAGAAACCGTATAAGGCTGAATCCCTTATCTGCCTTATGGACCGGCTGGGTCTGCCCGGTTTTGGTTTCGATTTCCGGCTGGAAACTTAAAAGAAAAAGCCCACTCCCGCAGCCGGGAGTGGGCTTTGATGACCTCCTCAGTGGAACATAAACGGGAAATACTGCCGGTAGCGGTACACCGGCCCGGCGGAAAGGGTTACTGTCACGTTGTCCAGGCCCCAGCTCTCGTCTTCCAGCGGCTGCAGGCCCATCGCCGAGAAGTCCAGGCGCAGGTCACCGCCGCTGTGCGGAACGGAGAAGGTCAGGCGGTAGACGCTGTCCTGGCCTTCGATGGGGCCGAAGGAATATCCCAGCGTGCCTGTCTCCGCTGCGCCGCTGCGGGGCGGATT
>Ga0134098_1002439_pt1 | contig 12775 bp, 10 predicted proteins | sample 9_3taG_FD_94456 | JGI IMG/M metagenome (GOLD analysis project Ga0134098, IMG submission 94456) | Switchgrass degrading microbial communities from high solid loading bioreactors in New Hampshire, USA - 9_31_10_142_A3 metaG | ecosystem: Engineered > Bioreactor > Semi-continuous > Anaerobic >... | reverse complement strand
AGGTTTTAGATTAATTAAATATTTGTTTTAACTCCGCTATACTTACAGCATAGGTAGGATTAAAATCTTCTGAGTTAAGATAAGCATGTAGACTATTGATAAAATGTTTAACCTCAATCTTATCGATAATTTGCGTAAAATCCAAGGTCGAAACTAATAGTTTCCCATATCCAACTTTGAATTCCATTAAAATCCCCAAACGATGATTACGATTAATATTATCGATTGTTTGAATAATAGGTATATAATCAAATAACCCATCTAAAATTAATGGTCGAGCATGCATTACGATATTGAACCAGTGAAAATCACTATGGTATGTAGTTGGAAAGTTCTGGAATATCGGGTGCTTATCATTAATTAATAATCCCAAACTTCCCGGTGGAAGAGGTAAACCTCTACTCTTACAAGCATTACTAAACATCTTATGATTCCAAAAATCTGGAGTAAAGAAAGGATCTATCGAGTTATCTGGTTTTCCTTGATAAAACATTAAGACGCGTTCACCATTTTCTAGTCGTATAATAGTATCTTCATCCAATCTTGTTTTGATATCATAACTTGGCACTGCGTCTAACTCCGTAAATACCCATAATGGATAAGAGTTGATTCTACCTGTAGTTGGTTCGTATAGTTCAAGCGTAAGTGCTTCATTATGATTAATATCAAGGTGAATATCAATCTTTCCTAATTCGTATAATGCACCTTGAGGAATGGTTTGTGCAGGTAATGTACCAGAAGTTAATGTTTTACCTGTACTACTGATTAAGCGATAATTAACAGTAAAGTTCTTTAAATCATTTGGTGAGTAATTGGCAACTTTTACCGTCCCTTTAAATCTTTCTTTATTTTTATACACATATTTATCAAACAAACAGAGCATTACGATTTCTGCACAAAATTCACGCCACTTCTCTGGTGTAATTAGACCTTTTGAATCTAAGAAAGCATCGAGAATTCCTACCAAGGCTGTACCTTGACCAGGAAAGTCTTGAATGTCTAATAATTGGAAACCTGCTAAAGTATCGGTACGGAGGGCAGCTTCAATATCCTCTCTGTAACAAGAAATCGCTAGTTTCCCATTAGCTTTAAGAAAATCCTGAGCTTGATTTAATAATCCTTTTTCTTCTACTCGTTTCTTAAAGATTTTGAGATTATACGGATGCATGACCCCTGTGTATTTATTGATCTCTTCAAAACGAGGATAGAACTGATATTGTCCAATTTCATGACTCATTACTGGTACGGGTGAATGACAAGTAGCATCATGATAGTCATGTATTGTGGATGGTTCTTCAATTTGAAGATATCCTAAAGGCAAATCTGAATGACTGAAACTAGCCCGAATATTACCTTTATCAGTACGCATCATCGTCCAGTAATCATCACCATCATAATAATGCGGATTGTGAAAATCACTATTGGAACCTTGAGCGTATAACCGACGTTTGTCGAAAGTTTTAAAGGTTTTCGTAAACTCTCTTAAAACCGCTTCACTTCCAACATTTTCATTACCATAAGCAAACATTACAAAGGATGGATGATTACCATAAGTTTTCAAGATTCGTAGACCTTCATCTAATTGGAAATCATTAAAGGCTTTGTTATTTCCATTTACAAATTCATAATAAAAAGTATATAGTTCTGGTTGTAAATACATTCCTACTAAATCTGCAGCGATAAAGGCTGCTTTAGGTGGACACCAGGAATGAAAGCGATAAAGGTTTATACCATAACTTTTGGCAATTTTAAAGATGCGTAACCAGGAATCAACATCCATTGGTGGATAACCTGTTAATGGAAAAACGCAACAGTCGACCTTACCCCGCATAAATGTTTTTTTACCATTGATGTAAAAATGGTGCCCATTCGCAGTAAACTCTCTAATCCCAAAGGTAATACTTTTTTCGAACTTAATATTATGTGTCAATAAAGAAACGGTCAGGGAAACTAAGTTAGGTTCAAATTCACTCCAATAAACTTCATCGATGATTGGATAATAGAAGGTATAGTGGTTTAACCCTTTTTTTATATTAACGTGATGTGCAATTTCTTCTTCATACATTTTTAAACCTATTAATCCTGTTGTTTCTTCACTAAGATTATTTACAACAACTTTTACTGCCAGGTTTTTATCTTTGATATTAGGATGGATTTGAATATCATCAAAATATAAATCTTCTTCACCATAAATATACATTTCTCCGATGATGCCATTCCAGTTTCCTTGCGTATGTACAGTCATCATGTGGCTTCCTAATACCGGACCTGTATAGTAATTATCAACTAACACAGTTAAAGTATATTCACCAGGAAGAAGTTTTCCTAAGGAGTATATATGTGGTGTAGCTAATGAATCATTATCCCCAATATATATATCATTCAACCATAAACTGGTCTTTTTCGTTCTCTCAAGATATAAAAAGAAGTTTTTATTTTGGTTTTCAACTGTTACGGTAAAGTTTTTTTGATACCATGCTTTTCCTTCATATTTATAATTACTGGTTAGATAATCCTCAACATCTGTTTTAGTATTCGGATAACTCTTATGTTGTTCATCAAGTGTACTCGGTAAGTTTATTTCTTCAGTAAATTTATGTGTAAACCATTTTTCTAATAAACCTTTGTTTTCTGGATCCAAACGATATAACCAAGAACCTTGTAAATCGATTAGTTTCATGTCATCCTCCATTATAACGTTTCCATAACTTCATCAAGATATTTAATCGCTAACTTAATATCTCTAATTTGTTCAGGTCCAGAAATCTCTCGTTCAATTGTTAAACTGCCTTGATAACCAAGGTTATAAAGTTTTTTAAGTAAAGCAGGAAAATCTACTCTACCTTGTCCTAGTGGTTTTTCTTTCCCTAAATAACGGGGATCCGTGGGGTATTCGCCATCTTTTGCATGGACACCTTTAACATACTCACCAAAAACATCTAAAGCGTCTACGGGATTAGCCTTACCGTACATTAAAAGATTGGCAGGATCTAAATTTATACCTAAATTCGGTAAATTAATATCCATAATCAACCTTTTTAGAGTTATAGGTGTTTCTTGTCCTGTTTCTAATAATAAGTATTGATTATTTTCTTGTAACGCCTTCGCAACATGACGTAAAGCGACCACAACTCCTTGATAATTGAGATCATAAGGATTTTCGGGAATGAAACCAGCATGAGTAATAAGATAAGGTACATCAATTAATTTCGCAAATTTACTCCCTTTAATTAATGCTTCCACGCGGGCATAACGATAGGTTTCGGGAATCAAACCAAGCGTTAACTGCCCTTCGTAAAAGTTCCATACTCGTGGCCCCGGCCAACCACACCAAAAGGCGGTAATTTCTATACCTGTTTCTTGTTTTGCTTCATTTACTAATTGTGCATATGTTTCGGTTAATAAGTCCATGTTCCAACAGCCAAGCTGACATGTTTCGATGCCAAATTCTCTTACTTTTAAGAGTTCTTCTTTAATATTATCACTTAAATAAACCATTACTCCTAACTTAAACTTCCGCATGATTCTCCTCCTTAAAAAAGAAACTCCTTTTAGTATAGTCAAAGGAGTTTCCTTTATTCTAACACGGTAGTTTGGTAAATTCAAGGCGTTATTATATTATGAAGGTATACTTTATTTACATATTTAGAGGTCATGACTTGTAATAGACCACCATAGCTTAATTTAAAATCCATAATATCCCCGACTTTATAATCAGTATTGGTACAATCTACAATTAAGTGGTCGCTACTTGCCCCTAGAATTTTAACACGTTTATCAAGTGGTTCAAGATTTTCTGGATAAACATCTTGTTTACCTATGGCCAAGATAGCCCTATCCATCATGCCTTTGTCTTCATATTGCACAACCTGTCCAAAGGCGTCAAAACCACGTTCACCAATTGGAAAACTTGGTTTGCGTTTTAACTCAACAATTTGTGCTTTTAAGATAAAAACGTCTTGATAACAGTCTATAAGGTTTTTTCCATAGGCCGTCTCGCGACCTAAAAAGAAGGCTTCCCCAATCCTTAAATTGTTAATTCCTTTGGGAAGTTGTTGACGATACACAAGAGGTAAACTACTGGAATTACCACCAGAAATATAAGTAAGTTTTATGTTAAAAGTACGTTCGATTTCCTCTTTAATTCTAACTAATATACTTAAATTCTCTTGTGTAGGTATAACCGAGCCATAACAGGTGAGATTAGTCCCTATGCCAACTAAGCGAATATTAGGAAGTTCAATGATTTGTGCAATAAATTTTATATAATCGCTCGTATACCAAATTCCTTCACGTAAATCGCCCAAATCAAACATTACGATAATATCATGGATTACGCGATTAATTCGGGCTGCATGATTCAACTTTTTAATAGTTTCAAGTTCACTATTAAGCGAAATATCACAATACTTGACCACATCATGAACTTCACTTTCCATCGGAATGCGTAATAAAACCTTTTTTAACTTGGTACTAATGTTTTTTAAATTTTCAATCCGGCTATCCGCAATATGTGTTATACCGCCACTAATGAGATCATTAATGGCATCTTGATAACCTGCTAAAACCTTTACCACACCAAAAATCGAAGTAATGCCTGCTTCTTTACATTTACTCACAATTTGTTTCACATTGTGACGTAGTTTCTCACCATTGATTTCTACCAATGGATACATAATCTCACCTACTTTGAAAACTCTTAACTAATAGCTTATAAGCTCCTTCTGGATATTTTAAAGATAAAACTCCACAACTAGCCATAATATAATTGTTATCAATTAAGATTTGTGCTTCTTTAGGTGGTAATAGTTTAAGTGGATTATGAATATTTAACACCTTTTGTAGAATCATTTCTCGATTTGGGAGCCGTGTTAAAGCACCACCTGTCCCGATTACATATTTAACATTCGTTAGATCCTTACCTTCCGCGATGGTTATCCGACCACTAGCCCCATAGAGATGACGGAAATTGCCAGCATGGCGTTCAAGGGCAATTTTAATCGCCTCAAAAGTTAATCTTTCTACTAATGGCAGTTGTTTCGAATTTGGATAAACCTGGTAATTAGCTAATACCTCTTCTAGTTCTGTTTCGGTATATTGTAACTCCTGACAAAGTACTGGTATACTAATTTTTTTGATTAAGTTTTCGCGATTTATATATACTCCTAAATCTCCCTCTACAGTGCGCTTAGCGAGAGGTTCAGGACTTACCTGTTTTTTACTTACTTCCTGATTACCAGGTGTTACAGAATGAAGATCGGTAGTTGCCCCGCCAACGTCAAACACAATTAAATCTCCCATGTGTTTATACAGCAATAGTGCACTTTCCATCACAGCTCCAGGGGTGGGAATAATATGGTGATTGACGATGGACCGTACTTTCTCCATTCCTCTTGCTTGCGTAATATGCTTTTCAAATACAGATTGGATAATTTCCCGACATTTTAAGACGTTTAATTCATCAATACGCGGATAAACATTATCCGTGATGAATAAAAATGAATCTTGCTTAAATTGAGCAAAAATCTGTTTTACTTCATCTTGGATTATGCAATTTCCTGCATATATGACAGGTATATTTAAACATAAACTCGCAATTTTTTCTGAATTATACAAAGCAGTTTCTTTTTCACCGTAATCAACGCCACCCGCAATTAAGATGATGTTAGGTTTAATACTTTTAATCTTCTCTATATCATTTTCTGTTAACTTGCCACTCGTAATTAAATGTAAGTTGGCACCAGCCCCAAGCGCCGCATTCTGGGCTGCCTTTACGGTCATATCATATACTAAACCGTGTACGGTCATCTTTAAACCTCCTGCGGCGCTACTGGTCGCAAACACTTCTTGCGCTTCTAAGTCGTTAATCTCCAACTTACGTTTTAAATCTTCTATAGCATTATTTAAACCAATTGTAACATCGCCTTCAAGCACAGTCGTTTTTGCCTGTCCTTGACCAAGGAACTCTGGATTATCGGTAGTTAATCCACTAAAAGCGTTGACAAGAGTTGTGGTACTACCAATTTCAAAAACTAACGCATCAATTTTCATTGAGCAACTCTTTCTTCCGTTTAACTAAGAATGAGGCGACGTGGCTACCTTTCGTTCCCCGACCAAAACCAGCATCCACACCTTGTTCCTTGGCAAGGTCTGGAGTAACTTGAGTTCCCCCACAAACGATGATGACTTTATCCCTAATACCTTTTTCAACAGCCACTTCATGGAGCTTTTTCATGTTTTTATAATGAATATCATCATGGGATATTATGGTTGAAGCTAGGATGGCATCCGCATTAATTTCAATCGCTGCGTCAACTAATTTTTCCACTGGCACAGATGTTCCTAAATAGACACATTCGATACCATATTTCTCGATACCACCATGTTTAATATCAATGATTTCTCTTAATCCTACAGAATGTTCATCTTCACCAATTGTAGCTGCCACAACTTTAAAACCGTGCTTTTTCACAAACTCAGTAATTTCTGTATCGGACAGTTCAAATGGTGGTTCTGGAATAATTAAGTCATTAATATCGATATCAAACGTGACTTTCCCTTTAAATTGAATTCTCGTACCTTCAGCTGGATGTAATACTTCTCGGTGAATTACCTCTACATCTTCAAGATTCATCTTTTTACCAATTTCGATAGCCGCATATTCTGCTGTGCGAGCATCAGTTGGTAAGACTAAATCGACCATGACGGTACCATCACCTAACCATTCAACTTCAGGTTTGAGTAAAGAAGTCGAACGGTATTTTTCTGTTTCATCTAAACGATTATAAACATTATCATTTTCATCTAATTCATCAATAAAGATGATTTTTTCTCGCTTTTCAAAAGTACAACCATCAATTAACGCACTTGGATTATCAACTAAACTAGGATCATACTGACTAATGTTGTTATAGCCAAAATGTGCTGTTACAGGTGCCATATAATCATCATCGCGCTTATAAACGGTATTAGCCGCAATTCCACCATCTATTTTCCGGGCAATTCCATCCCCATTACGTTCTGGGTAGAAACCAGAATCAATGAAGAATCCTAAACTCACCGCATTGAAATACCCACCAACAGCTAAGATTTCTTCTAAGAATAATACTGCACGTTCTTTTAATTCACGGACCTTTTCTCTTAAATAACCTGTTTGTTTAAGTTCCACCATTTCCATTAAACCATCTAGACCAATTAATACCTGCTTAGCTGTATCAATGGCCTCGACATTGTACATATGCCATGGTACGTTTCGACCTTCATCGGGTGTAATTGTCGATTGAATATCACAACTAGTAAGTTTTGAAATTAGTAAGTTCAATACGTGGGTAACAGTAGCTTCTCGTGTCGATGATTCCATATATTTCGTATTCATTTGCGCCCTAATTCTAAAGCCTTTAAATAATTCCCTTAAGGCAACCGCATAAGGTAAGTTTATCCGTAAATCTGGAGCAGGAGGAGCAATGGGTGGTACTGTTGATAAAGCGATTAACTCCTTCTTCATGCCTGCTTTTAAAGAATACATGCAGTTTATCGCATGTTGGACGAGTAACTCTGGCATAACCTTCCATGCAACTTTGGCAGTCGCATTCGCATTATGGGCACCATCTATCTGTAACATGTTGGCATATGCCATGATCTTTTTACTTTCAGCAGCATCGACGAAACTTCTGACCATATTAATATTGCGATAGAGTACGTTATATTGAGGGTCTTGATGGGCTCCATTCACTCCTTCTTCCGCAAACATCACTGCAATTTCTGGTCCCGCTACTCCTGAAACATAGGAGTGATAATTAATAGGTCTTCCGACTTCTTCTTCGATTAAATCAAGAGCTTTACGTTGAATGCGCACTTGCTTTCTGGTAATTGGCACACCACCAACACCTTGAGGTGTGCCTTCAATTAATCCATCAAAGTGGCTTTGTCCCGCTGTCCGAATAACCATAATATGGTCAGCGCCATGGACTGCTGCCATACGCATTCTGCGAATATCATCTTCAAAACGACCAGATGCGATTTCTGTAGTAATTACAGGAAGGGGTTGGGGATCAATATTGTTGAAGTATTTAGAACTAGGCAACCCCACACTTTGTTTCAAAGGCGTAGATGCTTCTAAATACTCGTAACCATCCATCTTAAGATGAGGTTCATGCTTCCGCCAAGTCCACCCGCGTCGTTTGGGTACATAATGCTCGATATCTTTCATTACTTCTCTAATATCTAGCTTCTTATTGATATCTAGTTTCATTTTTTCACCACCCCAAACGCTTCTAATACTTCATCCCAATATTTATCTTCAATTAATGCTAAACCAGCTTCTCTAATACTCATCCCTTTTAATTTAGCTAATTTATAAACAACATGCCCAGCACCTTTACCGATTAGATGATGGTCAATTACTTTATCAACTAAAGTTTTTGCTTCGATACTAGAAAATCCCATTCTTAATAAAACACTACGTTCGATGGAAGGACTAGTGTGTGTATAAGCAAGTTCAATTAGGGGTGATACTACTTGTTCGGCAAGTTGCCAAAACCGTTCATGTAACTCTTCATCGGTCAAATCTTTTAAATGTTTGCGTCTTTCTTCAAAATCATCGAGACGTTCATTTTTAATCTTATCCAAGTTAGATCACCTCTTTATTTAACTCTTTGAGACAATTAAGCACAAATACTTCCTTTTCTTTAACTTCTTCACATAAGAACTTCACATCTTCACGCGTAAGTTCGCTAACTTCACCACAGAGATTCTTAATACATGATTTCTTAATATGGGTCAAATCAAGATCTTGGGCTTTAATTAATTCTGGTGATTTTGGTAAAATAATCGATTCACCCGGTACTTCTTCCCGTGGGTCACCAAACATAATTCTAATCCCGTTTTCCCTTGCGAAAGCAAGTTGGGCATTGTGATGTTTTCCAGCGCCCGTGTATTCGGTTTCTTGTACAACGATAATTTGATCTTGATCTAACTCTTGGGCAATACTAATCGCTGCTGCTAAGGATGTATTTCCAGCGGGACCTCTTTCCATTCCTTCAAGAGCCGCTAACATTTCTGTTACAAAGAAAACTTCTCCTTGATTAACAGTTACATAACGATCTAAATAACGTAACGGACGAGCAGCACTACGTGGTACATCACTACGGTCAGGGTAGGTAGAAAAAGGGATTCCAAAACCAGTATGACCAGTCGTAAAGGATTTTCGGTTAAAATGGGTGTCACTGGCCATATGGAGCCCTTTGAGATTTACTGATGCAGCCACAATTTGTACCTTTTTATCGGTAGCTTGTTTAATTCCACGAGCAGTACCAGTAAGATTTCCACCACCAGCATTCGTACAAATAACGACATCAGGTACTCTACCTGTTTGTGCTTCACATTGCTTAACTAGTTCATAGCCTAAAGTTTCGATTCCCTTAATCGCATAAGGTGTGTATAAAGACGCATTAAAATAACCTGTTTCTTCAAGAAGGATTAAGAAGGTGTAAAAGAGTTCTGGACCAACCGATAGTTGTACTACTTCTGCCCCAAAAGCTTCACATTTACGTGCCTTTTCAATAATTTCTGGTTGACCTACTCCTTTTGAATCAAAACATTCTTGAACGACAATACACTTTAAACCATGCTTAGCGCTTTGACTAGCTACAGCTGCCCCATAATTACCACTCGTTGCGGTAATAACGCCTTTAAAACCTAACCTTTTCGCATGATAACAACTTAAAGAGGCACGTCTTGCCTTAAAACTTCCTGAATCATTTTGTGCTTCATCTTTGATAAAGATTCTAGCTCCTTTACCAGGCTTAGCGATTTTTCTGACTAATTTCGTAATATTCTTTAGTTCTTTTAAAGGTGTATTACCTACACCATAGGTTTGTTGTATTGCCATTACTTCCTCTAAAGTGTAGGGTGCTTCTTGCATCATCTTCTCATAATCAAAACTAATTCTTCCATATTCGAAAAAGTCATAATCTATGCCGACACTTTTTTTCATAATGGCATTTTTTCGCGCCATTACTGCTTGATAGGATTTATCATGCATAATCCTCATCCCCTAAATAGGATTTGACGATGCGGGAAACTTCAAGGATTTCTGGTACAAGTTCTCCAAAACTATGACTATAATGAGGATTTACTTTAACTAATGTACCTCTTTCTAATCTGTTTGTTAGTGTTCTAATTGTAACTTCAGCACCAATTTCAGCATCTTCTTCTAATAAACCTTTAACCCACATTTCTAGGGGCACTTTTTTTGTATCTTCAGGGACTTGGGGAGAACGTTCTTCAGGTTTTAAGATAATTTTGTGGATTTGCACCCAAGACCCCTTGTTAATCTTCATCAATTATCATCTCCCGCACATCACCCATAATTGCCCGTGGGACTGGTAAATCTAACATGGTTTTTAAACCAGGTTTGGCATTAATGACGTGGGGTATCATGTTCACACACATCGCAATAGTTCCAATCCCGCCATCTACTTCAGGCTTAATTGCCATATTTACCGGTGGATTACCTTTTAACGTTATATAATCACCTGTTTCTACCCCACCTAAATGTGGTTCAATTTGTTGGGGATGATGCATCTTAATCTTTAACTCATTATCGACATAACCAAATCCTTCCATGTTAACCCCACATACATTACCAGCTTTCGCGAAACCATAAAAACTTTTCCGATCAACATCTGTAATAATGGGTTCCATGGATTGCCCAAAGTTCGTTAATTTAAAACCTAGAGCATCCGCAATCATATTAATGCTTTCTCTAAAGCCAACATGTCCAGCTAATTTACCTTCAGCTTTTTTCTCATTAAACTCAGCGATAGTTAATCCTACCCCTTGTTCTTCCATCACTGCTTCACCAAATGGTGATAGACTATTAATGCGGCTTACTTCGATACTTTCAACACTTTCCATAACCCCGGTTAAGCAGACAACTAATAAATCCATCATCATGCCAGGATTGATACCCGTCCCTAAAACTGTAACCCCATTTTTTTTCGCTAAACGATCCATTTCCTCGGCTAACTCTGGATTATTGGCTTTTGGATAGACCATTTCTTCTGCAGTAGAAATGACATTGATTTTCTTTTCCACCAGATACTTAATTTTAGGAAATGCTTTTTGTGTAAATGAATCCGTAGTTAGTAAACAAATATCAGCACATTTTTCAGTTACAACTTCTTCAATATCCCCTTTAACCACCACATCAGGATGGTCTTCTCGTTTTATATTTAGTAAGGTAAAGATGCTTTTACCAATATATTCAGGGTTTTTATCGCAAACACCGACAATTTCAAATCCTTTTTTCTTAAGTAACATTTTTGCCATGCCACTACCCATGGCACCAAAACCCCAAATAACCACCTTAACCTTATTATTACGCATATTATCTCTCCCTATAAAGTTATTTTTGTACCACTCTTACCTTCAAGTGCTTCTTTCGTTTTCTCTAATGCGGCTATGACGGCAACCCGTCCATCTTTAGATTCCGCGAAGTTAATGGAAGCTTCAATCTTCGGAAGCATACTACCTTTAGCGAAGTGCCCTTCGGCTATATATCGTTTAGCTTCCTCAACTGTTAAATGATCAAGTGCTTGCTGGTTGGGTTTCATATAGTTAATCATCACGCGATCAATCGCTGTTAAAATAAACAAATAATCAGCATCAAGTAATTGGGCAATCAAACTTGATACAAAATCTTTATCGATAACAGCTGGCACACCGATGAGTTCTTCGCCTGCGCGAATAACGGGTATACCACCACCGCCACCAGCGATGACGATATGGCCATTGTCAACTAACGTACGAATGATATCTTTCTCTACAACATCAATGGGTTTTGGACTTGGAACAACTCGGCGCCAACCTCGTCCAGCATCTTCTTTATATACATAGCCTTGTTCTAAAGCCCGTTTTTTGGCTTCTTCCTCAGTTAAAAAGGCACCAATTGGTTTTGAAGGTGCAGCAAACGCTGGGTCATCTTTGTCGACCACAACTTGTGTAACTACTGTCGCAATACTTTTATCAATGTGATGACGCTTTAATTCCGCATATAAAGCATTTTGGAGATGATAACCGATATACCCTTGACTCATCGCTCCGCATTCAGGGAAGGGCATTTCTGGTGTTTCTTTCCCGTTCTTTGCGGCAAGTTCAAAGGCTAGGTTAATCATTCCCACTTGTGGTCCATTCCCATGGGTAATAATCACTTCATGCCCTTCTTCAATTAAATGAACTAAAGCTTGGGCAGTATTTTTCACGAGTTGTAATTGTTCTTGGGGCGTGTTTCCTAGCGCATTCCCCCCTAATGCAACTACTATCCGTGCCATAAACTAAATCCTCCTAGAATCCTAAAGTCGCTAGCATCACAGCTTTTATTGTATGAAGACGATTTTCAGCCTCATCGAAAACAACAGAGTGTTTTGATTCAAACACTTCATCGGTTACTTCCATGCTTTCTAAGCCAAACTTTTCATAGATCTGTTTACCTATGGTAGTTCCTAAATCATGAAAACTTGGTAAACAATGCATGAAGATGACATCAGGACGAGCATTCTTAATGACATTCCAGTTAACTTGATATGGTTTTAACAGGTTAATCCGTTCTTCCCAAACACTATCAGGTTCACCCATTGATACCCAAACGTCTGTATAAATTACATCCACATCTTTAGTACCTTCTTTAACATCTTCAGTAAATGTTATCTTCGCACCAGATTCTGCTGCTAGTTTCATACATATATCAACTAAACTTTGATCCGGCCATAAGTGT
>Ga0134098_1002435_pt1 | contig 12789 bp, 10 predicted proteins | sample 9_3taG_FD_94456 | JGI IMG/M metagenome (GOLD analysis project Ga0134098, IMG submission 94456) | Switchgrass degrading microbial communities from high solid loading bioreactors in New Hampshire, USA - 9_31_10_142_A3 metaG | ecosystem: Engineered > Bioreactor > Semi-continuous > Anaerobic >... | reverse complement strand
GGGGCGACCTGTGGTCGCCCGAACGAAACACAACATTTATCTGATATAGGAAAAATCATTGATAGTGAAATTAACAAAATTAAGTCGTATTATGATAATGTTAGTGTTAATAAATATGTGATTATGCCAAACCACGTTCATATGATAATTATTTTGGAATCCAGTGAAAGCGGACGACCACAGGTCGCCCCTACAATTTCGCGTATTATTCAACAATTTAAAGGATCAATAACCAAAAAAGTTAAGCAAACTGTGTGGCAAAAATCATTTTATGATAGAATTATCAGAAACGAAAAGGAATACCTCCAAATATACAACTACATTGAAACCAATCCATTAAAATGGGAAGAAGATTGTTACTATGTTGAATAAAATCATTTACAACCAATACTTTAACTCACTAATATCCAAATTCACCGTTGCATTTTTTGGCATACTGAACTCCATACTAATAAGCAGAAGCTTAGGCCCTGCTTTAAAAGGAGAATATGCATACATTCTTAATATTGCAAATTTAGCTGTCGTCATATTGAATCTGGGCATTTACCAATCCTATCCCTATTATAAACGGCAGGCAAAGCAGCCAAACATACTTGCTCAATACGTGAATAATATCTTTTTCCAATTTATTTGCTATTTGTTCATTGCAATCATACTTTCTTTCCTAATCATGCAAAAAGTGTGGATCGTTGTATTTACTTTAATACCCATTATGGTACTGTCACGGCAGTTAAGTTTCATTGCCTTAGTAGAAAACATAAGCCTTAGGAATATCATTAATATCATTGACCAATTTTTTTATACCTGTATTTTACTGACGGTATATATCTGCTTGCCTCGTAATATAAATGTGGTCATTGCCGCATTGTACATAAAAGAAATAACGGCAGTACTGTTAATCATGATTTTGTTCAAATTCCGGATCAACTTATTAAAAGTAGATTATAAACTGATGGGGCAAACCATCGTTTTTGGAATTTATCCCATGCTGACCATGTTGCTTACAACGCTAAATTATCAAGTGGACGTGCTGATTCTCAAATCGTATGTAATATTTGAACAAATCGGCTATTATACCATTGGAGTCGGTTTGGCGAATCAGGCTTGGATCATACCTGACGCCTTTAAGGATGTATTATTTGCAAAAACGGCAAAAGATGATGCCAAAAGGGACGTTCGTTTTAGTCTCAAAGTCAATGTATTGATTAGTTTTGCAATCTTTTGTATAATACTGTTGTTTGGCGAGGTCATTATCCGGATATTATACGGTGCGGAATTTGTGCATGCATATCCTGTAACCATTATTATTTTTGCAGGAACAATCAGTATGGTAATTTTTAAGCTATTAGTACCTATATATAACGCAAAAGGAAAGCAGCGGATAAGTTTTATCATTTTACTGATTAGTGCCTTAACCAATATACTTTTGAATATTATCCTTATTCCGCAGTATGGCATTAACGGCGCGGCATTTGCTTCCGTTATATCATATACCATATGCGGGATTGCATTCTTAGTTGGCTATATAAAAATGCAGAAAGAAGGCTGAAATCAATGAAAGTATCCGTCATCACCATATATTACAACCGGGAACAGTATGTAACCGAATCCATACAAAGCCTTCTTAATCAGACGTATACAAACATAGAGATTATAGCTGTTGACGACGGTTCCACGGACCACACGTTTCAAAAACTATCCGAATTTAATGACCCGAGACTTACGGTATATACGCATCCCAACATGGGGTTTGTCAAATCGTTAATCGAGGCCATACAAAAATCAACAGGAGAACTGATAGCAATACATGGCTCCGGGGATATATCCCTGCCCCAACGGATAGAAAAGCAAGTAAAAATCATGCAACAATTTCCCAATGTGGGTATTGTAGGGTGTTACGTGGATGAACTGGATCTGGTAAGCGGCAAAACAATGCAAAGACGGCCGTATATTTCCCATACGAAAAACCTTACAGACCAAATTATACGCAGCAACCCCTTTACACAAGGGAAGTTATGTTCCGAAGGTCTGTGTATGAACAGGCAGGAGGGTATAGGGAATTTTTCAAATACAGCCAGGATCGGGATTTATGGCTGCGCATGAGTCTAATCACCGATTTTTATATCATTGATGAAGTATTGTACCGGCGGTTTACATTGCCGGGCGGAGTAAGCCGAACCATTGAAAAAGTAATCATGCAGAAGTACTTTGTGTCCCTGGCGTGCCAATGCATAGAATTAAAAAGAAAAGGCTTGCCGGACTTAATAGAGCAGCACGGCATATATGCCCCGTTTTATAGAAAACGGGACAGCAGCCTTGCATGGAATTTGTTCTTATTGTCCATCTATGAATGGATGAACGGGGAAATATCAAAAGCAATCTATATCAATCAGTTAAGCATAAATGAAAAAATCAGAATATATAATATCGGTCAAAGTATCATCCTGTACCTTGCCTCAAAAAGCAAATTATTTAACAGGATGATGAAACAATTGTTAATCATTTTAGGATACGGTAATCGAAAAACACGATAATACCGTAAGGACGCCATGTGTGGCGCTCCTGCGATAGGATGGATGCATGTTCCTATATGGATAAATTGTTATGTTGGGGCGACCTGTGGTCGCCCGAAAAGATTACGGCGAAGTCAGATAGAAAGGCAGTTGCAACAATATGTACACATTACTCATTCAAACATCCTTATTTGCTTACATATTTAGCCTATATTTTTTTTCATACAGGCCCGGCACCAACATTATATCCAACGCCATAGCCGTGCTTTTAATGGTGTGCATTTTAATGAAGCAAGTATGCCGAAGGTACCGAAGGGGCGGTTCTTTTGGCACACGTCTCCTTGACACACGGGTTCCATGGTTGGCATGCTTTCTTTATTTTATAGCAACTGCAGGACTTTCCTATTTTGTAGCCTTGGATTCTTTCCTGTCTCTGAAAATGATAAAAACCCTCACAAGTATATTTATTCTTATTTTCATCCTAAGTTTGTATATCGATAAAAATTATAAAATCGATAAAATCATCACTTACATTATATATTCAGGCTTTTTAGCATCTCTCTATATTCTGTTGAACTTCAAACAGGCAGGCAGCATTCGGCTGGGAGCGGTATTGGGCAATCAGAATAACATGGCCATGATTGTGGGAAGCTCTTTGGTATTTGCAGGATATAGGATTCTTTTTGAAAAAAGGTATATTTACCTGCTATACAGCCTGTTTATGTCTGTTTTTATTGTCTTGTCCGGTTCCAGACGCGCCATCATATTTGTTGTTGTAAGTATGGCCATGATGGTATTCTTAAAATACAAGCATGATTATAAAAAGCTGTTAAAAATCGGAGCAGCCGGTATTGCATCCCTGATACTGTTTTACGTATTGATCACCGGTGTACCCGCTCTATATAAAATTATCGGCATACGGTTTCAGCATGTATTTGACTTTATTGCCGGCAGGCCCATCACCTATGAATTTTCTATCCCCAAAAGGGTATATATGTTCAATCTGGGGATGGAAATGTTTAAAAAAAGGCCCATTTTGGGTTACGGTGTGAACAACTATAGGGTTTTGCTTCATGAAGCAAAAGGCTGGCAAACGTATTCGCATAATAACTTTATTGAAATCATCGTAGGCACCGGTATTTTAGGAGCCATTGGATACTATGGAATGTTTGCCGTTGTGCTGTGGAAACTCAGAAAGGCAAAAACGCCTTACCGGTACTTGTTTTTGTCATGGCTGACAGCATCCCTGGCGGTAGAAGGCATAGCGGTACAATATTATTCAAAATTGTTCCATATCATCTTTTTACTCAGTGCTTCGGCAGGAGCACAGTCTTTTGACAACTTTGATGTTGCCAAAAGAACCGCCCTCTTGGTAACCAAAATAGCCATCATAACCGAAACGTTGGCAAAGGGCGGAGCGGAAAAAACGGCGGCGAATATATCTTTATATCTTAGCGACAAATATGAAAAAAGCTTAATTGTGTACGATGGGTCACAAACGGTATATCCATACGACGGGCAGATCATTGATTTGAAATCCTATCCTTCCCACCGATTAACAGCCAAGTTGCTGACCTTATTAAAACGTATATGCAAGGTCAATGACATCAAGGAACAAAATAGATTTCACGCGGTAATAAGCTTGATGGACAGTTGCAATATTGTGAATCTTCTCACCAAGCAGGGAGAGAAGGTTATCGTATCTGCAAGAAATGATTTGCTAAGAAAAGAAGGAACAATGGATAAACGCCTCCGCCTATATCTCTTAAAATGGCTATGCCGTTATGCCGATATAGTAGTAGCGGTATCGGAAGGCATTGGAAACGAACTTGTGAAAAAATATCATATGGATAAACGCAAAATCAAAGTCATTTATAACGGTTATGACTTAAGAGCCATAAAAACATCGGCAGAGCAGCCCTTGGAACCACAATACAGTGAACTGTTTACAGTACCTTGTATTATTACGGTAGGCCGTTTAACGGAACAAAAGGGCCAGAAGCATTTAATCCGTGCTTTTAAAAAAGTGAAATCCGTCATTCATGATGTAAAACTAATCCTTCTTGGTCAGGGAGAATTGGAAACGGAACTCAAGCAGTTAACGGCTGCACTAGGCCTTGCAGATGACGTTTACTTTATGGGATTTCAGGAAAACCCTTACCGGTTTATTCGTCATGCCGATGTGTTTGTCCTTTCATCCTTGTACGAAGGGTTTCCCAATGCACTGGCAGAAGCCATGGCATGCGGCGTCCCTGTAATCTCTACCGACTGTTATACAGGTCCCAGGGAAATCCTTGCGCCGGAAACGGATACGGGGATACAGGCACAAACCATTGAATATGCACCATATGGCATATTAGTACCGGTTTGCAAAGGAGAAAAGGAAGAAGAACTGTTGGCACAGGCAATCATCAATATTTTAAGCAATCCGTCCCAGCGCGGACATTATGCTCAGATGGCGTCAAAGCGTATCCAGGATTTCAGCATGGAAAAAATGATTCACCAATGGGAAGAGGTCATACAATGAAAAAGAAAAAAATAGCTCTCCTTATCCCTAATCTGGCCAATGGCGGCGCGGAAAAAATGGCTTCCAACCTCTCCGATATATTGTATCCGAAATACGATGTATCCTTTATTTTATTTGACGGAAGCAAAATCGATTATCCGTACAGTGGAAATATGATCAATGTGGGCCTTCCCCCTTTAGAAGGAAAAATGAATAAAGTTATAACCATGCTCAGGCGAATCCATAGGGTGAAACAAATTAAAAAAAAGCATCAATTTGATATGACCATCAGTTTTTTGGAAAATGCCAATGTAGTGAATTTATTCAGCAAATGCGGCGATAAAGTCGTTTTAACGGTGCATAATTATAATTCCAAAAGGAATTACGGTTTTCTTTATGAAAACGTCTATAGATGGCTCATGAAGTGTTTTTACAATAAAGCAGACCGTATTGTGGCGGTATCTAAAATGATTGCCCGGGACATGATAAGCAATTATCGCATTCTTGAACAAAAGATAGAAGTCATATATAATTTTATTGACATGGACAACATCAAAAAGCTTATGCAATGCCAATCGGACCATATTATGGAGCGGTTGTCGGAGAAGCCTGTGGTGATTAATGTAGGAAGGCTTTATTCGCAAAAAGGACATTGCCATTTAATCCATGCCTTCAAGTTGGTATTGCAAAAGGTACCCGACGCCCAGTTGGTCATTCTTGGACATGGTGAACTTGAGGAGGAATTAAAAACACTGGTTAAGAACCTTGGAATGGAAAACCACGTGCATTTCATGGGGTTCAGAAAAAACCCCTATCAATGGATGGCATATTCAAAAGTATTGGTTTCATCGTCATTATTTGAAGGGTTTGGGAATGTATTAATAGAAGCCATGTGCTGTGGCTTGCCGGTCATTTCTACGGACTGCCGGTCAGGCCCGAGAGAAATACTGGCTCCTGCAACACCCATGGAATATGAAACCAAATCCGTAGAATATGCCGAATACGGAATATTGACACCGGTTTGCACGGGAAAACACCAGGAAGAATCTTTAGCACAAGCAATGGTCGAAATGTTAACCAATGAAACGTTACGACAGCATTATATTGCCCAATCACAAAAGCGGGTACAGGATTTTAGCAAAGAAAAAGCCACCCAACATTGGTATCAATTGATTGATAGTATGAACCAATACCAAATATTCATATGCGGAAACTTTGGCTATGCCAATAACCAACTGGACGGTCAAACCGTCAAAACGCGGCAGCTAAAAGACCAATTTGTCCGGCAGTTCGGGGAAGAGAATATTATTTATTCCGACATGTCCCAATGGGAAAAAAGACCGCTGTCCATGTACCGGGAAATAAAACGTCACGCAAAAAACAGCAAAAGCACCCTTGTCCTGTTGGGGCCTAAAGGCATTCGCCTGTTGCTTCCGCAGCTTGTCCGCTGGAAAAAGAAATATTCCAAAGACCTTCGATATATTGTAATAGGCGGCTGGCTTGCCACGGTTGCCCAAAAGAATAACATCCTTGCCTCTGCCCTGAAAAAACTTGACCGCATATATGTAGAAACATCGTCCATGCAGGAAAAGCTCCGGCAGATAGGAATCACCAATACAAGTGTACTTCCCAATTTCCGCCGGTTTCATTATATAAACCATATAGACAGTCATTCCATACAATTGCCCATAAAAGCGGTTATCCTATCCAGAATCATAAAAGAAAAAGGCATCCATACGGCAATTGACGCAGTAAAAAGCATCAATCAAACACACGGGAAAATATGTATAACGCTGGATATCTATGGCCAGCTAAACAAAAAATATGCGGCAGAATTCCAGACTCTCGTACGGCGCAGCAACGGTCACGCCACATACAAAGGCTATCTTGAAGAGGAAAACATTCAGCAGACGCTCATGCAATATGATTTCATGATCTTTCCTACTTACTATCATGGAGAAGGATTTCCGGGAGCCATTATTGATGCGTATGCCGCAGGTTTGCCGGTAGTGGCATCCGATTGGAAGTACAACAGGGAAGTTGTGGACGACGGCAAAACAGGCATATTTTTTGAACCTCAAAATACCGCTGACCTTATCCAAAAGTTAAATAGCCTGATTTCAAACCCACAAAGCATTGAGCAGATGAAGTACCATTGCTTGGAGAAAGCAAAAGAATACCATGTGGATACGGTGTTGGCGGAACTAATTCAGGAATTGAGGAGGGGTTAGTCTGAATATACTCATTGTAGGCCCTGATCCGGACAAGCCTATCATCGGCGGGGTTGTGACCCATGTAAAAAATCTGCTTCTTGAACTTCAAAAGACCGGACAACATAACATCAAGATTTTTGATACCACTTTCCATAAAAACGGAACCAAAAAATCTATCATACAAAGTATATGGGAAATCATGGCGTTCCAATATCAGCCCTATGACGTCATCTATATTAATGCGTCCATATACTTTACTTCCCTGGTAAAGCTGGGCCTTTTACTCAAACGGATGTATATGGGCAGCATGCCGACCAAAAAGGTATTTGTGAAATTTCACGGCGGTTCATTTCACAACATACGGGGGACCCAAAAACGATATTTACAACTCCTATTAACCGGAAAAATACGGTCACAAGTTGATAGCTTCATGTTTTTAACCGAGGAGCAAAAACAGGAATTTCAGAACCGGTTCCCCTGTGATACCGATAAACTTAAACTGTCATTCAATTGCGTGAAAGTAGAACCAGACTACCCCGCCAAGGATTTTAGCGTGCTTAAGGTACTGTTTTTGTCGCGAATGGAAAAAGCAAAAGGGATTTATGAATTCATAGAAGCGGCCCGGGAATTATCAGGGCGTCCAAATATCCGTTTTTTCATTGCCGGCTCAGGAACCGAAGAAAAGAACGTAGAGAAAGCGGTAAACAAAATGAGTAACACCACCTACATAGGCGCGGTAAAGGGCGATATAAAGGAACGGCTTATTAAAGAATGCAATGTATTCTGTCTGTTGTCCGAAGCCGAAGCAGTTCCCTATGCATTATTGGAAAATATGGCATGGGGGAATATCCCCATTGTTACGGATGTGGGACGGATGAAGCAAATTGTAGAAACGCAACAATCCGGTTATGTAATCAACAAGAACAGCAAAGAACTGTTACAAGTCATAGAACGGCTTGCCTCGGATCAGGAAGCGGCCTTGGAAAAGTCCTATAAAGCGTATCTTACCATTAAGGAAATGCAAGAAGGTGAAAACATTGATCAATGCCTACAGTTTTTACAAAATGGAACGCTGGTTCTATAGGCATCATATGAAACCGTTGGCAAAATTCATACAGGGAATCATATTCCTATTATACAATTCATATATACCGTATACATGTGAAATCGGCAAAGGAACCAGGTTCGGTTATGGAGGGATGGGCGTCGTCATTCATGCAAGAGCCAAAATAGGTTGCAATTGCATTATTGCCCAGCAGGTTACCATCGGAGGACGCTCCAAAAAACCCGAAGTACCTATTATCGGCGACCACGTCTATATAGGTGCCGGAGCGAAAATACTGGGACCTGTCAAAATCGGCAACCATGTAGTGATCGGTGCCAATGCCGTGGTGTTGGAAGACGTACCCGACCATACGGTAGTTGCCGGCGTCCCTGCAAAAATCATTCGTCAGGGAATTAACATGGAAGACGTGGTATAAATTTGGATGAAATAGTAAAAAACTGTTTACTTTCAGGTAAATTATGATATAATATAAGTGAAGGTAATCAGTACCGCAAGGTGCGGTTGCCCCAAAGCGATGTTATAAATTCATTATAACCACTCTGGTGCTAGCAGGGTGGTTTATTTCATTAAACATATAATATCATAAACATATATAATTTGACATAAAAATAAACAGGAGGTCTCATGCATAAGCTATCACTATACATTCATACCGTCAAATATCTTAAACCCTCGCAAATTTTTTATCGTATCCTAAGACAGTTGCAGAATAAGCTGTATAACCCGTACATACGTGAAGCGGATGTTGTAGCGCCTGTCAATGCGGACATTTCATATATCATCCCTGAATTGGATCTAAGTCCTGACTATCTGAACAGGTTTAACATAGAAGAATTGCTGAACAACACATTTACCTTTCTTAATCTTAAGAAACAAACGGACCTGAAAACAGGTTGGAATGACCCTTCCATGCCGCGGCTTTGGATATTCCACCTTCACTACTTTGAATATCTCTATGCTTTGGCTGATGCTTACAATAAAACCCATAAAGAACAATATTATGAAAAATATAAAGAAATCATTGAAGAATGGATAAAAAATAACCCTATAGGCACAGGAAACGGTTGGCATCCCTATACAATATCCTTAAGGCTTACAAATTGGATTTGTACATTTCAACTATTATATGATACAATAAAAAATGATTTTTCGTTTCAATTATATATGTTAAAATCATTATATACACAATATAATTATTTAAGAAAGAATATAGAGAAAAACAACAGGGGCAATCATTATATGGAAAATTTAAAAGCACTGATTCTGGGCAGTATCTTTTTCAAGCAGGAAAAACCGTTGTCCCGTTACTTGGAAGAGTTCAACAGGCAGCTTGAAGAACAGATTCTGCCGGACGGCATGCACTTTGAATTAAGCCCCATGTATCACAATATCATGCTGGAAGCGATCATGAAAATTAATTATTGGCAGAGACAAGACCATGTTACAGACACCATTGCCAAAATGCTTGACGTAACCTATTCATTGGAGAAAAATACGGGACGTCTTCCGTTTTTTAATGATTGCAGCCAACATACGGCCAAAAGCACAAAATCGCTGATTCATACCGCTGAACGGTACTTTGGCATAAAGCCGCGATATAAGACACGCTTTGAAGCAAGCGGATATTATATTTTAGATACAAAATTTCATCAGTGTATAATTGATGCAGGAAAAATCGGCGTGGACTATTTGCCGGGTCATGCTCATTGTGATGCCTTAAGCTATGAACTTGCCGTCCACGGCCGGCCGGTCATCGTCAATTCAGGGACCTATACCTATGAACCGGGGAAATGGCGGGATTATTTCCGCAGTACCCGGGCACACAATACGCTGGTGATCGACGATACGGAGCAGTCCCAGTATTGGGGAAGCTTTCGGGTGGCAAAAAGAATCCGTTATCCGAGAGGAAATATAGAAATCCAAAACGGTATCAGAATGTTCAAAGGAAGTTATTTCAACTATAAAGGGCAAAAGCATATCAGGTATATCATGTGGCTGGAAGAGGATATTTTCCTCGTATTGGACAAAGTAGAAGCGCCAAAGTTCCGATATACCAAAAGCTATATTCATCTGCATCCGAAATATGAACTGATGAAAGATACCCATTGGCAGATTATCCAAGACCATGAAAGAATAGCCGATATCATATGCATTCATTCTATTCATGAAAAAACGTATAAAGGCGGTGAGACAAACGGATGGTACTCGCCTGAATTCGGCTTGAAATATGAAAATCATGTCTTGGAAATCCATAGTCAGTCTACAGTATCAGGGTATATCATTAATTTCAGTGATTATCCTGTGGAAGTGCAGTGTAGTAATGAGCAGGTAACCGTAAGGTATAACGGTACGGAAAAACAGATTCCTATAAAATAAAGAAAGGTACTTGACGAGCGTATATGAAAATTGTAGTGATCAGTCATTATTTTGTTCCGGAAATGGGTGCACCGTCTGCCCGGATATATGAAATGGCAAAACGCTGGGTCAGGTCAGGACACCAGGTACAGGTGATAACCGGGTTTCCCAATCATCCCACCGGTGTCATCCCTGAAAAATATAGAGGAATGAAATATTTGCGGGAAGAAATGGACGGTATTGTTGTCCATCGGAGTTATATTTATGCCACACCCAACAAGGGCTTTTTAAAAAGGACAATAGGGCATTTGTCTTTTCTGATGTCGAGTATTATATATTCCATGAAGAAAGTCGGAGAAATTGATATAGTCATATCCACGTCCCCTACTTTTTTTACCATGTTTTCAGGGCGCTATTTAAGCAGGAAAAAGAAGGTGCCGTGGATACTGGAAGTCAGGGACTTGTGGCCTGCCGCCATTGACGCCCTTGGTGTACTAAAAAATAAGGCCTTGTTAAGACTTCTTGAAAAAATGGAATTGCATTTTTATGCCGCATGTGACGGCATTGTAGTGGTAACCCGGTCATTTAAACAGAATCTGATATCAAGAGGTGTGCCTGCGGATAAAATAGAAGTCATCACCAACGGGGTGGACGAAGAAGTGTACAAACCTCAGTCAAAAAATCAGTCCTTGCTGAAAAAATATGGATTACAAGATAAGTTTATTGTAACCTATATAGGGGCTCACGGAATATCCCACGCCCTGGATAAGGTTGTACTGGCAGCGGAACAACTCAGGGAACAGACAGATATTCAGTTTGTTTTTGTGGGAGAAGGTGCGGAAAAAGAAAAGCTAATCAACATGGCTCGGGAAAAAGGGCTTAACAACATATTATTTATCGGTGCCCAGCCTAAAAAGGATATGCCGGACTATTATAACATGTCCGATGTGTCGGTGGTTACCCTTAAGAATATTCCGCTGTTTAGGTCGTTCATCCCTTCAAAAATATTTGAACTCATGGGATGCGGTGTACCTATTATAGCCGGCCTTGAAGGAGAAGCCGCCGATATTCTCAAAGAGTCAGGAGCGGCCGTCATTGTTCCACCCGAAGACGCCGACGCAATAAGCCGCGCCGTTATGGACCTGAAGTCCAATGAGGTTCTTAGAAACCGAATGGAAAAAAACGGGCCGGAATTTGTAAAAAAATATTATTCCCGCGCCATATTAGCCGATAAATATATAAGGGTAATGCAAAAAAATTTGCAGGAACACAAAAAATTTACAAACTGTAGGGGCGAACCGTGTTCGCCCGCTTGAAAGGCTGGTATTAATGGAATTTGTATTTTGGACGTCAGTATTTTTAATCGCCTATTCCTATATAGGATACTATATTTTTCTCAATATTGCCTATGTCTTTGTTTCCATAAAAGACAAAGACATAAAAATCGAAAATACATTTGAAGACAATTACCCGAAAGTCTCCTTTATCATTGCCGCATATAATGAGGAAAACGTCATTGAACGAAAAATACGGAATACGCTTCAGTTAAAATATCCGAAAGACAAATTGGAAATTATCGTTGCCTCCGACCATTCAACCGATAAGACCGATGAAATTATCAGAAAATATGCCGATGCCGGCATCATATTACATGTGGCAAAAGAGAGGAAAGGAAAGACCAATGTCCAAAATGAAGCGGTAAAAATTGCAACAGGAGAAATATTGGTATTTTCTGATGCCAATGCCATGTGGGGAAGGCATTCGCTGATACGTCTTGTCAACAACTTTTCCAATCCTAAAATAGGATATGTGGCCGGAAGGCTTCAATACATCAATAAGAACAGCAATATAACCAGTTATTCCGAAAGTTTGTACTGGAATTATGATTTGCTCCTGAGGAACTTTGAATCCAAGATTTACTCCATAACGGCAGGAAACGGGGCAATCTATGCCGTCCGAAAAGAAGATTATGAATATGTGGACCCAATGTACACTCATGATTTGGCATTTCCCCATCTTATGGTGGAAAAAGGAAAGCTGGCCATATACGATGAAAGTGCGGTAGCCTATGAAAAGGCAGGGGAAACGCTTGAAGATGAATTCAAAAGAAAAGTAAGGATGTTCAGCCGCAACTGG
>Ga0134098_1002414_pt1 | contig 12905 bp, 13 predicted proteins | sample 9_3taG_FD_94456 | JGI IMG/M metagenome (GOLD analysis project Ga0134098, IMG submission 94456) | Switchgrass degrading microbial communities from high solid loading bioreactors in New Hampshire, USA - 9_31_10_142_A3 metaG | ecosystem: Engineered > Bioreactor > Semi-continuous > Anaerobic >... | reverse complement strand
AATATTTGTTTCTAAGTGAATTTTTATGTAAAATCAAAGTACATGACAAGGTGTCCGGATGTATCCGGTTTTATTGTCCGGATACTCCCGGAAATACTGTCCGAATAATCCGGAATACGCAATTAGCTTCATATACAGCCTTATATTCAAATCGGTTTAATGGTTTATCAATTTCAGTCGTACCAAAAACACTAACCATAATAAATGACAATACAATAATAAGAAAAATAATTTCAGATACCTTATTATTTATAATTTTCATGAGATTTATTTTAATAATATGAATCGCTTCAGATTTTTCTGATTTATCCTTAATTATAATAAAAAGATATGTTCCAAACGCAAGAATAACACCTGAAAAAAATATATATAACAAATCACTACCAATACGGGTGTAGTCTTTTATATCTGAGAATAAAATTGGAAGAAATACAAATAGAAAACCCCATGATAATGTCCATGATACGATAAAAAAAATATATATACAAATAGTTGGTTTCTTATCGAAATTCATTTTTACCTCTTTTGTTCACCCGTAAATATTTGCATTTTATGTTAATATAATATCTTTTTTTGCTATTAATAGCAATCATTTTTAGTAGAAAATTTACTACTTCTACGTTATTATACTTTTCTGCATGTTACACGGGATAATCTATATAATCTACGGCGATTATCCGTTTTGTACCGTAATATTGACAATACCAGCAGTGTCCACAAGAAACATGAAACGGGATATAACTCTATCGCCCTTTTTATCTTTTCCTACCAATAACTATTAATAAATGAATATTCTATATAAATATACAAAAGCTAATAAAAATACAGAATTCACTAAGGAGATGTAAATATGTTTAAACATGATAAGAACCTTCTGCATGAAGTTAGAGTAGATGAACCAAACGCAAATTATGCAGCTATGATGCAAGAACAACTTGGCGGACCTCAGGGCGAACTGAAAGCAGCACTACAGTATCTTTCTCAGAGTTTTCGTATAAAAGACCCCGAAATTAAGGATTTATTTCTTGACATAGCTGCTGAGGAATTAAGCCATATGGAAATGGTTGCTGCTACGATAAATATGCTTAACGGTCATGCACCTGATGCAAAGAATGCAACAATCGGTAATATAGAAGCACACGTATTAACAGGACTTACACCTGTGTTAAGCAATGCATCAGGCTATTTATGGACTGCTGCCTATATAAATGAGACTGGTGACCTTGCAGCCGACATATTGTCGAACATCGCAGCAGAGCAGAGAGCAAAAGTTGTTTATGAATATCTCTATAGGCAAATCAACGATAAAGGCGTAAGGGAAACAATCGACTTTTTACTAAACCGTGAAGAAGCCCATAATACTATGTTCAGAGAAGCGTTTAACAGAATTCAGGATACCGGTTCATTAAAAGATTGGGGAATTACAAAAGACTCTAAGCTGTATTTTAATCTTTCTACGCCGGGTGACCAGTTCTTTAATGCTGATAATCCACAGCCGCCAAGCTTTAATAATCCAAATTATAGTAATCAATAAATGTAAAGACTTTACACATAAATGAGGAAGGCTCGATAAAACAAAAATCCTTGGAACGCAGTGTTCTCAAGGATTTTCACTTGTTAACCCACCGGAGACTCGAACTCCGGACACCATGATTAAAAGTCAAAGTGCTCATTTTTACCACTTTTAACTCACTTGGAGCCCGTATATCTCATTCTTGATTCGCCTGTATTTGAATGTTTTTTAACACAGAATACACCTTGATATCTCCTCACCTGTAGGTTTCCAGAAATTGTGATATTGCGTTTTTTTTGAGAGGATATAAGAAGAATCTATTTATTATCGTAAAAAAGCACAGATAACATAAGAGAAAGTTCTATTGACGCAGGAGTTACTTATTACTTAAAATATATGTATAAGCGACTTCGTTTTGGTTTTGCGGAAAGGCGGTATGGGGTTTAATTATACAAAGGAGTAATTGATATGACGATTCAAAATGTGTATGATGCTACATTCAAACCTTATGGAAGAATTCTTACAAAGGACTATGATGTAACAGAACTTCTTAAATATATGGAAAGTGAGCCGGCACCGGAAAATGTAATCTATGTTCCATCTGTTGAGAAGATGGAAAATACAAATGTAGCAAAGGAATTACGTGACAGCCTGTATGGTGGGATGCCGATTCAGATTGGATATTGTAGTGGTACGAACAGATATCTTAATGCAGTGGAGTATCATAGGAATTCAGAGATCAATATCGCCTGCACGGATTTAATTCTGATTCTTGGAAAAGAGCAGGATATTGAGGCAGATATGACTTATGATTCTTCGAAGATGGAAGCGTTCTATGTGAAAGCAGGTGAAGTTGTTGAGTTGTATGCGACGACGCTTCATTACGCACCGTGTTCTTATGAAGGAAAGCCTTTTAAGGATATTATCGTTCTTCCAAAAGGAACAAATACAGAGTTAAAATCAGTTCCAACCAAGGCAAAGGAAGATCGACTTCTGGTAGCGGTCAATAAGTGGTTAATTGCTCATCCGGATGCAAAGATTGATGGAGCTTTTATTGGAATTAAGGGTGAAAACCTTAGTGTATAGAAAATAATTATTATGGAGGCAAAAAAAATGTTTACTAACATTCCCAAAGTAAAAGTCGGGATCGTAGCGGTTAGCCGTGACTGTTTCCCCGAATCATTATCTGTTAACAGAAGAAAGGCACTTGTAGCAGCATATGCAGCGAAGTATGATGCGGCTGATATCTATGAATGTCCGGTATGTATCGTAGAGAGTGAAATCCAGATGGTAGAAGCTCTCGAAGATATTAAAAAAGCAGGCTGTAACGCATTATGCGTATATCTTGGAAACTTTGGTCCTGAAATTTCCGAGACATTGCTTGCAAAGCATTTTGATGGACCGAAAATGTTCATTGCCGCCGCAGAAGAGAGCCAGGCCGACTTAATGGATGGTCGTGGTGATGCATTTTGTGGTATGTTGAATGCAAGTTACAACTTAAAGCTTCGTAACGTTGGAGCATATATTCCTGAATATCCGGTAGGAACTGCCGATGAGTGCGCAGATATGATCCATGAATTCCTTCCGATCGCAAGAGCAGTTTACGGATTAGTCAATCTCAAGATTATCTCTTTTGGCCCCCGTCCGATGAACTTCCTTGCATGTAATGCTCCTATTAAGCAGTTATATAATCTTGGCGTCGAAATTGAAGAGAACTCTGAACTTGATCTGTTCGAAGCTTTCAATAAGCATGCTAATGACCCCCGTATTCCCGAAGTAGTTGCAGATATGGCGAAAGAACTTGGCGATGGTAATAAGAAGCCGGAAGTTCTTAATAAGCTTGCGCAGTATGAAATTACACTTCTTGACTGGGTGGAAGCACATAAAGGATATCGTAAATATGTTGCTATTGCCGGAAAATGCTGGCCTGCATTCCAGACACAGTTTGGATTCGTTCCCTGCTATGTAAATTCCAGGCTTGCCGGTCGCGGAATTCCCGTATCCTGTGAAGTTGATATCTATGGTGCTCTCTCTGAGTTTATCGGAACCTGTGTCAGCGAAGATGCAGTTACACTTCTTGATATTAACAACACTGTTCCTGCAGATATGTATAAAGAGTCCATTGAAGGCAAGTTCCCGTATACTCATAGGGATACATTCATGGGATTCCACTGCGGTAATACCTGCTCTTCCAAGCTTGCTTTCTGTGAGATGAAGTATCAGAAGATTATGGCAAGAAATCTCCCTATTGAGGTTACAAACGGAACTTTGGAAGGTGACATTAAGCCGGGTAAGATTACTTTCTTCCGTCTGCAGTCTACTGCAGATAATATTCTTCGTGCATATGTTGCAGAAGGTGAAGTACTTGATGTCAGAACGAAGTCCTTTGGTGCAATCGGTGTATTTGCTATTCCTGAGATGGGACGTTTCTATCGTCATGTATTAATCGAGAAGAACTTCCCTCATCATGGCGCAGTTGCATTTGGCCACTATGGCAAAGCATTGTTTGAAGTATTCAAGTATATAGGTGTATGCCATGATGAAATCGGATTCAATCAGCCTAAGGGTATGTTATATAAGAGCGAGAATCCGTTTGCATAATTGTACATAGAGAACAGGTAATTTATAAATTGGCGATGTAGAAAGCTGCATCGCCAATTTTAACAGGAGAAGCTCTGATATAACAGCAAAAAGATATCCTCAATGCATGCGGTCTGATTTCAGACTTTGTTCCTGCCTGGCTCGCGAAACTTTCTGTATAGTATAATTTTTCGGGAATATAGGTTAAAAGTTAAGGTAACTGTTTCAGATAAAAAAACATCTGTAACCCTTGGATTACAGATGTTTTGGTGACCCACCGGGGAATCGAACCCCGGACACCATGATTAAAAGTCATGTGCTCTACCGACTGAGCTAGTGAGTCATGCTATGGCTGGGATGGCAGGGCTCGAACCTACGTATGCCAGAGTCAAAGTCTGGTGCCTTACCGACTTGGCTACATCCCATCGGTATAAAGTCAGTTTCAGAAGTCGGAAACCGGAGCATTGTCACAGCTTCCGCCTTCTACTCACCTGACTGTTAAATGGGGTGAATGGTGGGAGTTGAACCCACGGCCTCCAGAGCCACAATCTGGCGCTCTAACCAACTGAGCTACACCCACCAAGGCTTAAAATCAAGCTGTTTCGGGCATCCCAGTGTGCCTGCAAAAAGACACAAATGTATTTTATGATAGAACGTACTAATTGTCAAGAGAAAAATTTCCCTTATTAAGCAGTCTGAAATCCTGCAATGTCAGGAAGACCTGACGTTATCCGTTTTTCTCTATAAAAGGATTAACTCAACCAGGTCATCTTGTTCTTCTCCAGCCCTTCGGATAAAGGTTTTTCAAGCCGTTTTCCTCAATTTTGCCCCAACCGACAGGATAGCTTTCAACACCGAGAGCGATATATCCCTTTTCACCAAAACGCGGAAGGGTTTCGCCTTTAAGGTATCTTATAAGGTCCCCGTCATTGACCGAAAATGATTCCTTGCGCTTTATACTGCTCCATTCCAACGCCATCGCAAACGACTGCGATGGTTCAAACTTCCCATGTGTTTCACAGCCTAAATAAAGACCCGTTTTTACCGTTTTTATGTCAGGATGATCTACATACCCGCATGGCGGCATATGCAGCTCGGCGCCGCGCATTACATACACTCCTGAAGGTATTGTATGAAGCATGCCTTCACAAAATTCGAGAAAACTTTTTACAGGAGGCTCCTTATGCGGACAATCCGTCAAATCATTTCCTTTATATATTCCCTGTTTTGCGAACAGCGCCGCAAAATGCCCTTCGCCTTTTATTTTATGAGGCCAGAGTCTTGCCGTTTTAAGAAGTTCCGTGTTCCCATCCGACCAATCGGGACGGCCCGGCTCTATTCCGCCGGTTTTATTTATATCTTTAAGGTAAAGATCCGGATAGTTCTTCAAGATCCATGATACGTTCTGTTCGTTTTCTTCAGGGCTGAACGTACATGTCGAATATACGATCATCCCTCCCGGAGCCAGCATCCGGTATGCCGAATCAAATATCTTCCTCTGCATGCCCTGCATTTCTTCCGTTTTATACCGGTTCCAGCTTTTACAGGCTTCCGGGTCTTTTCTGAACATTCCTTCGCCCGAACACGGCATATCGAGCATTATCTTATTGAAGAAGCCTTCATATACGGAAGCGAGGCGCTCTGGTGACTCATTCGTGACAACTGCGTTGCAAATCCCAAGAAGCTCGATATTCTTAATTAGGGCCTTTATTCTTTTCGGATTAACGTCATTCGATAATATAAAACCCTTGTTGCGCATATCCATCGCCAATCCGACGGTTTTTCCGCCGGGAGCCGCGCATAAATCCAGAACACGGTCATCCGAGCCCGCCTCAAGCAGTCCGGACGGAAACATTGCGCTCGGTTCCTGGATATAATAAAGACCCGCATGGTAATACGGATGAATTCCGGGCCTTTCCTGTTCGTCAAAGTAATAGCCTCCGTCCGCCCACGGAACCGGTTCAATCCTGAACGGTGACATTGAGCTCCATTCGGATAAATTTACCTTAAGCCTGTTTATCCTGATTCCGGTTATTCTTTCGCCTGAAAGAGCGGAAACAAACTCGTCGTATTCCGAGCGTACCATCAAATTCTGAAATTTTTTCTTAAAATCAGCCGGGATTCGCATCCTGTTTCTCCAATATTAATATAAAATTTTTCCGTCGTAAAAAATCCGTGCGGTTTGAAGCAACGGTTCAGTAAAATTACATTATTTGCCGATAATTATTATATCATGAATTTAAGAAAACCATAGGTTTTCACTTGGCAAGACCAAGGGCAGCCGAGTATCGGTTGTATAAATTCATGATACAATGATTTCGGGTACCCGTTCGAAATCTTGATTTCGATAACGGGTGAGGTTATTTTATCATACCGATTATTATTAGATATAAATAACTCCTGGCAATGCCGGAAAAAATGCAGTCCAGCCTTATATTATATTAGATTATTTGCCGCGGGGGGAAGCTATGGCGACAAATAGATTCTTTTTTACAGCAAATCTTAAATACGGCACCGCCGGTGTGGAGTCTTTCATTCAAAAGATTGAAAAGAAATTGGATCAGCTAATCCAGGATAAAAGCGTGCGGTTTTTAATGAAAGTAGCCGTTAACGAACTTGTTGTAAATGCTGTTGAGCACGGGTACAATAAAAACGGCGGCAAGGTTTCGGTTCACATCAGGATTGAAGGCAATTCCGTATGCCTTGAGGTGTCGGATTTTGGCAAAGGTGTCCGGAAAGAACTGCTCAACCTGGAAAGGATGGCCGAAAAATACGACGATCTGACCGATAGAGGATGGGGTCTTCCGATACTGAACAAAGTATCGTACTCATTCCGGGTATCATCAAACAAGCCGACCGGAACCGTAATATCATTGACGATGCTTATTTAATGACGCAGTAACCCTTTTCAATGCACAACCGCGCTCTTTGCGCCGTCTTTTCGTCACCTGACAACGCTTTTTTAATAAAATCGGGGTTTTCGTCAAAGAAATTTGTCATAAACGCGTCCGGATCTTTTATATAGTCGCATACAAGGTCATATTGATCCTTGTTGATATATTTCTTCTCATATGCGGACCGGAAAACACCCTCGTCTATATTTACGAGCGAATGGGATACCACACCGAGTTTCCTCAGTGTTTCAGCGCCTCCCTGCAGCCTGTCGACGATAACGAACGAATGCTCAATATTTCCCGATATATTTGTGATTGCAGGCACCCACGCCCGTTCATAGCTTGACGCTGTCGTAATTATATCTGCGATGTGAACAACCCGCGCGCTATTAATCGATTCCGCCTTTTGCGATGATCCCCCGCTGAAAATATATGCTTCCAAATCCTTAAATATCGTAATATGCGGCTTTTTAAGAAGATGTGCCGTAACAAGCGAAAAAAACCAGTCGCGCCTTTCACCGCCGGAGATATAATCAAATTCATTTATTCCGACATGCTCTTTAATGCTTTCAACAAGCGCGTCTATGGCTGTCTTATAGATCGCCTGTCCGTTGTAGTTTTTTAACGCATATTCCAAAACAACAGCGGAACATTCCCGTTTATTGTTTTTTGCGTCGTCAATTACGCTCAACAACTCATTTGCTTTTTCTTCGCTTCCGTATAGAAAATGAGTGTTTACATAATAAGGGCCTATTTTGCCCGAAGTATACCAGAACGGGTTACCGGCTGGGCATACCTTTATCGCACTGGTTTCAAACAGTCCTTCAAGCAGTTTTTCTTTTATATCCGGCATATTCCGCACTTCCTTTTATTGAGACTAAAATAAATGTTTATTCATACGTTTTCACTTTCGAAAAATCTCTTTTTATACTCATAATACCATGCCTGGTTTTTGAATGTGCTCGTTTCATCATCCAAATGCGAAGCGTCGCCTTCCACTTCAACGGTAAACGTGCCGTTTTCCCACGTTCCGGCAGTTATTGCGGTATTGTCGCACCACGGAATTCTTACCATTTCTTTAAGCGGCAGTTCTTTAAGATAGCATAACAACACTTTTATGACCGTTCCATGAGTTACTATAAGAATGTTTTTGCCGGCTTCCTTTTCAAGGATCCGCGTTACGGCGGCTACAACCCGCCGCTGGAAGCCTTCCATGCTTTCGCCTTCGGGGAATTGGAGAAGATGCGGTTCATTTTCCCAGATATCATACAAATCCGGGTATTTTCTGGCAAGTTCCCTCCATGTCATGCCTTCCCATAAACCGCCGTTGATTTCCTTAAGATCGTCTACCGGTATTATCGGAAGATTTTTTACCTCCGAAATATACCTCGCTGTTTCCATTGTCCTTTTCATTGAACTGCTGTATATGACATCTATAGCAACATCTTTAAGCCTTTCGGCCACTCTTGACGCTTGCAGATTTCCCCTTTCCGTGATCCCTTCATCGGTCCAACCGTGAAATTCCCTAATCTTGTTGCCCACTGCTTCGGCATGCCGTACAATAATAAGTTTTGTTTTCATAAGACATTCCTTTCATACGATTCTTATGTTTTTTAGTATATTCAAAGCTATATGATCAGCGCACCGGTCAGATCGGCAGCCTTCTCAAACCCGTTTTCCCTCATATATTTTTCAATACCCTGTACCGTTTCGACCCAGACATTAGGGTTTACAAAACCGGCAGTACCGACCATTACCGCGGAAGCTCCGGCGAGCATGAATTCTACGGCGTCATTTCCGTTTGATATGCCGCCCATCCCTATTACCGGTATTTTAACAGCTTTTGCAGTTTCATAAACCATCCTGACGGCAACAGGCTTTACCGCAGGACCTGAAAGCCCGCCCATAATATTTGCGAGAACAGGCTTTCTTTTTTCAATATCTATCGACATCCCAAGGAGCGTATTGATCAGCGAGACACAGTCGGCTCCCGCAGCTTCCGCCGCTCTCGCTATTTCGGTGATATCCGTCACGTTAGGCGACAGTTTTACAATCAGGGGCTTTTTACAAACTTTCCTTACGGCTCCCGTTACTTCGAACACTCCTGAAGCTGTACTGCCGAACATAAGGCAGCCCTCTTTCACGTTCGGGCATGATACGTTAAGCTCAATCGCGTCTATATCCGCATCGGACAGTATCTCGACAATGGCGCGGTAATCCTCGACCGTATTTCCGGCGACATTTGCAATAACAGCGGTATCAAATCCTCTCAAAAAAGGAATTTCATCGCGTATAAACGCGTGAACGCCGGGGTTCTGCAGCCCTACGCTGTTTAATATTCCTCCGGGTGTTTCGGCTATCCGCGGCGGCCTGTTCCCTTTTCTCGGTTCCAAAGTAAGCCCCTTAACAGATATCCCGCCGAGCCTGTTTAAATCAAAAAACTTCGAATATTCCCTGCCGAAGCCGAAGGTTCCCGACGCGGCTATTACAGGATTTTTAAGTTTCATCCCCGCTATGTTTACAGATAAGTCCAAATTTATTATCCTCCCGATTCCTGTTTACCGCAGCATCTATTCAAACAGCAGCCTTTCCGCACGAAAAACCGGCCCGTCCCTGCAAACACGGGCATAGCCGAAATCCAAGCCTTCCTTTACTTTGCACGCGCAAACCAGACAGGCGCCTATGCCGCATCCCATCCGCTGTTCCATTGACACTTCACAGAATATATCTCTTTCAATGCAGTATTCGGCAACGCTTTTTATCATCGGCAAAGGACCGCATGTGTAAACTTTGTCGGGTCTGTTTGTCTTAAGCCAGTCATAAAAAGGTCCGGTAACAAAACCCTTTATGCCGAAGGTGCCATCGTCCGTTGCAATAACAAGCTTATTTGAAGAGCGTTCAAAATCATCCTTCAAAACAACTGCGTCTTTTGAACGAAATCCGAGAAAAACTGTTTTATCCACGTCATTACAGGAATTAACAAGATAAAGAAGAGGAAAAATTCCTATCCCGCCGCCCACAACCGCTATTTTTTCACCGGCTTCAGGCATCGTGAAACCGCTGCCAAGCGGGCCTATTACGTCTATCGCATCCCCTTCGCGGAAATTGCATAAAAGGCTCGTTCCTTTGCCGCGCTTCATATATGCGATATCGAACGTTTTGTCGGAACGGCATACCCTGCATATGCTTATAGGGCGCCTAAGATACGCATCCAAACCGCTGCAGCAGCGGACATTTACAAACTGTCCCGGTATAGCCGAGTCCGTTATCCTTTCCGAGCGTATCCTGATAAGGTGTATATCTTTAGACAGAGTTTCGGTCTTTATTATCCTTTCACGGAAATCCATTTAACCCTCCCGCCAAAACGCCTGTATAAAATCTTTGCCGGTTAGTGCAGCAGTTTTAAAACATCGAGCTTTTTTTGCTGCTGTCATACCTTAACGCATTATAACATACATGCTTTTCCTTTGCCATATCAATTATGCCCTGTGTTTTTCAATATGTTCTCCGAAACATGCTTTTAGCGGGCTCAAGCGACAATAGTCCAAACAACGTAAGCAAATCAAAAGACCGCCGGTATTCCGGCAGTCTTTTTTGAACGTAGGCTATGTTTATTTCCCTTCAAGATATTCGTTCAGATCGTCAACAAGCTTTTTCGCTTCTATACCATGAACGGCGCATGCATCTTTAATGCTTTCCCCGGAAGCTGACGGGCAAAACAGGCAATGCATTCCGTGCTTCATGAATATCGGGGCTGTACCTTCATCCATTAACAGTACATCCCTTATTATCATATCCTCAGTTACTTTAGCCATTGTTCGTACCTCCTGTGAATAAATTTTCAGCAAGCGGAATTTTGTAATAAACCTTGACCGGTTCACTCGCAATATTCATGGTAGCTGAATTCTCCATGCATAGTGATTGCTTTTTCCAAAAAACCGCAACTAATAATTATTATAACCTAAAGTGCAAAAAAGCCGCAACATAATTTACTGTCCGGCCAATCAATCGTGATTGCCGGTATCATAACACCATTTTGCAATCTCTGCTATCAATTCAAGCGGAATCGGTTTATTGTACGGAAACTGCACCGCGCCCTTGCTTGTTTTATATCCTGACAAACGATCTGAAAAATACTCTATTGCCTTATCTCCGGGATATAGACCTATATGCTTTTTGTGCGCCGCAAAATGAATGATATTGCGCTTCCCGCGATATGTCGGCATGCCCCACGAAATACGCTCTTCCGCATTGGGAAGTGCTTTGCGTAGCGTATCGCGTACCTGGTTTAAAATAGGCCTTATTTCCAAGGGCTGCGCTGCAATATAAGAATCGACCGTTGTCGATGAATCACCGCAAAAATGCCTTTGATTTTCATTCCTGAACTCACGATTACATTTTGGACATTTCCACATAAGTCATCACCCTATTTTCCGTTAACGGTTACTTTCATTAATTCCTTATTTTCACCGTATTCAGTCTACTACCTTCTCCTTCATTTTTTCTATAAGCTTCAATACACCGGCTTCTATCTTATCAAGGTCTTCTTTCTTCGGCGCGCCTTCAAACTCTACGGTTTCGATAAAATCCCAATTCATTTTGTTTCTTTCCATTATTTCGCTCAATTCCTTCTCCGCACCGCCGGACCATCCGTAAGACCCGAACCTGAATGCAGTCTTGCCCGTAATCTTCTTTCTGCCAAGTTCATTCAGTGCCGCTGCAACAGGCGGAAAAAGCTTGTACTCATAAGTAGGCGCCGCGATAATTATCCCTGCGGATTTAAAAACAGTTGCAACCATTTCGCTTTCACTTTCCAGCGGCATTTGAAGTTTGCTGTACCTGACGCCTTCTCTTTGAAGTATGCGTTCGACATAATCAACCGCTTTTGCGGTCATTCCATACATCGATCCCCACAATATCGCGATTTCATTTTTGCCTGCACCTTCGGCATATCGGGAAAACCTGCAATAATCATCTATTATTTTTTGAGGATTTTTTCTGTAAACCGGTCCGTGCCCGGGCGCTATAGTATTTATTTCGAGCGTTTCAGCTTTCTCAATTGCTTTTCTCAAACTGGGCGTAAAAGTTGCCATAACATTTGAATAATACCTTATTCCTTCAAGTTCAAAGAATTCTACCTCTTCAGGCGTAAGCTCATCATCAAAACAATGATCCCCCATCCTGCCGAATGCTCCGAACATATCGCACGAAAAGAGAGTTTTCGTATCTCTTTCATAGGTGTACATGGTATCCGGCCAGTGAACGTTCGGAACCGGATGAAAACTTAAAACCTTGCCTTTTCCAAGATCTAAAGTATCTCCTTCCTTCACAATCCTTATTTTGTCTTCACCATAAAAGGAAGTTACCATCCTTGCGGCTTTATCGGTGCATATTATCGTAAAGTCATCCTTGATTTTCCGGAAGTTTGAAATCCAGCCGGAATGGTCCGGTTCCATATGATTAACAATCAAATAATCTACACTTTGGGGGTCGATACCTGTTTCCTCCAAATTTTTATAAAGGGTTTCAGGGATTCCGTCCCAACCGATCACACCGTCAATTATTGCGGTCTTATCTCCATGGACTATATAAGAGTTAAGGGTTACCCCGTTCGCGATATCCCAGATTCCCTCAAACAGTATGTCTTCAACATTCATAGTTAACATATGGATTCCATTTGCAATTTTCAGCTTTTTCATACCCTATCCTCCATGAATCAACTCTTGAAACATTCTCTGCTGATAATTTTGCTTAAATTGTAATTTATATAAGCATAAATGTCCAGAGTTGTCAGAAATATGCGTTTTGCGTTGTTCACTCTTTTTATTTTTAAAGACCTAAAAAAACAGGTATATAACGTAAACTTGTATTACTATAACGCCTAAAATCCTTGGTTGATTACATTTTATACCGTGTTT
>Ga0134098_1002405_pt1 | contig 12959 bp, 9 predicted proteins | sample 9_3taG_FD_94456 | JGI IMG/M metagenome (GOLD analysis project Ga0134098, IMG submission 94456) | Switchgrass degrading microbial communities from high solid loading bioreactors in New Hampshire, USA - 9_31_10_142_A3 metaG | ecosystem: Engineered > Bioreactor > Semi-continuous > Anaerobic >... | reverse complement strand
GGTAGCACTTCAAAAAACGGTGGTTAAGGGTTGAAAAAACAAGGGTCCTATGGCAATCTTGTGTTTACCAGACCCAAGAGAAGCCAATGGCCCCTCAAACACAATTCTGCCCGAATATGGCCTGCCCTGCAAGGGGTAAAACCGGTGAAAAGAACATCACTATTCATAGCCGAAAACCTGAACGTTACAAATGTAGGGTGTGCGGCAAGACTTTCTCGGCAAAAGTTGGCACGCCCTTCTACCGGTTACACCACTCGGTTGATTTGGTTACCCTTGTGATGACCTTGATCGCCTTTGGCTGCCCGGTACAAGCCATCGTGGCCGCTTATGGTCTGGATGAGCGCACCGTGATGGCCTGGCAGAAACGCTCCGGCGAACATTGTCAACGAGTGCATACCCATCTCGTTCAGCGTCCCAGGGATTTGATCCATATCCAACTGGATGAAATCCGGGTCAAAGCTCAGGGGATGGTGCTGTGGTTAGCGATGGCGGTCATGGTCAGCACGCGACTGTGGCTGGGAGCCGCCGTCAGCCAACAGCGGGACGAAGGCTTAATCGGCCAGATCGTTCAGTTGGTTCGCAAGACTGCCCTGGCTCGCCCGCTGTTGATCGGGGTGGATGGACTGCGCAGTTACATTTCAACTCTTCAGGCCGCCTTCCGCAGTCCACTTCCCAATCGAAAGAAGGGTCGCCCGAAGTTGATCCATTGGCCGGATATTCACATCGGGCGGGTGATCAAGCACTACCAGGGCAAGCGGGTGGTAGACCTCATCCGCCGAATGGCGCAAGGCTCAGAAAAAGCTGCCCAGGCCCTCCTGGCCCGAAGTCAAGGTGGAACGAAGCTCAATACCGCCTACATCGAACGACTGAACGCCACCTTCCGCTCTCGCCTGGCTAGCCTGGCTCGCTGTAGTCGCGCCTTGTTCAAGAACCCGGAGACGCTCGCGCCTCTGGTGTACCTGATGGGCAGCGTCTACAACTTCTGTAGCGAGCATCAGAGCTTGCGTCTCAAGCTGTGGGTCGGTGAACGTAGTTTCCGTTGGGTGCAGCGCACCCCGGCGATGGCCGCTGGGATCGCTGACCATTGTTGGAGTGTTAAGGAGCTACTTCAATTTCGAGTGCCAATTCCAGCCTGGGAACCGCCCAAGCATCGCGGCAAGCGTTCGGCAAACGAAATGGCGCTTATCCAGAGGTGGTGTCCGTGACCACCGTATTATGTGGAGCTACCGGGTTTGAAGAATGTCCTGATAATTCGCCAAAGTTATTCTGATTTACTTCTCGTCTCGGGTGGACTCGCTAACGCAATCAATAGTAATTTCATTTGTACATAGGGACGAGGTTCAGGTTCTTTCCGGCCTCCGATCCCATACCTCATCAAAGTTTCCAAAAGCTATCCACCGGTTTGTACGTTCTAAGAACCCTGTTTCGGCTATATCGAGATTAGGATCGGAATTTTGATCCCAGCCCGATATCTCCATCTGGTATTCAACAGAGAAATGCCAGAAGGGAACAGGAGACGAGACGATGTTTGACGACTTTGACTGCAATGCTGATTGCCAGCAGGGGAATTATCCTCCGGTGGATGAACGATTGGCTGCCCGACGGATCAGCCCTAAAACTGCGGGTATCTTCCAGATCAAGCCGGATTCAGGGGGTTGGAGTTATCCCGCTGAACTGGGGGGCAATCAATTTCGGTGGAAGAATTACGACTCCAGTAGCGATAAGAAATATTTATGGCTTAACGGTAAAACATCAAATGTATCACTCTATCACGGCCCAAACCTGATAGAAGCCATCAATCGCGCCTTTGGAGCGTGTTGGTATGTGAGTGGCGAGGCCGATGTGTGGGCAATGCATTCCGCCGGCATTCCTCATGTGATGTCGGAATTTACCGAAAACCGTGTGATCGATAATCTGGCAGAAATCTTGGCCCAGTTAGGGGTAAAGACACTCTACATCGCTCCGGACAGGGATGATGCAGGAGATAGATGGGCGCGCCTGATCGCGGCGCGTTTGCTGGACACTGGCATTGAGCTGGATGCCCGTCGTATCCCCAACTCGCTCGGGCTAAAAGCGGATGTCGGCCGGGCTTGGCAGCAGTATGAGCGCGATGGTTGGCCATTTGAGCGGTGGCTGCTCGGCCTGGAACGGATACAGGTAGAGCCGGAAAAGGAAGAGCGGAAGACTTCTCCTAAACTGGACATCAACGATCAAAACGCTATCCCCGCAGAATATCGCAAGGCGATCGCAGAAGCGTTGGGAGTAAATGGTTTCGGAGAGGATGGTTTTTCGCTCCAGAACGTCTCCTGTCCTTTCCATCACGATGAACGTCCATCCGCGAGTCTGCACAAGGAGAGTGGGTTATATTGCTTTAAGCATGGGCAACATTATCTGTGGACACAGGTTGGGGAAAAAATCGGGCTAGGTTCTTTGAAGGATTTTTATGCTCAGAAGGCTGTTCCGCCCTCAACACCTCAATTGTCCACAGAGGCTCGCGAAGCCTTGATCCGGCACGGAATGACAAATACTGCTCGCCTGTTGGATATTCTATATACGGTCGGGGTTTGCCCAGGTGAAATACTCTCATACAAGGATATGATTTCTGAGGGTCAAAAGTATGGGTTGACCTATAACCAGGTTTACGGAGCGGTTGTTTTTAAGAAACCAGAAGACGTGGATGACTGGAATTATTTGTCGTTTAATCGGGGTGTTTTTTTATTAAAGCAAGTCCCGCCGGAAATTTCCACAAAAAATAAACGACGTGGCCGGAAAGAAAAATATTTTCTCATCCCCTCCCCGGAAGAAGTTGATGCAGTGATGAGTCAAAATAACCGTTTCAGGCACTATGATCCAATCTCCGAGGATGGTTTGAGAAAAGATTCCCAATATAAAGCGGAGGTTCACGTTGCCTTGTTTATTCGGAAACCTGGATGCTACACCCGCAAGCTGCTTGGTGATCGCCTCGCCAAAACAGCCGGTACACAACGACGGTATGAAAAAGCGACCGGGGTTAGGGTGACGCCTCAATTCACCAAGGAGATCATGACCCTCGAAGATTTAGATACCTTGCCTGACCACCGAAAAGGCCGCTACAGGAATCAATATCTGGAGAATAAGGGTGGACAGAAATATCCCCCGACCCTTTACGGAGCATACAAGGCCCTCCAAACTGGGCAGGTCATATACCTAGTAAAACAGACCGCCAACCACTATTCGGTACCGGCTGCAGAACCCTGTTTAGGGGAGACTGACACAGATCAGTCGGCTAACCAATAAAAGCATTCTCCGTCATGGCGGAACACCCTTTCCCGGTCGCCCAGCTCTTCTGCAATCGCCAGGTACTGCTCGGCCAACTCTCGCGCCCGGGCGTACTCCCCCTGTATCAGGTGCAGGCTCCCCAACTGGTGCAGGCTGCTGGCCACCCCCGCCCGTTCGCCCAGCTCTTCGGTAATCTCCAGGGACTGCTCGGTCAGCTCCCGCGCCTGCGCGTACTCTCCCTGATCCTGGTGCAGGCTCCCCAACTGGTACAGGTTGGTGTCCACCCCCGCCCGTTCGCCCAGCTCCTAAAAAGTCGCCAGGGACTGCTCGTAGCGCTCCCGCGCCTGTATGTACTGGCCCAGCCCCTGGTAAACAACCCCCAGGATGTGGTGCGCGCTTGCCAACGCCCAGCCCTGCAAATTGGCCAGGCTCGTCCCCAAAAGCCCCAGCAGCAGCTCGATCTGGCCAAACCGGAGCAGGTATACTGTGATTCCAATCTAGCACTTCATATGCCTCTTCGTACCCACCGGCCGCCTGCAGGTAATGCCAGGCGTTCAGCTCGGGGTTCAGGTCGGGGTTCAGACTGACCGACTCGCGGCCCACCCCAATCCAGTAGTCCGCCGCCCGGTGCAATAGCTCCGCCCGCTCCTCATCCTTCATCTGCTGAAGCGCCCAGTCCGTCACCAGTTGATGGAAGGCATACTGCTGCGTTCCAGGATGCTGGGCTAGCAGCCCCCAGCGCTGCAACTCTTTCACCTCTCCTCCCACTTTGGGCATGCAGTCCTGCTCATCTCCCAGCAGGTAGGCCAGCCCTTCCACCGGCACGGGTTCATTGTAAATTGCCCCCCGGCGTAAGAGCAGCCGGGCTTTCTCCGACAGCTTCGCCGCCGCTCCTTCCATCAGGGTGAACTCCAGCAGCTCCTTCTGCACCCCACGTAAGTCATCCAGCACTTTCCCCACGCTGGAGTGCGCTGCATGCTGCACAAACAGCCCCAGAGTGTAGGGATGCCCGCCCAGCCGGGCGTATACATCCCGCATCGAGATGCCCTGCACAGACCCCCGATCGTCAGGCAGGATCACGACCGGCAGCTGGTCCAGGGGTGGCAGCGTCTCCATGAGATAGACTGCTTCCCGGAAGCGCAGCTCCCCCAGGTCCAGATGCCCGATCTCTCCCGCCAGGCGGCCCGGCTCGACCGGCTCGAAATCCACCCGGCTGGTGAACAGGAAACGGCTCGGGCCGGGGACGCTGCGCACCAACAGCGAGAGCAGCTTTGACAGCTCCGGGTCAATTGCCCCAAATGCTGGGTTAGCTTCGAGCTGAATGGCTTTTGAGACCGACCGGCCTTCAGGCAGGATGTCTTCGCAGTTGTCGAACACCACCAGCAGCTTGAGCTGCTTCAGGATCTCGGCAAGCAGGCCGGCCTTAGTTTCCAGGGGCAGGGGCTGGTCTTTGACCTGGTTGAACTGGGAGATGGCCGGTTGGTTGGAGCGGGCGTTGTGGACCAGTAAGAACGCCCCGAGCTGATCCAGGATGCTCTGGGCGGTCGTGGCCGGCGACAGGCGGATCGTCTTGACCCCCTCCAAGTGGCCGGCCATGCGCCCTGCCAGCCGGGCAGCCAGGACGGTCTTACCCATCCCGCCCATGCCGAAGATCACCGCCGCCCGCCATTGGCTGTGCTGGGGATCGAGATGGGTCTGCAGCTCGCGCAGCTCGGCGCTGCGACCGGCGAAGCGGCTGGAGACTGTCACCCCGCCCATATCCGTGGGAATAGCGGGGCGGGCCTTCCGCCGGGCGGCTTCCGCATCCACCTGCAGGCACAGGGGATCGGACAGATACAGCACTGGCGTAGCGAAGTCCACCCCGTTCGGGCTGCCCTGCTTTAGCGCCTGCCGGCTCTCAGCAAGAGCGGTATCGATGGGTTTCCCCTCTGCTATTACCTGGTAGAAGGACCCGCCGAATTGGATTGCCGAGCGATTGAAAACGCGATATTGCATCGCAACGACCGCAGGGATGCCCATCGAAAGCAGGCGTGGGCCAAGATCGGCGTAAGCAGTGTTGCGAGAAACCTTCGCCGACTGGCAGGCGGATAGGAAAACCAGGCGCAGAGAGTCAGAATTCGCGAGAAGGCCCTCGGCAAACTCAGAATTAGGAATCGTCCGCTGGGGGCCGTTCTCTGCCTCTAGTAACAGAACTCCGCTGTCTACGGTGTCTACAAACGAGCCATGGCCGGCACAATGAAGCAAGTGCGGGTCGTACTCTTTCAGGCAGCGGGTCAAGGTATTGAACGAGCCGTTCGGTGTAAATTCTACCTGGAGCAATCCCAACATCCGCGCCGGGGCGGTGGCAGCCAGAATAATTTCTTCTTCTAGGGCGGTGTTCAGTACGTGATTTTCATTCAGCCCGAGCGGTGCTGCAATGACAACCAGCAGGTGCAGAGGTTCTGTGCAGCTCCGGTGCTAAACCATATGGCATGCGCGAAAGCAGAACGCGGCGGTTTAGCGCCAGGAATCCCTGCCCGTCATGCAGGTATTCCCAGGGCAGGTGGAGCAAGGGACGGGCAGTCTCTGGATCGATCCGCAGGACCAGGCGCAGGGGTTTACGGCGGGTTTGATTACGTAGTTCCTGCCATAGTTCACCCACTGGCCCACTGATGTCCGTCTGGAATAAATGCTGGCCAAACTGGATATGAAAGCCTTTCTCGGGCGGCTCTCCGGCAACTGCCGCCCGAGACAGCTCCCCCAGGTCCAGGTTCAGGGCGGTTGAGTCGTAGCGCCATTCGAAGGTATGTCTTCCTTCGCGGCTGTGGTTCTTGGCCGGCACACAGGCGGTAAAGGCTCGTGGGTCACTACTTCCAACAAGGAGAAGTTCGAATGTAGGGCTATGAGTGAACATGTTGCTCCGCTATTTGGTTAGTCGAACAGATACACAGGAGATCAACACTATTGTATAAAAACAATACGGGAATTGCAACTTTTTCCTTCACCTCCTGGAAACCAACAGATTGACGATCTCAGTCTTGACCGGTAAAATATGGCAGCAGCCGGGAAGATTGGGAGTTCAGCAGTGGAAATTGGTTAACGGTAGCTAACCAAAAACGACGAACCATCTGCAAAACGGAGGTGAAACAAGATTTAGAAAAACAAAAAATGAAATGAGAAAAACCGATAATTCTGACAATATAATTTCGGTTTATTGAGAGAAATCTCCACATATGCGGGCATAGTTCAGTGGTAGAACGGCAGCCTTCCAAGCTGCAGTTAATAACTACCCCCCATATTTGGGATAATGTCTCGATAATCGGAGACAAAACCCAAATATGGGGGGTGTTGTTTTAACCGTAAACTGTAGCTTTCCTCGATGGACAAATCACAATTTCTTAAGGTTGCCTTTCGAGAAACTACAGCGTGACAGACTAACGGTTTACGGTGGTCAAGTCTCCCGGAAGATTTTCACAGGGCGGACTTCCCGGCGGGTTTCCCCGGGCGGCTTTTCCCGGGCGGCCCGCGGCTATATCGGAAGAGCAGCGATCACTAAGAAAGGTCACTGCTGACTCTGCAACGAGAGGCCGCCATGTTCGCATCAACCAACAACCACTCGAACGAACCCCTCCCCCGCTTTTGGGATAACAAGGCCAGGGAGAACAACCAGATGAACATCCACGAAGCAATCGAGAAATTTCTCAAAAGCCGGAATAATTGCGAGCCGGGGACGCTGCGAGGTTACCGCAATGGGTTGGATAAGTTCGCCCGGTTCATGGAAAAGTACGGCGCAAACAACCTGAACGATATCGACAGTGACCTGCTGGAAGCATACTTCTTCTCGTTGCGTAACCCGTACACTGGTGGCAAAGGGACAAATTACAGGGCCTGGATGGATGAGACAGACTGGACCAAACCCTATTCGCCTGAATACATCCACGACCTTTACCGACCGCTAAATACCATGATCCGCTACTACCAGCGGCGCAACCAGCTCCCACAGATTGCCTTCGAACATCCCAAGGCGAATAGCAGATCGCGCCTACAAGCTCCCAGCGACGAGGAGTTTGATCTAGCGCTCTCACATGTCCTGAACCCACGCCACCACTTGATCCTGCTATTTATGGGGGATACGGGACTCCGCCGGGAGGAGGTCACGAAAGTTAATTGGGGAGATATCGATTGGGATAAGGGGATGATCACTTTAGAGGGCAAGGGGGAGAAGGCGCGGGCTGTGCCGATTTCCAGCTTCATGCTGGATATGCTCTGGAAGTTCCGAGTAGAACTTCCAGAGCAAGATGCTCATTCCTTTCGGCCATTATTTTTGACCCAGAAAGGGACGCGATACACAGGAGATGGCCTGGGAAGCGTTATCTATCAGATCAAAAAACGATCCAAAGTGGACTTTTCTTGTCATGATCTCCGAAGATACGCACTCCGGACCTGGAAGCGTGCAGGACGTACGATCGAGGATATTCAGTCCGCGGCTGGGCATTCAGAACCAAGAACCTCGTATCGATACATGGGCCGTTTAGAGCCAGGCATCACCCCCGCTCAGAAAGCGACCAATAGCCTGGATTACCTGCTCCGAAACGACAAGCTGAAAAACAAGAGGTTCTCCCAGAAAAGAGCTGAGGCTATCCGCAAGAAAGGTGGCCGGCCGAGGAAAGCCCTGTGAAGTCTTTTCAGCCGCCAGCCTTACGAAACTGCAAGGAGACAGCGGGCGCTTCCGGGCGGGTTCGGGCAGTCGGGCGGCTATATCGGAACAGCAGTGGACCATCACTGACTACAACACAGGAGACAACCATGATCAACAACACTCCCAATTCCGACACTTCCCCTACTGGTTTTTCGTCATCCAACGCCAAGCAGAACCCCAATATGAGCATCGATGTGGCAGTTGAGCAGTTCATTCGTAGCCGCCATTCCTGCAGCCCGAATACGCTTCGCGGTTACCGGTCCGCGCTGGATAAGCTCTGCCAGTTTATGCATTATTACGGGTTAAACCACCTGGAGGACATGGATGGCGATGTGCTGGAGTCTTTTTTCAATTCGCTGCATACTCCATTTACTGATGGAAAAGAAAAAAACTACCGGGCCTGGATGGCGGAGGACGATTGGGCGAAGACCTATACACCCGAATATCTACATGATATTTACCGCCCGATCAATACTATGATCCGGTACTACCAGTGCCGGAAGCTGCTACCGACGCTCTATTACGAACACCCTAAGTCTGTCAACCGCAAGAATTTTCAGGTGCTGGGAAACGAGGAATTCAACCTGGCATTATCCGCTGCTCATTCTCCCACTCAGCGCCTCGTTCTGCTGTTGATGGCCGACACTGGTCTCCGTCTGAATGAAGTCGCGAAAGCAAATTGGGGAGATATTGATTGGGATCAGCGGATAATCCGGGTTGATAACATTACTAAGGGGCGAACTGTTGTGATCTCCCGCATTCTGCTGGATTTACTTCAGGAGTACCGTGCCGGGCTGTTTGAAATGGATGCCCGATTCGATGGCCCGATTTTTCTGTCCAACCAGGGGGAGCGGTTTACACAGAGCGGCTTGCAGACTATGTTCCGACGCATCACCCATCGGGCGAGCGTGAACTTCTCTGCGCGCGACCTGCGCTGCTATGCTATCCGAAACTGGAGACGGGTGGGTTGGTCCATGGAAGACATCTGCAATGCGGCTGGGGTTTCGTTCCGGGTTGATCCCCGATATGCCGGCCTCCTGGCAATGGACGCACCTTTGCCCCGAGGACTGATCAGTGGCCTGGATTACCTCGTCCAAAGCGGTATTCTGACAAACGTCTCGCTCCATTAGTAGCAGTCAGGAATAACAATTACCGCAGTATACAACCGCAGCACCCCGCCATTGGTCCGGCAAGGTGCTGCGGTTATCAGTGCGCGGCCTACGATCTGCTGCCAGACTTCACGTTAAGGGCTACTCAGGCTATTACCTAATGTGAACACATCATCGCCCCGCAACACTAGCTGGATGCTCTTTAACATCTCGGCCAGGCCAAGGTCTTGTGCAGGCAGCCGGACCAGTTTATGGCAAATGTTGAATTGTCACAAGAGACTTGTGACATTCTTCACTTCCAACTGCTACTTCCTGGTTGTAAGATACATTCAGAAACTTGAATATATGAATGTGAACACGTGTGATGGATACGCTAACTGATTTTTTCATGACCGAAGCCGAAATACTGACTGCGCTGGCGCATCCTACCAGGCTGGAAATTCTGGAGCTGCTGCGCGAAGGGGAGCTGTGCGTCTGCCATATCCAAGCGGTGCTGGACCAGCGCCAGGCGTATGTCTCTCAGCAGCTCAACACGCTGCGGCAAGCCGGGCTGGTTTCCCGGCGGAAAGATGGGAAGCGCGTTTATTATCGGGTGAGCGATGCGAGGATTTTCGAGGTCACGGACAGCTTGAAAGGGTTTCTGCGCGCTCAAAAAAAGCGCAAGATTAGCATCCCCGAGAAGGTTGAAGCCAGCGCTCCCAAACAGCCTTGCAACTGTCCGCGCTGTGTATCTACGCCTGCGTAAGAGCATACCCGGCGTATTCTACAAAAACAGCCAGGTCGAAAGAAAATCGATCTGAGCAAATCGTCAACCGGGATCGTACTACCTTTCCAGATAACGCTCTACCAGTTGCAGCCGAACACGGGTCATTCCCACCGGTTTTTAAGCGTATTTGGATATTCGAACTTCGGAGCAATAATGGAAATTGCTGCCTTTTTGACGAAATTACTTCAGGGAGGCCTGGGCAACCTGGGCGCTTACCTGGCCGCGCATGTGCTGCTCTGCCTCGTGCCGGCCTTTTATATTGCCGGGGGGATGGCGGCTCTGATCCCGAAGGAGGCGGTGACCCGCTTCCTGGGACGCAGTGCGCCGAAGTACGTCTCTTACCCGGCGGCAGCCCTGGCAGGCTCGGTGCTGGCGGTCTGCTCCTGTACGATCGTGCCGCTCTTCGCCGGCATTTATAAAAAGGGCGCGGGCCTCGGCCCGGCTATCACTTTCCTGTTCTTCGCCCCCGCGGCCAATATCCTGGCCCTGGTGTACACCGGCAGCATCATCGGCCCGGACCTGGCCGTAGCCCGGCTGGTTCTCTCCCTGGCCTTCGGTATCGGCATCGGGCTGATCATGGCGCTGATCTTCAGCCGGGAAGATCAGGCGCATGATCAGGCTGCGGACAGCATGTTTTCCGCCCGGCGCTCTATGCGCCGCCCAGCCCTCGTTTTTCTGCTGGTCATGGTCGCCCTGCTGCTTTCCGGCACGCTCAAGATCGGCCTCTTTACCAACACGTACGCACAAGCGAACCTGCCGGTGGCCGGCGTGGACCGCTTCCAGGAATATCTCTACCAGCTTGTGCCGTTCGATGCCTCCAAAGGCGAGGAGGGCGTCACCGCCCAGGGTGCGGTCTTGATCGGGCTGCTGGGTCTGATCGGCATCTCAGCCTGGAAAGGTTTCGAGAATATCCATAACGGTTTCAACCGCTGGACCTGGACGGCGCTTGGGCTGGTAGCGCTTACCCTGCTGGTTGCCGCACTGGGGGTCGTCCCGCAGACGGGCGAGGTGGACATTCATTTCACCGGGCGCTTCTTTGGCGTGCTGCTGGCTTTGGGGGCGCTGGCTTATATCGCCCGCTATCGCCTGGATGCTTACGAAGTCCAGGCATGGCTCTGGGAATCCTGGCGCTTCGTCAAGCAGATTTTCCCCCTGCTGGTGGGAGGGGTTTTTGCGGTGGGCGTCATCCGCCAGCTCATCCGTCCCGAGTGGATACAGGGCCTGGCCGGGCAGAACACCATCCTGGGCAATCTGGCGGGGGTATTTTTCGGGGTGTTCATGTACTTTCCCACCCTGGTGGAAGTGCCGATCGCCCAGATGTTCCTCAGCCTGGGGATGCACCGCGGCCCGCTGCTGGCCTACCTCATGGCCGATCCGGAACTCTCTTTGCAAAGCATCCTGATTGTCTCCAGCATCATCGGGCGGTTGAAAGCCTGGACCTATGTGGCCTGGGTGGCGCTGTTCAGCACCCTGGCGGGACTGATCTACGGCAGTTGGGTGGATGGCAGCAGCCCCTGGCTGATCGTCGCCTACCTGCTGGCTTTCATTAGCCTGCTGGCTGCCGTGCTGGCGGGCATCAACCGGCGCAACCTGCAGAAGACCGCCGCAGCCCGGTAGGTCTGGCTGGTACAGGTGAAGCATATGAGCCGTCGATTTCGTGGTTGGGCTTCCGTCGATGACCAGGGAAGGCTCGTGTTCGATCCTCACCTGGCTGACCGGTTGGGCCTGCTGCCCGGGACAAAGGTCAGCCTGGAGATCGAAGAAGGCGAGATTCGCTTGAGCCACCCGGTCACGCGCCTGGCGAAAGTGTACGTCGAGCCGACAAATGCCTGCAACCTCAACTGCCGCACCTGCGTCAGGAACGAGTGGGATGAGCCAATCGGGCAGATGAGCGCCGATATTTTTGAGCGGGTCATCGAAGGATTGGAGCATTTCTCCCCCCGCCCGTCCGTCTTCTTCGGCGGTTTTGGCGAGCCGCTCACTCACCCGCAGATCGTGGAGATGGTAGCCAGGACGAAGGCGGCGGGATCGAGGACCGAGCTGATCACCAACGGGATGCTCCTGACAGATCACAGGGGAAAAGCATTGCTTGCTGCGGGGCTGAATGCCCTGTGGGTTTCCCTGGACGGGGCGCGTCCGGAGAGCTACGCCGATATCCGCCTGGGGGCGGAGCTGCCCGGGGTGCTGGAGAATCTGCGGCAGTTTTATGATGATGCCCGGTTGTATCCTGGCGGCGGGCCTCAGATCGGCCTCGCCTTTGTCGCCATGCGGCGCAACATCACAGACCTGCCGGACCTGCTCCGCCTGGGCAGCCAGATCGGGGCTTCTCGCTTCATGGTGACGAACCTGCTGCCCTACGCCCCTGGCATGTGCGCCGAAACCCTGTACGATCGTTCTCTAGGAGAGCCACCCGGCCCACCCACACCGGACGCTCCGATGGTCGATCTGCCCCGCTTCGACCTGGACGACCTCACCCTGCCGCCATTGTTTGAAGCTACACGCCTGGCGCGCTCGCTGGAAATCACCGGGAATGGGCGTTCCAAGGGGGAGAATCGCTGCCCGTTCATTGCGCGGGGGACGCTGGCAGTCGGCTGGGACGGCGGGGTCAGCCCCTGCCTGCCCCTGCTGCATACCCATACCAGCTACTGGGAAGGCAGTGCGAGACGATCCAGGCGCTATACGACGGGCAGCCTGGAAGATCGCTCGCTGGAGCAGCTATGGAATGATCCGGCATACGTAGCTTTCCGGCTGAAAGTGCAGGAGTTTGATTTCTCGCCCTGCGTCCTTTGCTGGAGCTGTGAGTTGTCGGAGACGAACGAAGAAGATTGTTTTGGGAATTTACACCCCACCTGCGGCGGGTGTCTCTGGGCGCAGGGGGTGATTCAGTGTCCGTAATTCATAGATCAATCCAAATGGAGGTTCAAATGCTAAACATCCGAGTTCTTGGTCCTGGCTGCCCGAACTGCAAGAAGGTGGAAGCCGTCGCCCGGCAGGCTGTGGAACACATGGGTCTGGAAGCGGAGATCGTCAAGGTCACCGACTACAATAAAATCCTGGAGTACAACATCCTGTCCACTCCGGGCCTGGTGATCAACGAGAAGGTGGTCTGCGCCGGGCGCATCCCCACCGAAGCTGAGGTAACTACCTG
>Ga0134098_1002401_pt1 | contig 12969 bp, 10 predicted proteins | sample 9_3taG_FD_94456 | JGI IMG/M metagenome (GOLD analysis project Ga0134098, IMG submission 94456) | Switchgrass degrading microbial communities from high solid loading bioreactors in New Hampshire, USA - 9_31_10_142_A3 metaG | ecosystem: Engineered > Bioreactor > Semi-continuous > Anaerobic >... | reverse complement strand
TTCTTACCCAGGATCACTTCCTTTACATGTGGGGAGTTGGGCAGCATGGTAATCACAACGTCTACCCTTTCAGCTACATCTTTGGGTGAAAATCCTTCTTCTGCACCTGCCTCTACCAGTTCCCTCACAGGTTGCTTATTGATGTCATATACAACCAGCTTATACCCTGCTTTCAAAAGATTCTTTGCCATGGGCTTTCCCATAATACCCAAACCTATAAATCCTATCTTTTGCATATAACGCACTCCTTCCTAATTTAATAATTACTTTATTATCCTTATAACCAGCATCATTAAACCATAATACCCAATTTACTTCAACAGACATTTTACCTTTCTATAAATATTTTCAGAAGATAAACCGTAATGCTTAAGTAAGTCTTCATAATTGGACGCCGACGTGCCAAACCGATCCTCTACCGCTACAAACTCCAAGGGAACCTCCACTTTCTTCTCCTTCAAGGCCAGAGAAACGGCACTGCACAACCCTCCTATGATGCTGTGCTCCTCTGCAACCACCGCACCCTTAAACCCCTTGGCTTTCTCCGCTAAAGCATCAGCATCCAAAGGCTTCACGGTGCTAACGTTGACTACTTCTACAGAAATTCCTTCTTTCTGAAGGACCTTTGCCGCTTCCATGGCCTTGGACACCATAACGCCATTGGCAAACACCACAACATCTTGCCCTTCCCTTACGGTATATATACCTCCTATCCTGCACTCCAAATCTTCAGGAGTGTACACCGGAAGGTCATTGCGATTTATCCTGATATATACCGGTCCCTTGTATTCCACCACAGCTTCTACCATTTTTTTAACTTCCACCGCATCTACCGGCACCAGCACCGTCATATTAGGTATCGCCCTCATCAGCGCAACGTCATCTATCGCCTGGTGGGTAGACCCGTCGCCAAAATCAGAAAGCCCACAACTCGAACCGCATATTCTCACATTAAGCCCAGGAATGGATATGGCCTGCCTTATTTGATCGTACGCCCGCCCTGCTGCAAACACCGCAAATGAGTGAATGAAGGGTATCTTCCCCACCAATGCCAGGCCCGCTGCTGTAGATGCCATATTCTGTTCGGCTATGCCCATCTCAAAATACCTCTCAGGATAGACCTCCTGGAAAAGACATGAACGGGTTGATTTACCCAAATCGGCTTCCAATACCACAACGTCCTTATTCCTCTTCCCTATCTCCACCAGCGCTTGACCATATGCTTCTCTTAAATTTTCCACTTTCATCCTACTCACCCCTCTGCATTAACGTTTCAAGCTCGCGTTTCGCCGTAAGGTACTGTTCCTGGGTAAGCGCACCGTTGTGGAAAGCCGCGCTGTTCTCTGCAAACGAAAATCCCTTTCCCTTTACGGTGTGCGCTATAATGACCGTAGGCTTACCTTTTACGCTGTCAGCCTCTTCTAAAGCCTTCAATATCTCCTCTATCGAATGCCCGTCGATCTCTATCACGTGCCAGCCAAATGCTGACCATTTTGGAGCCAGTGGATCGCTGCTGAGCCTTTCCTCTACCGGCCCGGTGGCCTGAATCCTGTTCTTATCCACAATGGCCACCAAATTATCCACCTTGTAATGCGAAGCTGCCATGGCAGCCTCCCATATCTGCCCCTCGGCCAGCTCCCCATCACCCAGTATTACATATACCCTGCTTTTCATGCCTTCCAGCCTAAGTCCCAGAGCCATTCCCAACGCTATGGACAATCCCTGGCCCAGCGAACCGGTATTGGCTTCCACGCCGGGAGTAGACTTCATATCCGGATGCCCCTGCAGCATGCTCCCCAGCGTCTTGACCTTTTTTAGCTCCTCGACGGGGAAATATCCCCGTTCGGCCAGAGCGGCATACTGCACCAGAGCTGCATGCCCTTTGCTCAAAAGGAATCTATCCCTGTCGGGTGCTTTGGGATTGTTTGGGTCTATGTTCATCCAGTGAAAATAGAGAGTGGCTACAATTTCGGCACAGGAACTTGATCCTCCAAGATGCCCTGTTTTTCCTACACCAATCATCTCCAGAATATGATATCTCAGCTTAAGAGCTTTTCTTTCCAAATACTTAATCAATTCATTTGATTCCATTTACATCCCCTCTCTTATTTGTTTTTCTCCCCCGTTTCGATTTTTCGTTAAGTCATGATGGTAAACTCTTGTGCGGTATCTTCATCAACCTCAATTGTATGTTGTATTACAAGTAGGGATATATAAAACCTTTTTCATCGATGCCCCTGTAACAATTGTACTTCCTTTATCAATTCAATTGCTTTACGGCTATCTGCCTCAAAATTGTTGCTGTATGATTCTATGCTGACGCGCGGGCATTCGATGCTGTTCAATTTAACGATATAATCGGTTTCAAGAGGGCTTAATTCGCCCGTTGGTATAACCCTCCCTTCTACTCTGCTAAAATGAGCGTGCTTTATATCCTTAGCCCATTCAAGAAGTATGTCCGGAGTTTCCCCTGCAAAAGCCATATGAAAACTATCGCTCAACAGCTTAACGCGAGGATGATCCACCATTTTCATAAGCCTAGCTGCTTCACTCAAACTGTTGATGATATTGCTTTCCTGCACCCTTAGAGGTTCTATCACCAGTGTAATGTTAAACTGCTCTAGTAGATGTATCAACGAATGGAGAAAATCTACCAGCTGCACCAAAGCCTCATTCATATCCAGCCAATCGGGTACATTCCTGGACATACCGCTTCCAAATACCACTACCTGGACGCCTAACCTTGCGGCTCGTTCCAGAGCCCGGCCTGCATAATCCATAACCGCAGCCTTTTCCACCCTGCCGGTTACCTTCAGATGAGCAGGTAAAAAATTGTTACAGGCTTCGCAAGGAATGCCAGCACTTATAACCCTCTGATGCAGCTTAAAAAATTCCTGATCATCCAGTCCCATCATTTGAGCCAATGGGAGTTCGATATAATCATATCCTGCAGCAACAGCAACCTCCAACCATTCCAAGCCAATGCCATCAGGAAGAGTTGAATGCATATTCAAGCAGCATCCTATTTTCATGTGCATCCTCCATCTATTTCATATTTCTTGCAACAGTTCTCGCAACATCCTCTCCCCCTGGTGTAATCGGCAGCGTTACAATATTTCCCATTACACCAGGGGGTTTGTTGCTCATATCGGTTATCTCTGCTTTAGCTTCAGCTCATCTCTTCAAGCATCTGGCGGACTCTTTCAAAACCAGTTCGGCCGCTGTTGTAAACAGGTACTGGCATATTCGTAAGATATGGCTCTAAAACAGACATTGATACCTGAGCCATACAAATGGCATCAACCTTCTTCGAAAGGTCATATATAGCCTCTAATAGCATTTGATTGTGCTTAGCAGTATCGCCTGCTCGCAAGACCTTAAAGGCTTCTGAGCATAGAACTGTCTCTATCTTTATATCCTTACCGGCTTCCTGAGCGACTTGCTGCAGTAACCTCTCAGAAGCAGGTACGGTAGATGGCACGGTAGCCAGTAAACCTACTCGATTTCCCTGCTTGACAGCCAGCTCCATCATTGGACGGTCTATTTGAAGGAGCGGTACATCAATAACCGGTCGTGCTACCTCCACCGCACTGTTAAATGTGGAACAGGCAAGCATAATAAGGTCGGCACCGGCTTCCTGCAAAAAACGCGCAAAGGTTATGAACTTATAATAATTGTGCTTTGGAATTGTTCCCACCGGTGCAAGAAAATTATCCCTTTGTACTGAATCATCACCGCAGTGTAAAACTTGCACTTCGGGAATTATCTCATCTATATATTTCTGAACCGTTTGAGCTGTAAAGACTGCAGCGTGGATTATCCCGAGAGTCTTGCCCGACAGATCCTTTTTCATAAAATTCCACCTCCATTGTTAGCGATTTATTCTTTTTGCAAATTCCTCACGGTACACTTATCTATTCCACTCGCTGTACGCGTATAAGCGATACACCGCTTACCGGTAAATCGAAGTTTAGAGATAAAGTTCCATTAGACAATCCCATTTCTTGTGGTGGGCAGAGCATTTCCAGGCCAGCCCTCGATTTCATCCTTTCAACCTGACCAGGTGTCGGATAATCAGGACGACCTATGGCTTTCCATACAGCATATGCATTGCTGTGGTTTTCATCTATGCGGTAGTGCAGGACTTTAACCTTATCCGTTAGGAAAGGAACATTAGTTATCTCCAGGGCCACTTGGTATCCCGGCTTTTTATCCCACATATCATCATGATGGCAGTATACCAGAATATCGATGGAATTGTCACCGCTCATAGCAGCAAATCCATTGACCTCGGGCTGCTCATAGCCATTGCATGATTCAAAACAATCCTTGAAGTTTGCAGCTGCACTGCTTTCAAATCCTATTTTTCTGTCACCCACCAATGCATACATTCGGAACAAATTGAAAATCGCCTTATCAATCCCTTGGGTCTGGAATGCACGGGTGCCTTCAAAGCAGCGTTCTCCGGGGAATACAAATGCCCAGCTCAGCGGGCGCACATCGGCCCCTCGGGCTTCGGCTAACTGTTGAATATGATGAAAGCTAGCAGCTACAAAGCTGGCATAATAGGGTGTGTTTCGGAAAAAGAGATTGATGTTATCGTACATTCCACCCGCAGCCCAGCCATCAGGGTCTGCCTCGGACAGTACAATTTCTAAATCTGCATATCCATTTTTCTCTATTATATCCAGCCCGCACGCTACCTGCCGGACCATACTGTGCACGGTGGGATACCCTTTTTCGGGGCGAACGCTGAAAGGAAATCCGCCACCTTTTACATGGAATGTAATAAAATCCAGGCGGGTACCAGTCTCTCCGGTAACATAATTTTTTCCCTTCTGACAATGATTGAGAAATTCGTCCAGGAAGTTTGCAGACCTGCTTCCCGGCATAGGCCCTGTAGTAGCTGGCCCTCCTATTCGCGCTTCTGGCAGTACATCTTCTATCCCAGCGACCGTATAATCGTACAGTTTACAGAAATCTTCAATGCTTCCCTTCCAATAATAATCAAGGTCGGGCTCATTCCACAGCTCGAAATACCATGTCTTGACCTCATCAGCACCGTATCGTTCCACAAGGTGTCGCACCACCGTTGAGATGAGCTCGCGCCAGCGATTATAATCTTTTGGAGGGCATGCCCATCCTATACGCTTATATTCATTATAGGAACCCATCTCGTCTCCATGGTATTTAGCATAGGATTTGTCCACCAAATCAAAAGGCATAAATCCCAGCTCTACAAATGGCTTACAGCCGGTGCGCAGTATTGTGTCAAAAATCTTATCAAACGTTGTGAAATCGTAAACTGGATTACCTTCCTTATCCTCGGTATAGACGTTAGTAGAACCCCATTTGAGAAACCCTCGGCAATTTCCTGTGCAAAACAGATGATGAGGGCGCACATAATACGGTTTTTCTGCAAATTGTCCGAACGCAGCCAGTAAAGCCTCTCCTTCAGGCTCGTGAATAAAATTGCATTCATCGGTACCTATATAGTTCCAATTATGACACAACTCCCCTTGCCAGTCTGATGCATCGACGTGAACATGGGCTTTTAACCTGCCATCTTCACTCATTTGAATATCCCCCTTTACATTAATTTTTTGTTATATCCTTAACGCCTCGCAGTGACAGCTGCTCGGCAAAATGGCATGCCACAAAGTGTCCGGGATAAACCTCCCGCAGTTCCGGCCTTTCATTTTCACATTCCTTTCTACGATACAGGCATCGAGGATGAAAATAGCAACCAGAAGGTAAATTGACAGGGCTGGCAACCTCTCCTGGGAGGTGTATCCGCTTCATTTTACGGGTAGGATCGGGTACCGGTATGGCTGAAAGCAAGGCTTCGGTATAAGGATGCAATGGATTGTCATAAAGCTCTCTGGTATTAGCCAGCTCTACTATTTTACCTACATACATTACAGCAACGCGATCCGATACGTATTCCACCACGCTCAAATTATGGGTAATGAAAAGATATGTTAGCTTGTATTTCTCCTGCAGATCATTTAAAAGATTAAGTATCTGCGCCTGAATCGAGACATCTAGCGCCGATACCGGCTCATCGGCCACAATGAATCTAGGGTTTACAGCTAATGCCCTTGCAATACCAATGCGTTGCCGTTGACCACCGCTGAAAGCATGGGGATATCGCTTGAGATACTTGACCTCAAGTCCCACATCCTGTATAAGCCCTGCTACGCGATCAAGTAGTTCGCTTCCACTAATGTTATAATTGAGGATCAATGGTTCACTGATTATATCCATAATAGTCATACGCGGATCAAGCGATGAATATGGATCTTGAAAGATCATCTGCATATAAGGGCGTACCTTGCGCATCTCCTTTTTATTCAACTGCATTAAATCAACCATATTCCCATCGGGCATCTTGAAATTTATACTGCCAGAAGTAGGTTCAATAGCGCGCAATAAACATTTACCAAGGGTACTCTTACCGCAACCAGATTCTCCTACTAAACCCAGCGTCTCATTTTCCCTGATAAAAAAGCTCACATCATCCAGAGCATATACAGTTCCATGCTCTTTGCTAAAAAAACCAGAACGTACAGGGTAATATTTCTTTAAATTCCGTACATCAATGAGTACATCCTTCTGATTATTATTTTTCATCTGGTTTCTCCCCCTTCCTTACTATAGCGGAAACAGCTGACAAAATGCCCCGGTTCTATTTCCAGAAGTTCTGGGTAACCATTTTGACAATTGCATACTCCTTCTATTGCATCATCGCATCTAGAACAAAAACCGCATTGAGGAGGAGTGTTCAGTGGCATTGGTACATTTCCTCTAATAGCTTCAAGCCGTTCCCTTTTAACACCGCCAAGCATGGGCATGGAACGCAATAGCCTCCTGGTATAAGGATGCAGAGGATTTTTGAAGATCTGCAGCGTAGAACCCTTCTCAACGATACGCCCAAGGTACATAACCACGACTTCATCTGCCAGCTCAGCAATAACTCCAAGGTCATGGGTTATATATATGATGGACATGCCCATATTGCTTTGAAGGGTTTTAAAAAGCTCAATTATATTTGCCTGAACAGTTACATCCAATGCGGTGGTAGGCTCATCAGCTATCAATAGCTGCGGTGAGCAACACAACGCAATAGCAATCATGGCTCTTTGACACATACCGCCGGATAGCTGATGCGGATAACTCATCATGATCTGCTCAGGCCGGGACAGTCCAACCTTATTGAGCATTTCAACTCCATGCTCAAAGGCTTCCTTTTTAGTTTTACATACGTTATGAATCAGAAGCATTTGGATCATCTGCTTGCCAATCGTGTGCACCGGAGATAAACTGGCCATGGGTTCTTGAAAGACCATGGATATCTCCCGTCCGCGAATGCTGCGCATTTGGGCACCATTAGGTTTTAAGGTGGTTAAATCTACTACTTCACCCGAGAGCTTTCTATAGTAAATATTCCCCTCTACAATACGTCCTGGTGGCTGCACAGTACGCATAATAGAATGCGAGGTTACGCTTTTTCCGCAACCCGATTCTCCTATTACACCCATGATAGTGTTCTTCCGGACCTCAAAATCCACTCCATCAACCGCTTTGAGTATACCTTCATCCAGTTTAAAATATGTCTTCAGCCCATTTACTCTGAGTACTACATCCTCTTTTAAAATTCCGTTCTTCTGCTGCATTCCCATCTCCTCCTACTTGTAAGGATCGGCCGCATCACGAATGCCGTCACCCATAAAATTGAAAGCAAGAACGATCAAAATGATGAACAACCCCGGAATGAGCAGCCATGGTTGCATCGATATGGCCTGTAGATTTTGTGCATCTTCTAGTAGAACTCCCAAACTTATGGCCGGAGGCCTAAGCCCAATGCCCAAAAAACTAAGAGATGTTTCCCCCAGTATCATGTTTGGTATAGCTAAGGTCAAGTTTACAATCAGATAACTCAAGAAACCGGGGAGCAGGTGTTTGCGTATTATATGAGCATCAGATGCACCGGCAATTTTAGCAGCCATGACAAAATCAGACTCGCGTAGCTGTAAAAACTTCCCTCGTACTACCCGTGCTAGTCCACACCAACCGACAAGTGATAAAATAATTGTTATGATAAAATAAACTCTAACAACCGGCCAATCCTGCGGTACAGCAGCAGCCAGGGACATCCACAACGGTATAGAAGGAATCGACATGATGAACTCTATAATGCGCTGTATAAACATATCGATTTTTCCACCGTAGTATCCCGATATACCTCCAATAACACACCCCAGTATGAAAGTAAATATTACTCCAACTAAACCCACCGTTAAGGATATTCTAATTCCATAAAGGGTCCGTGAATAAAGGTCTCTACCAGATTGGTCTGTGCCAAATAGGAATAGAGTTCCTCCTTCTTCTACTCCCATCAAGTGCAGGTCACCGGGTATCAATCCCCACAATTTATAAGGAGCACCTTTAACGAAAAATCGTATATAGTATTTTTGAGAAGTATCTTCCGTATAGTACTTTCTCCATGTTTCCGGATCTTCTTCTAACTTCAACCCATATACATATGGGCGTAAAGGAAAACCTTCATCGGTTATCCAGTGGATGCGCTGAGGTGGAACGAGCATATAACTCGTATTTCTTTCAAAAGGATCATAAGTAGCAAAGAATTCACAAAATATCGCCACCAAATACAAAACCACCAGTACGATAAATCCGATGATAGCTAGCTTATGGCGGCGGAACTTTCGCACCATCAACTGCCATTGAGTAGCCATGTAATACCGTTCTTCAGCCGTAATATCGTTCTTCTTTCTGCCAAACAAAATTTTTACCCCCCTTACCCCTTTTATAATACATCCATCAAGAGTAGCGAATACGCGGATCTATAAGGGCTAAAAGCACGTCGGATATAAATGTACCTATCAGCGTCAAAGCGGTGAGTATCAATATACAAGTTCCTGCTAAATACATATCCTGCGACAGCAGTGCCCCATAAAGTAGCGAACCAATGGTAGGCAGATTGAGTACAATAGCCGTTACCGTAGCTCCCGAAAATATAGAAGGCAATAACCATCCTACCGTACTGATAATGGGATTAAGGGCTACGCGAACAGGATACATATATATCATTTTGCTTTCTTCAAGGCCACGTGCACGGGCAGCAGTTACATAAGGGCGGCCGATCTCATCAAGAAGGCTTCCCCTCATTATACGAATTATAGAAGCCGTTCCCGCTAAACCTATGACTACAATAGGAAGCGGTAAGTGCTTAAGCAGATCCAGAAACTTTGCAAAGCTGGGTGGAGCATTTATAAATTCTGGCGAATACAGCCCTCCCACGCTGATATTAAAATATTTGTTTAATACAAATGCCAGCACAAGGGCGAGGAAAAAACTCGGCGTAGAAAGTCCCAAAAAGCCCAATGATGTAAAGGTATAGTCCATAAACGAATACTGATGACGGGCGGAGTAAATACCTATTGGTATTGCAATAACATATGTGAGTATCAAAGTAAGAAAAGAAATCACAACGGTCATTGGAAGGCGATCATTAATCAGCTTTATAACAGGCTGACGCCACTCAAACGATTGCCCGAAATCCCCGCGAAACATATTGGTCATCCATTTAATATATTGAATATGAATGGGATCTCCAAGACCAAATTGTTTCTTAATGGCCTCTATCTCAGCCTCACTTATTATGCCTCCCCGTTCGGTTTCCAGCCTGATAATATACGAGCTTAAATAATCACCAGGAGGCAACTGTATCACTATAAACGCAAATATGGAGGTCAAAAACAAAACTATTAACATAAAAGCAAAGCGGCGTATTAAAAACTCGCGCATGCTCAAACCCCTTTCAAACCCGTTTGCTCCAAATTATTTAATGCATATCGGGGCCTTAAACTCGACCCCGATATGCCAGTTATAATGGATTCGATCCAGACAGACCGCTTGAAATCAATTATTTAAAGTACCAAGTATCGCCTTTGTAGGGATACCAGAAACCATAGTCTGTAGCAAAAGTCCCTTCGGTTGGGGTATTACCCAATTTCTCGGAAATTATAACGACGCGCGGTGCTACAGTAGTCCCTATAAAATACAATCCCTTTACCATATCGCTTGCTATACTCTTGCCCAACTCCATGTATTCCTCAGAACCGGCCTCAAGGCCCATAATCTTTAATACTCTTTCCCTTAGATCCAAGATTTCAGCAGGAGGTTCCTCACCTTTTTGCCCATTAGAATCAACCCAGTCATTCCATAGAGGAGCAACTGTCAGAGTTATGCTCTTAAATGGCGGTAATAAATTTGCAGTACCAACGCGCAGGTTAAATTCATGAACGCTGTCATAGGTAAAAGCTGAACATTCGACCTCATTGGCCGGTACGCGTTCCTGGAAGAAGCTGCGCTCCTGTTGTTTCAAGATAGTTTCTACACCTATCTTAGTCCAATCTTCAGCAACTATCTCACACATGGGTATAAACTCTTCTGTTGTCTCCAATATGATCCTAATCGGCTTTCCATTAGGAAGCAGACGAGCGGTCTTATCAGCATTCCACTTAAGTCCAATTTCATCAAGCAACTGCCCCGCTTTATCCGGATCATATTCCGCGTAATATGTTTCCATCCATTCTTCGAAGAAAGAAGTAACCGAAGGCATAGCAGCCTGACGTACCTTGGCTTTTCCTAGATAAAGCGTATCATTGATCTTTTGCCGGTCAATGGCAAGCGACATTGCTTGACGGAATCTAATATCGTTGAATATCGGACGTAGGTCTTGGTTCTTGGTGGTCAAATTGAATACCACAGCACAATCAGAACCGCGTGTATTATTGAACAGATATACCTTATATTGCCCTTTAGATTCATTTTCCTTGTACAAAGGATAATCTTTTACCGGAAGAGGATTCTCAGCAGCAGCATGAAGTTCTCCGCTGATCAACTTCATAATCCTCATTTCTGAATCCTGAACTAGCACTACCCTTTGCTCTTCTATATACGGAAGTTGATTACCAAACTGGTCAACCTTCCAATAATAAGGATTGCGTTTGTAATATTTGTTACCAACTTCATCTATCTTATACAAGACCCATGGCGTGATGTTGGGGCGTTCGGTATCTTGCTGTGCCTGGGAATCATCTAAATGATAGTTGAAAGCTTGGAACCAGCTTTCATAGCCTTCCTCTTTAGCCAACTCATTTGCCTTCTCGTTATACTTTATATGCCATTTCTGCAAATAGTGTTTAGGAGCATAAAGCCTTGTCCAAAAACTCTTCGCCATCACTACCTCAAAGGCCGGATACGGTTCTTTAAATGTAATCTTGATTGTATAATCATCTATCTTCTCCATCTTCATAACTTCGCCACCGGCTTTATAGGCATCTGCTATAGCAGGAGTAAGTTCTTCATTTAGTAATATGTCCTCATAGAAGAACATAAAGTCATCTGCGGTAAATGGATGGCCGTCAGACCATTTCATACCCTTACGCAAATACCAGGTATATTCTTTGAAATCGCTAGATATCTCATAATCTTTTAAAATACTGGGCGTAAAAGTTTGCAGATCGGGCTCTATCTGCAAAAGTCCGACAAAGCGCAATCCTTCCGTATCAAGCTGCCCATGGGAAGGACCAAATCCACCACCTGCATATGAGCCGCCATATTTGCCTTCTTCGGAGACCTCTACAACGCATGGTTCCTCTGGCAAACGCTCCTCAACAGGAGGAAGTTCTCCTTTTGCCACCAGTTCTGCCAATTCAGGGGCTTCCTTATACTTGCCGTCTGAGGAAGGCTCTTGCTTTTGTTCATCTGTGTTTTGGTTGCCGTTATTGGCGGTTTCGTTACCATGGGGTTTTCCACTGCTTTCATTTCCTGCTGAGCAAGAAGCAGTTATCAAAATCATGGCCATCACGAGGAAAAGCGTAACAATCTTTTTCATTCTGGGCAACATTCTTATACTTCCCCTTTCTTTTTGAAAATAAATTCTTGTTTTAAATACCTGTTCAAATACTCATACAAATTAACATCCACACCCCTATATCATCGCCAGCATATTTTCATCCCCCCCTATCACTATAGAAACTATATATAAAAAAACATATACAGGATCTTTTTGAAAGAAAAATAACAAAATATTGAAATTTAATTTGAAAAATTTAAGCATTTGGGATATAATATAATATCAAGCACACATAATATCTTATATATTCTTCCTTTTTTATGGCAGCTGTAGTGGCTAATATTTTGCCCCTTACAGCTGCTCTTTATTTTCTAAATTTCGCTATTACATTATCTATATGTTGCTTCATGATCAAGGCAGCTCTATCAGGATCCCTTTCTTTTATGCTTTGGATTATCTGGGTGTGATAATAGATACCGTCACTAAAGCCAACCATGCTAACTGCTTCTTCCATGGCTGATTCCAGTATGTCATGAAGTACGGAAGTAACCCTTATTATCACACTGTTTTTAGTCGCCATTGCAATGGAAGCGTGAAAATTCAAGTCGCTGGCTGAAAATTTTTTATAATCTCCTTTGCTCTCTTTCATCTGATTTAGGGTCTTTTCAAATATGCTTATGTCTTCATCGGTTGCTCGAATTGCTGCCAATCTAGCACTTTCACTTTCGATAATGCTTCTAAATTCCAAAATTTCCAACATGGCAGGTCTCTTGATCATCAATATCGGTAATAGGCTCTTAAAATACTGGGAAGGGATCATCTCGGTCACATAGGTTCCATCCCCTTTTCTTACAGTAAGCACTCCCATACCCATCAGTCTATGGATGGCTTCTCTGATAGATACACGGCTTACATTAAAGAGCTTTGCCAATTCCAGTTCACTTGGGATTTTTGTTCCGGGCGGCCATGCTCCTGAAATGATATTATACTTTAATTGCTCAAGGACTTCTTCACTTATATCCTTCCTCTTAATAGGCTTGATAATCATATTTTCCTCCGCTTTAACCTCAGAGGTAATATTATAA
>Ga0134098_1002384_pt1 | contig 13050 bp, 8 predicted proteins | sample 9_3taG_FD_94456 | JGI IMG/M metagenome (GOLD analysis project Ga0134098, IMG submission 94456) | Switchgrass degrading microbial communities from high solid loading bioreactors in New Hampshire, USA - 9_31_10_142_A3 metaG | ecosystem: Engineered > Bioreactor > Semi-continuous > Anaerobic >... | reverse complement strand
CGAGAAGACCTGCTACAACGGCTCGCTCGAGGGGCCATATGCCGGCTACGGCTGCCCCTGGGGCGCCTTCCCCGGCGGGCTGGTCCGCAACACCTCCTGCGGGCTGTGCATGGAATGCCTGCGCACCTGCCCGCACGATAACATCGCCCTCAACCTGCGCCTACCCGGAGCGGACCTGGAGCAGCGGCGCGGGCGGGGGCTGGACGAGGCTTACAAAGGCCTGATCATGCTCGGATCAGCCCTGGCCTACAGCGCGGTGATGCTCGGCCCGTGGGGCGCGCTGAAGGCGGCCGCGTTCGCAGTGGGCAGCCTGCCCTGGCTGGGCTACGCCCTGGGTTTCCTGACCCTGGTGCTGGGCGTGCTGCCCGGGCTGTTCCTGCTGGCGGCTGCCGCCGGTCAGCGCCTGGCCGGCCGCCCCCTGGACCGGCGCTCCCTGAAGCAGGCCTTTGCCCAGAACGCCGTGGCACTGGTCCCGCTGGGGCTGGCCGCCTGGGCGGCGTTCAGTCTGGCTTTTGCCGCCTCCAGCCTGACGTACATCCCCGTGGCGCTCTCGGACCCGTTCGGCTGGGGCTGGGACCTGTTTGGGGGCGCCGGCGTGGGCTGGACTCCGCTGATGAGCGGGGCGGTACCACCGCTCCAGGTGATCGTGCTGGCCGGTGGAATCCTGTGGGCGGCGCGCTCCGCGGTCGATGTGCAGGGCGGGCGGGCTGCCCTGCCAGTGATTGGGTTCTGTCTGCTGGCTGGCGCCGGGCTGCTGTGGCTGCTGGTGGGGTGAAGATGGACCTCTCATCTGCGCATAGCCGTAATTGGATGCCGGCTCGGCGAGCCGAGCGAACAGCCCGCCTGCTGGCCGTGCTGCTGGTTCTCGGCCTGCCGCTGGGCCTGCTGCTCGCCCGACTGATAAGTGACCGCTCCTCGCCGGTCGTCGAGATCCACGCCCGCATGCCCCATGACGGCGGTTTTCTGCCGGGCGAGATCCAGGCCGTGGCCGGCGAACCGCTGCGCCTGCGCCTGGTCTCCGACGATGTCCTGCACGGTTTCGCAGTGGGGCAGACGGATTTCCCCGAGATCGACCTGTACCCCGGCCAGACCGTGGAAACCACCCTGGTCTTCGACCAGCCGGGGCGCTACACCTACGTCTGCACGCGCTGGTGCGGGCCCGACCACTGGCGCATGCGCGGTGTGATCGATGTGCGCCCGGCTGCGGGCGAAACGGCTTCACCGCCGGCTGCAGACCCGCCGCTCTACCTCGAGCTGGGGCTGGACCTGGACGCACCCCATCCCGCCCGGGTGACCCCTGCGAGCCGTCCCGCTGCCGTGACCGGGATCGAGCTGCCCGGACGGTACCGCTCGCAGGACTACTTACGGGCCGCCAGCCCGGCACAGGTCTGGGAAGCCCTGCGCAGTGATCCGGTCACTCACGGCATGGACGACGAGCAGGTCTGGGGCCTGGTGGCCGGGTTGTGGCAGGAGAGCACCACCCCGCAGCGCCTGGAGCAAGGCAGAGAGCTCTACGCCCGCAGCTGCGCCGCCTGTCACGGCGAGACCGGCACCGGCGACGGGGTCTTTGCCAGCCAGCATGCCCGGGATGCGGAGCGCAGCGACCACGCCGGTGCGGTGGAAGGTCATGCCTCTCCGGGAGGGGCAGTTGACGGGCACGCCATCGAGGCGCCCGCCGATTTCACGGATCCTGAAAACATGCTCGGCGCTGCGCCGGCCCTGCTGCACGGCAAGATCGTGCGCGGCGGCATGGGCACCGGCATGCCGTACTGGGGCACCGTATTCAGCGATGATCAGATCTGGATGCTGGTGGAGTACCTGTGGACATTTCAATTCGATCTGGAGGAAGGTAAATGAGCATCAAGAAGGCATTTAACACCCGGGCAGCCGCCCGCCGCAGACAGCGCAGGCTGCGCGCCCGCATCGCCCTGTTCATGCTTGCTGGCGGCGTGCTGCTGGTCTTCGCCGGCCTGCTCGCCCTGGGGGAGCGCGGTCCGCTGGCCGGGCTGATCCCCGACCGGGGCACGCCCCGGCTGCAGGTCAGTCAGGACTTTGTGGACCTGGGCGCCTTCCGGGTGGGTGAGCCGGCACAGGTGACCTTCACGCTGACCAACACCGGCGATTGTCCGCTGCGCATTAAGGAACAGCCTTACGTGGAGGTGGTGGAGGGCTGCTGCCCGCCGGTCCCGGCCGTGAGCTCCAGCGTCATCATGCCCGGAGAGCAGGCCAGCCTTACGCTGGCGTTCACCATGCACGCCGGGATGGGCGGTCCGCACGATTTCCGCGTGCACCTGCAGACTAACGACCCGGCCGCCCCCGAGCGCGAGCTGGTGGTGCTGTCAGACTGGCTGGAGTGATCCTTCCCAGCTGCCGGACGGCATCTGGTTCAGGGTTAGGAACCAGGTCAGGTCTGATGAAGGCGCTGATCATTTTCTAGATCTGGCCGTCGAAAACGAAATAATCCTCCCCCTGGAAGGGGGAGAATAAAAGGTGGGGGTTGAATGCATACAGGCAGACTCGCACTGAATGCGCACGAGTCTGTACGGCGCATGTGCTGAAAGTGGATTTTATGCCCGGCGCCCTTCGACCAGGCGGTCGATTTCGGACCGCCGCTCCGGGAGCCTGGCTGGCAGTCCGGAGCGTTTACCCCGATCACAGACTGATAAAAAAACCTGGATCCGCCGGGGGCAGGGGTAACAGAAAAAAGGCGTCCGTGTACGCCTGGCAGAACCGGGCCGGCGGTGTCTATTCGCGTCAGCGCCGGCTCGCCCGGCTGCGTGAACGGGTAAAGATGGAGTTGCAATAAAATTAAGACTAAATTTTTACGTAAAATTTCTGGACTTTTTACGTTTTATGTATAGAATCGGAACATCATTGGCCTCCCTGACAAAAACGATAGGTGTATTCAGAACTCACATATAGATAGCTGTCCCGGCAAGGCCATTCACCAGTCGAGAAGGTGAGTTTTCCCTCTCGACCAGGACAGCGCGCGGCTGCCGGTGCCTTTAATGCTGCCTGTGGTTTCGTCACCGCTGCCGCCCGCGATAATATTTAGAGAAGGTGTATTATCGTGATACTTGATAAGCCGTATGGCTTGTGGACCAGGTTGGTATCTGAGACGGTTGAACTGGAACAACCCGGCTTAGAGCGGCAGGTGCGTCTGCTGTCGAATATGGTGGCGGTCTGCCTGCCGCTGGTGTTGTTTGGGGGCGCGGTATCCACCCTCATCCCCTGGGCCCGGCCGGCGACCAGCCGGACCCTGTTCTTCACCTCCGTTATCTTAGTGCTGGTGTTTATGCTGAACCGCCGCGGCCGCCATGCTGCTGCGGTCTGGCTCACCATCGCGGTCTCCGCCCTGTCCACATTCCTGATTTCCTTTAATATCGCTCAAGCAACGGGCAGTGTGCTGTATTTCACGCTGCTGTTTACACCGCTGCTGTTCGCCTGCTTTTTTCTCTCCGAGCGCATCGTCACCCTCCTGTTCGCGCTTTTCATTGCCAGCGTCGCAGCGGTCCCACTGATCCTGCCCACCGTCAACCCGGTCGAGCTGGCGTTTGGGCCGCTCTTCTTCCTGCTCATCAACGGCGGCCTGAAGGTGCTCTTCGTGCGTCACCGCCGCGAGCTGGAGCAGGACCGCCGGCAGGAGCTGGCCACGCGCGAGGCGCTCGGCCGCGCTCTGCTCGAGACCAGCTACGAGGGGATCGGCATCGTCTCCGGAGGGAAGATCGTCGACGCCAACGCGAACCTGGCGCACCTGTTCGGCTACACCACTGAGGAGATCATTGGCCAGCCGCTCGCCAGCCTGATTCCGGAGGACTTCAGCCCGCAGGTGGTGGACGGCAGCGCGCCGCTGCGCGAACAGCCCCGGCGCATCGCGCTCAAAAACCGCAGTGGGAAAAACCTGATCGTCGAGGCCATCTCCCGGCAGCAGTCCCAGCACAATAAGCCCATGCAGGTGATCGCCCTGCGCGATGTGACCGCCCAGGTGCAGGCCGAGGAAGAGCGCGACCGCAACGCGTACCTGTACCGCACCCTGTTCGAAGGCGCCTATGACGCGATATTTCTGGTCGATTTTGACGGCCAGCTCATCGCCGCCAACCAGAAAGCCGTCCAGATGCTGGGCTACTCGCTGCAGGAGATGCTGGGCAGATCGGTTATTGACGGAGTGCTCGCCTCCACCGGCCGGCCGCTGAAAGAGCTGGCAGAGGAGTTGAGCACCGGCGGCAGCCCGCTCCCGGTGGAGATGAGCCTGCGCCGGCAGGACGGCACCCATGTCCCGGTGAAGGTCAGCCTGGCGCTGGTGCGGGCAGGCAATGACCAGCCGCTGTGCATTCAGGCTCTGGCGCGCGATATCACCGGCGATAAAGAGGCCGAAGCGCGCATCCAGCGCCAGATCGCGCAGCTGCGTGCGCTGCGCGAGATCGACCGCATGATCACCTCCAGCCGCGATCTGCACGCCACGCTGGACGTGCTGATCGAACAGACCGCCGGGCGTCTGGGGGTCGATGCGGCCGCGGTGCTGCTGCTCAACCCGTATCTGTACCAGCTAGAGGCGGTCTCCCAGTGGGGCCTGAAATCATGGACCGGCGGGCAGAGCATCATGCTGCGCGACGAGCCTCTGGCCGCCCAGGCGATTGAGACCGGACACCTGGTGCGCATCCCGGACCTGGACGAGGCCGACCGGACCAGCCTGCGCCTTAAAGGTCTGGCGGACGATGGCTTCCTGGGCGGGTTTGCGGTGCCGCTGACGGCCAAGGGGCAGGTGAAAGGGGTGCTCGAAGTCTTCATGCGCCGGCCATTCGACCCGCAGGCCGAGTGGCTCGAGTTCCTGGAAGCGCTGGGCGGACAGGCAGCGATTGCCGTGGAGAACGCCGAACTCTTTACCAACCTGCAGCGCTCCAACCTGAACCTGGTGCGCTCCTACGACGCGACCCTGGAAGGCTGGGCCAAAGCCCTGGAACTGCGCGACAAAGAGACCGAAGGCCATTCCCAGCGCGTGACGGATATGACCGTTCGCCTGGGGAAAGCCCTGGGGTTGAACGGCGACGAGCTGGTGCACCTGCGCCGCGGCGCCCTGCTGCACGACATCGGGAAGATGGGCATCCCCGATTCCATCCTGCTCAAAAACGGTCCGCTGAATGAGGAAGAGTGGGAGGTGATGAAGCAGCACCCTGTATATGCTTACCAGATGCTGGCCTCTATCCCCTTCCTGGCGCCGGCGCTGGAGATCCCCTACTGTCACCATGAGAAATGGGACGGCAGCGGCTACCCGCGCGGCCTGCAGGGGCAGGAGATCCCCCTGGCGGCGCGCATCTTTGCCGTGGTGGACGTATGGGATGCCCTGAGTTCCGACCGTCCGTACCGCCCGCGCTGGTCGGATGAGGAGGTGCTGGCTTATCTGCGCGAGCAGTCCGGGAAGCACTTCGACCCGCAGGTGGTGGAGGCATTTCTGCAGCTGCTGTTCGAACAGCAGCCGGAGACGCGTGCGTGAAGATGGCGGGTTTCTGGATGCAAAACCCTCGCCCCGGCCGGGGCGAGGGTTTTGATTATTTGTGGGAGTAACAGAAAACCTTCAAGGTCTTAAAGGAACCTGGTGGAAAAAAGATCCTTTCCTCACATCGGATTCCATCCAGGAGGTTACCGGCGGAGACCTTGAAGGTTTTTACATCCCTTACTCCTCAATCGTCGTCAGGTCGCCTTCGGGCTGGCCCAGGGCGCGGGCGCGCAACACACGGCGCATAATCTTGCCGCTGCGCGTCTTGGGCAGGCTGTCGACGAACTTGATATCCTCCGGCCTGGCGATCGGACCCATCTCGTGGCCCACGTGCGCCCGCAGCTCCTCGGCCAGCTTATCGCTGGGCTCCACTCCCTGGCGCAGGATGACAAAGGCATGGATGGCGTTGCCCTTGAGGTCGTGGGGCAGGCCGATGGCAGCCGCCTCGGCCACCGCCGGGTGGCTGACCAGCGCGCTCTCCACTTCGGCCGTCCCCAGCCGGTAGCCGCTGACCTTGATCACATCGTCCATACGCCCGATCACCCAGATGTAGCCGTCCTTATCCTTGCGGGCCGAATCGCCGGTCTGGTACATGCCGGGGAATTTGCTCCAGTACTGCGTCTTAAAGCGCTCGGGGTCCTTGTAGATGGTGCGCATCATGCCCGGGAACGGCGTTTTGATCACCAGATAGCCCTCCTCGCCGGGAGGTGCGGACTCGCCCTGCTCGTTGACCACGTCGACCTCGATGCCGAAGAACGGGCGCGTGGCCGAGCCGGGCTTGAGCGGCGTGACCGGCAGCGGGGTGATCACAAAACCGCCGGTCTCGGTCTGCCACCAGGTGTCCATAATCGGGCAGTTCTCCCTGCCCACCACCGAGTAATACCAGCGCCAGGCCTCGGGGTTGATGGGCTCGCCCACCGAGCCGAGCAGGCGCAGCGAGCTCAAGTCGTGGCGCCTGACCCATGCGTCGCCGTAGCGCATCAGGCCGCGGATAGCCGTGGGTGCGGTGTACAGCACGGTGATGCCGTAGTTCTCCACCATGCGCCACCAGCGGTTGGGGTAGGGGTAGTTCGGGGCGCCCTCGTACATGAAGCTCGTCGCCCCCAGGATCAGCGGGCCGTAGACGATGTAGCTGTGACCCGTGATCCAGCCCGGGTCGGCCGCGCACCACCAGCGGTCCTCATCTTTCAGGTCGAAGACGTATTTCAGCGTGGCGTAGATGTGCACCATATAGCCGCCGTGTGTGTGCACCACGCCTTTCGGGCGGCCGGTAGTGCCCGAGGTGTACAGGATGAAGACCGGGTCTTCCGAGTCCATCTCCTCGGTCTGGCAGGAGTTGTTGGTGATCGGCAGGCTCATCAGCTCGTGATACCAGTAATCGCGCCCGGGCTCCATGTAAATTTCCTGGCCGGTGCGCCGCACCACGATGCAGCTCTCGATGGTCGGCTGGCGGGCCATGGCCTCGTCGGCGATATCTTTCAGGCCGACCGTCTTGCCGCGCATGTAGCCGCCGTCGGCGGTGATCAGCACCCGGCTTTCGGCGTCCTCGATGCGCTCCGCCAGCGCCTCCACGCTGAAACCGCCGTACACCACGCTGTGCGGCGCGCCGATCTTGGCGCAGGCCAGCATGGCGATCACCATCTCGGGGATGCGCGGCATGTAAATCGTGACGATATCGCCCTTCTTCACCCCCATGCTGCGCAGCACGTTCGCAAACTTGCACACCTCACGGTGCAGGGCAAAATACGAGAAGGTGCGCGTTTCTCCCGTTTCGCCCTCCCAGATGAGGGCCAGTTTGTTTTTGCGGTAGGTCTTTACATGCCGGTCCAGGGCGTTGTGCACGATGTTGGTGCGCGCCCCTGTGAACCACTTGAAAAAAGGAGGGCTGCTGTCGTCCAGGACCTGATCCCACTCGCGGTACCATTCCAGCTCGCGGGCGCGCGCCTCCCAGAAGGCCTGCGGATCCCGGATGGACTCCTCGTAGAGGCTCTGGTAGTCCTTGATATGCGCCTGGCTGACCACATCCGGCGGGGGATAATAGATTTCTTCCGTTCCTTCCTGACTGATAACGGCCTCTTCCATACTGTCCCTCCTCTGGCTGGAAATGGGTATATAAGGTTGAAAATATCCAAAAATATGAGGCGATTGTACGGGATCAAGGGGATGTTGTCAACAAGAAAAGAAGTCCGTATCCCAATAAAAGTGCAGGTTCGCCGCTTCTCATCTTGATTTCTAACCGCTCTTCGGATATGATCATTTCATGCCGGCCCCCTCGGCCCAGCTTCCTGTTCCATCTCAACTTCTCGAGCGAATCCAGGCCTGCCGGCCTGATCTCACTATTCATTCCGCGCGCAGCGTCGATGAAGGCCTGGAGAACCATGTGGTGATCGTCAATGAGGCCCTGGTCTTTCGCTTCCCGCGCCGCCCCGGGGGACAGGCGCTGGCCCACGAAAGCCGGGTGCTCAAATTGCTGACCCCGCGCCTCAGCCTGGCGGTTCCCGCTTTCGAACCCTGCGGCGATGGGGTGGCCTACCCGCTGCTGCCGGGCGAACCGCTCAATCAGGGCCGCCTGCTCTCCCTCGACCCGGCAGCTCAGGAGTACATCGCCTGGCAGATCGGGACGTTTTTGCGGCAGATGCACGCCGTCGACGCGGATGCGGCGCGGCAGGCCGGGGTCGAGCCGGCCGGGTCTGTGCGCAGCCAGCGAGATTGGGAAGAACTCTACCAGCAGGCCCAGCTGGAGCTCTTCCCGCTGCTGGGCCGCGACGGCCAGGACTGGATCCACAGCCTGTTTGCTCCGCTGTCCGGCGGCTGGCTGGACATGGAGGCCTACGAGCCTGTGCTGGTGCACGGAGACCTGGCGCCTTACCATTTCCTGTGTGATTACCCGGCGGGCCGCCTCAGCGGCGTGCTCGATTTCGGGACAGCCGGCCTGGGCGATCCGGCGGATGATTACGCCAACGTGATCGCCGGGCTGGGCGAGCGCTTTCTGCGCCGGGTGGCCCGCTACGACCCCGGCGTCGAGCCGGCCCTCGAACGCGCCCGCTTCCGCGCCGGGGCGCTCGAGGTGTGGTGGGCCCTCAACGGCCTGCGCAGCGGAGATCCATCCTGGTTCCTGGTGCATCTGGGGCGGGCGCGCGACGCCGGCCCGTACGGCCTGCGCTGGGAGGATCCGCCGGCGTGGTGATCGCTGTGCGAAATGAAGGAGATGACGTTTTGAATCGGGTGGCATGGTTCCAGAACTGCAGACGGAGCTCCGGACGGGCGGGTTATCTGCTCGCCCGCAGGCGGGTGCTTGCGCTGCTCCTGCTGACCGCGCTCACCGTGCTGGCCGCCTGCTCGCCTTCCGGAGCTGCCCGCTTCCACTCGACGCAGAACGCCCCTGGTCCGACGCGCACCTACCGCGCCGTGGCGCCGCTGCCTCCCCAGGCCACCGAGCAGGCTGCGGCCACAGCCGCTGCCGCGGCTGTCGAGACCATCATGGCCGCTGTAGATGCCGCCTCCGGGCCTTCCGAGACCGCCGCTCCGCCGCCCATCTCCACGCAGCCGCCTGTGCGGGCTTTTTATCCCCACCACGCCATGCTGCCCATGCTGGTGCGCCACTACCAGCCAGGATCGGAGCAGCAGGTGCAGCTGGTGCAGCCCACCCCGGTCCCGTCTTCACCCACCCCAACCCCGGTGCAGGAATGGACGCTGATCGGATATTACAGCAAGGCCCGCCGCGACGTGCAGGGCAGCGCCGGCATCTGCGATATCCTGGTCATCACCGGCGGTTCCGAAGACCTGATCCGCGAGTTCCACGCCGGGATCGACCAGGGCCAGCGCGTGAACCTGCGCAACGACGCATACCAGGTGATGATGAACATCGACATGACCACGCTGGGTCCGGCGGTTCAGGAGCAGGTGCGCCTTTCGGTGCCCGGTGCGCCGGTCGAACTGCGCGTGCGCCGCGCCGCCCCCCCGCCCGACCCCATGCCGCCGTGCTACTCCCCGGTCGAGATCCTTGCTGTGCGGTGAGGTGGGTATAACCCTTTTGGACTTTTTTGCAAACCCGGCGAAGGCCGGGTTTTGTGTTTATAAGGGCATCGCTGCTGGCAGCTGAAGCTGCACCTGAGGAGAGCACGAAGCCCCACCTTCATGGGGCTGATATTCAGGTCATTGCATCCGTCGAAGATAACTCTCTTGCAGGTTGAAAAGCCAGTGAAGGATGTGATTCGCGATCTCCATAGGAACGGCTTCTGCCGCCGGATCATAATAATTCTGGTTTCTGGCAGCAAAAGCTGCACCTGTGGAAAGCACGAACCCCCACCTCCGTGGGGCTTATTTTCGAGATCGATTCTGTCGCCAGTTCAATTCTTTTCCAGACATCAGAAACCCGGCGAAAGCCGGGTTTCGTGCTCTTCAGAGCTGCGGCTTTAGCCGCCGGATCATAAATAACCCTTATTCCTGGCAGCTAAAGCTGCACCTGCGGAGAGCACGAAGCCCCACCTTCGTGGGGCTAGTTTGACGATCAATATTGAAAAATCATTCTTGGCATACTTTTTCGTACGTGAGCATAATTGCCTTTAGGGGAGTTCGAAACCCGGCGAAGGCCGGGTTTCGTGCTCTTCAGAGCTGCGGCTTTAGCCGCCGGATCATAAATAACCCTTATTCCTGGCAGCAAAAGCTGCACCTGTGGAAGACACGAAGCCCCACCTTCGTGGGGCTAGTTTGACGATCAATATTGAAAAATAATTCTTGGCATACTTTTTCGTACGTGAGCATAATTGCCTTTAGGGGAGTACGAAACCCGGCGAAGGCCGGGTTTCGTACTCTTCAGAGCTGCGGCTTTAGCCGCCGGATCACAAAAATCATGGTTCCTGGCAGCTGAAGCTGCACCTGTGGAAAGCACGAAGCCCCACCTTCGTGGGGCTTACCTTCCGGCCCTAGTTTCCGTTGAAAATTAAATCTCTCATGCAAGTCGAAAAAAACGGTGAAGGCCGGATTTCGATTTCTTAGGAACTGCGACTTCAACTGACAGAACATCCGAATCCGGTGCGGGGCTGCCCCTGCAGGTACCTGTCGGTCCCACTAACCTTCCGTAAAGGTTATCTCCCACTCGGGCTGTAGGTCCTGTTCGGCATGATGCTGCTTCTGGCGTTCGATATAGGCTTTCACCCGGGGTACATGTTCCTGGCTGATGGAGTAAACCCCATATGCACCCTGCCATTTGAAAAATTCACCGGGAGTGACATGGTGCGACATGAGATGGGAAGATGATCCTTTGATTTCACGCATCACATCTGAGATGCATAAAGAGGGCGGCACTTTTATCAGGAGGTGAACGTGATCTGCAACCCCACCGAGGGCAATTACGTCACACTCTAACTGGTGACATTTGGCCAGGATAGCAGCGTATATTGATTTTTCGTTTTCGGGGGTAATAAGGGGAAGGCGATCCCAGGTCGACCAGACGCAGTGGAGGTAGATCTGAGTGAATGGTTTGCGCATGTGTGCTTCTCCCAGACCAGGTACAGATTGATAATCGAATTTTGGAGAGACCGGGATGTGAAGTCATTGTAACATCGATGCGATTGCTCATGTTCAGGTTGATTGAGATGAGGTTCTCTGCAGCGAAGTCATTCAAATGATTCATGCTCCTGGCAGCAAAAGCTGCACCTGTGGAAGACACGAAGCCCCACCTTCGTGGGGCTTATTTTCGGGATCGATTCCGTCGCCAGTTCAAATCTTTTCCGATCATTCGTAACCCGGCGAAGGCCGGGTTTTGTGCTCTTCAGAGCTGCGGCTTCAACCGCCGGATCATAAAAATCATGGTTCCTGGCAGCTGAAGCTGCACCTGTGGAAGGCACGAAGCCCCACCTTCGTGGGGCTGATCTTCCAGCCATAGTTTACGTTGATAATAAAATCTCTCATTCAAATCGAAAAACTAGCGAAGGCCGGGTTTCGTGCTCTTCAGAGCTGCGGCTTTAGCCGCCGGATCATAAATAATCCTGATTCCTGGCTTATTTTCGGGGTCGATTCTGTCGCCAGTTCAAATCTTTGCCGAACATTCGTAACCCGGCGAAGGCCGGGTTTTGTGCTCTTCAGAGCTGCGGCTTTAGCCGCCGGATCATAAAAATCATGGTTCCTGGCAGCTGAAGCTGCACCTGTGGAAGGCACGAAGCCCCACCTTCGTGTGGCTTATTTTCGGGATCGATTCCGTCGCCAGTTCAAATCTTTGCCGGACATCAGTAACCCGGCGAAGGCCGGGTTTTGTGCTCTTCAGAGCTGCGGCTTTAGCCGCCGGATCATAAAAATCATGCTCCTGGCAGCAAAAGCTGCACCTGTGGAAGACACGAAGCCCCACCTTCGTGTGGCTTATTTTCGGGATCGATTCCGTCGCCAGTTCAAACCTTTTCCGATCATTCGTAACCCAGCGAAGGCCGGGTTTCGTGCTCTTCAGAGCTGCGGCTTTAGCCGCCGGATAACCAGTTAACTCGCTCCCACGGTCTCCGTGGGAGCGCTTCACAGGCCGCTCCGCGGCCGCACCAGCTGACTGGTGAGCCTGACAGCGAGCGGTAGATATTTTCGGAGTTCCCATCCTCCCCTTCGTTTACAGCATAGCGTGAAGCCTGCACATATTTTCATTAACCAGCAGCTTCCCCCGCTGACTCCCGGGTGAGCAAAATCCCCAGGATGGCCGCGGCTGTTCCAGCCATCAATTTGAAACAAATTTTCTCAAATTTCGTTAAATAATCAGGAGTGCTCGTTAACCGCTCGTCTGACAGCGTTCATCTCCTTTACCAGTTTCTGTCGCAGCGCGATGAAGACCCATCCATCCTGCTTTACGGGGGCCTCTGGCACGTTTCATCACCGGCACATCCAGGTATCCTGAAGGGTAGAAAGCCATCGCCAGTCAGAGACGAGCAGTGATCCGTTCTTCAGGAGATCTTTGAATGTCGAATGCTTCTCTCCCTTCTCGTTCGGGCCTGCCCGACCGCAGCTGGTGGATCACCCCCTGGATGATCGTCTCGCAGCTGATTACCCTCTTCACGCTGGTCGGCTGGTACGCAGCCGCCAACGCCTCGCTGCTGGCGGCGGAGGCCAGCGGCGGCGTGCTGGGTAACTTCTTCGTGCTGCTCCTCTGGGCCTACCCGCTGTTTCCATTCCTGTGCATCCTGTTGAGCTGGGCGCTGTATTTCCGGGGAGCGAAGCAGCTCGCGGCGTTAATCAGCGGGCTGCCATTAATTCCTCCGGCAGTTTTCTACTTCTGGAGCCAGGTCATTTAATTCACCCTGCCGGTTTGATTGACTTGCGAATAAAATAGGTCCATTCGCGCCACCGCAGGAGGACGAGTGGAGTGGATGTTTTAACCCGGGGAGGTGGGTGCTGTGGTTAACCGCCGTTTGCTGTTGATCATCGGTTTTATTCCTCTCTGCCTGTGCCTGCTGGCTGCCGGAGCGGTCGTCGTGCTTTACCAGTTCAGCAGCGAACCTCCGGGGGAGGGCGTGCAGGCCCAGCGGGGCTATGATGCCTGCGAGCCGGTCATCGCTGCCCTGGAGCAGTATTACGCCGAT
>Ga0134098_1002383_pt1 | contig 13051 bp, 9 predicted proteins | sample 9_3taG_FD_94456 | JGI IMG/M metagenome (GOLD analysis project Ga0134098, IMG submission 94456) | Switchgrass degrading microbial communities from high solid loading bioreactors in New Hampshire, USA - 9_31_10_142_A3 metaG | ecosystem: Engineered > Bioreactor > Semi-continuous > Anaerobic >... | reverse complement strand
TAAGTTCGGCCTCGCATACAACGGCCCCGCCCACTTTGGCGCAAGCCTTCCCCACGCCTACGGGGCCCCGCATTTTAATAAGTTCCACCTCTAAAACTAAAGTATCGTTTGGTTTTACCATTTTGCGGAACCTGCAGTTTTTTATACCCCCGAAATAGGCGGTTTTCCCCCTGTTTTCCTCCATTGACAAAACCGCCAAAGCCCCCGTCTGGGCTAGGCTTTCCACAATCAAAACCCCCGGCATTACGGGATTTTTGGGGAAATGGCCTTGAAAATAGGGCTCGTTTTCGTCAACAAACTTTTTTGCGACCGCCCGTTTCCCGGGGTCAAGTTCAAGGACTTCATCAACTAACAAAAAGGGCTCGCGGTGGGGTATGATTTTTTTGATTTCTTCCCTGTTTAGCATAAAACCACCTATTTTAACTTGATTAAAACCTGGCCGTACTCAACGTGGTCCCCGTCATTTACGCAGATTTCCACAACTTCACCGTCGCAGGAGGACTCCACTTCGTTCATCAGCTTCATTGCCTCAATAATGCAGACCACGTCGCCCTTTTTCACCTTGTCCCCCACTTTAAGGCTCCCTTTGCCCATGGACTCCAAAGAATGGAATATCCCCACAATGGGGCTTTTTATTGTCTGGCAGTTGTCATCATTTACGGATTTCACGGTTTCCGCCTCTTCAGGGCCAGGCGCAATATAGCTTACCTCGGGCGCGGCTTTCACGCCGCACGAAACCCCGCCTTTTTCCATGGAAAGCTCAAATTCGCTGGTTTTAAAAGTAAAGGTATTAATGTTTGCCGAATTTATTTTGTCAATTAATTTTATTACATCATTTATATCCTTAATCATAAAATCACCTTATTCCCATTTTTTAAATAGCAGTGAGCCGTTGTGCCCGCCAAACCCGAAAGAGTTGGAAAGGGCGTATTTTACCTCATGTTTGCGCATAGCGTTTGGAACATAGTCCAAGTCAAGTTCAGGGTCGGGCACCTTGTAGTTTATGGTTGGCGGGATAAAGGAATGGTTAATCGCCAAAATTGAAGCCACCGCCTCAATTGCCCCTGCCGCGCCAAGCAAATGCCCCGTCATGGACTTTGTGGAAGATACGGGCACTTTTTTGGCATATTCCCCAAACACCATTTTTATTGCCTTTGTTTCGCAAAGGTCATTTAACGGGGTGCTTGTGCCGTGGGCATTGATGTAGGATACCTGGGAAGGTGCTATATTTGCCTCCTTTATAGCCTGCGCCATTGCGTTGGCCGCCCCTTGCGCCTCAGGGTCCGGGGCGGTTATGTGGTGGGCGTCGCAGGTTGAGCCATAGCCCACAATTTCTGCATAAATTTTGGCGCCCCTTCTTTTTGCGCTTTCAAGTTCTTCCAAAACTAACATGGCGCTGCCTTCCCCGATTACAAAGCCCGAGCGCTCCGCATCAAAGGGAATGCTTGCCCTGCTGGGGTCTTTTGATGTGGTTAACGCCTTCATATTTATAAAGCCAGCAACCCCAGTCTTTGTAATTCCCGCCTCCGAACCGCCGCATACCGCCGCGTCGGCATATCCTGATTTAATCTGGCGGTACGCTTCGCCTATGGCGTTTGTGCCCGACGTGCAGGCGGTAACCACCGCGAGCACCGAGCCTTTGCAGTTATACTTAATGGCAATTTGTCCCGGCAGGATATTTGAAATAATCATGGGCACATAAAAGGGCGAAACCCTGGAAGGGCCTTTTTCGGCAAGCTTCAGGCTTTCGTCCTCAACGGTGCCGACGCCGCCAACGCCTGAGCCCACAATTACCGAAAACCTGTAGGGGTCATAATCCCCTTCCTTAATGTTTGCGTCATTCATGGCCTGGATTGCCGCAACCATGCCAAAGACACAAAAGCGGTCCATTCTCCGGGCTTCTTTTTTGTCAATGTAATCTTCCACTTTCAAGCCCTTGACCTCCGCCCCAAGGCGGGCTTCATACCCCGCTGTGTCAAACAGGGTGATTTCCGAAATCCCGCATTTTCCTTCCATTAGGGCGGACAAATACTCATCTATGTTATTGCCTATGGGGGTTACTGCCCCCATGCCTGTTACAACCACTCTTCTCATAGCTAAAACCCTTTCCGCTATAAAATTAAGCCGCCATCCACCACAATGGTCTGGCCGGTGATGTAGCCGGACATATCAGAGGCCAAAAACAATGCCGCGTTTGCCACGTCATCCACAGTCCCCATCCGCTTTAGGGGAACATTGTTTATGATTTCTTCCCTGTATTTTTCGCTCAAAGCCCTGGTCATATCGGTGTCAATAAACCCGGGCGCAATGGCGTTTACATTTATATTCCTTCCCGCAAGCTCTTTTGCCAGCGATTTTGTAAGCCCGATAATGCCTGCCTTGCTTGCGGCGTAATTGCTCTGCCCCGCGTTCCCGCAAAGGCCGATAACGCTTGAAATGTTAATGATTTTTCCCGACCTTTGCTTAATCATGTAAGGCGTTAAGTGCTTTATAGTGTTGAAAGCCCCAAACAGGTTTGTTTTTATCACTTTCTCAAAGTCGGAATCACTCATTTTAATGATTAACGCGTCCTTTGTGATTCCGGCGTTATTCACTAAAATATCAATTTTTGAAAATTCCGCGATTGCGCTCTCAACAAGCTCTTTTGCCCCGTTAAAATCCGAAACGTCGGCTTTTATGGGCACGACCTTCACATTTTCCTTTTCAAGCTCTTTTTTTAAGATAAGGGCGTCGGCCTCACTTGAGTAATAATTTAGCGCGATATTTACCCCCTGCTTTGCAAAAGCGCAGGCAATCGCCTTTCCAATCCCTTTCGCGCCCCCTGTGATTATGGCGCATTTTCCTTTTAAATCACGCATTTTCCACACTCCCTTTAAGGTTTTGAAGCTCCCCTAATGTCTTTTGCAAGGAGTCAAAATCATCCACCGTTAAAACTTTTGCGCTTCTTTCAATTTTTTTCACAAAACTCCCCAAAGTTTTGCCCGGCCCGACTTCAATAAAGAGATTTATCCCCTCGCCGTTTACCATATTCTTAATTATGTCAACCCACAAAACCGGCGAATGAACCTGCTTTGATATTAAATCAACCATGCTTTCAAAAGCATAGGGCTTTGCGGTTACATTGGAATAAATTTTGTATTTGGGGGGATTTAGGGAAAGATTTGAAAGATGGGATTTTAATTTTTCCCCGACAAAAGAGAGCAGACTTGAATGAAACGGGCCGCTGACATTTAGGGGAATAGGTTTTAGGCCGCTTTCTTTTGAAAACTCAATGAATTTTTCAATAGCAATATCTTCCCCCGCCACAACGATTTGATTGGGGGAATTGAAATTTACCGCTTCACATACCCCAAAGTTTGAGGCTTTTTTAACAATCTCAAGGGTTTTATCCCAATCACCAATGGAGGCGCACATTTTGCCTCGCACATCACTCATGAGCCGCGAGCGTTCTTTTACAAGGGAAAGGCCGTCTGAAAAACTAAGAACGCCGCAAGCACAAAGGGCTGAAAACTCTCCTAAGGAAAAACCCGCGTAAACACGCTCTGAAAAGCCCAGGTTATCCAACCCTTTTTCCAATGCGCTATATGCCGCCATTGTCGCGGTAAACACCGCAGGCTGGGTGTTTTGGGTTTTGGAAAGTTCCTCCAAAGATGAATTAAAACACAAATTTTTTATTTCTTCCCCCGCCTGGTCAAAAATGGCTTTCCCTTCGGGGGTGTTTTCATAAATTGTTTTTCCCATTCCCTCGTACTGGGACCCTTGGCCTTGGAAAATTAACGCTATTTTCATAGGCTTCCTCCAAGCGAATTTCTAAGTTTAATAAAATCAGAAACAAGCTCATCCAGTATTTCCTTCGCGCTTTGCCGCCTGTTCACTAACCCCGCGATTTGCCCCGCCATGACGGAGCCGAATTCCACATCCCCTAAAATTGCGGCGTTTTTAAGGGAGCCTGTGCAAAGCCGCTCGATTTCTTCTTCCTTTCCTCTTTCCTTTTCAAGCTCAAGCACTTTTCTTGTAAGCTTATTCCTGATTACCCTCACAGGGTGGCCGGTGCTTCTTCCTGTTACCACTGTGTCGGTGTCCTTTGCGGAAATAATTAAGTCTTTGTAGTTTTCATGCACCGTGCATTCCTCTGCCACCAAAAAACGGGTCCCCATTTGAACGCCGCTTGCGCCCAAAACAAAGGCCGCCAAAATCCCGCGGGCGTCAGCAATCCCTCCTGCGGCGATTACAGGGATTTTTACCGCGTCAACAACCTGAGGCACCAGCGCCATGGTGGTAAGCTCACCAATATGGCCGCCCGCCTCGCAGCCTTCGCAGATTACGGCGTCAGCCCCCGCCCGCTCCATGCGGACAGCCAGCGCCGAAGAGGGGACAACGGGAATGACTTTTATATTGTTTTCCTTCCACATGGGTATGTATTTTCCCGGGTTTCCCGCCCCCGTGGTTACCACCGCCACCTTTTCTTCCGCCACCATATGGGCGATTTCTTCGGCATAGGGGCTTAAAAGCATTATATTCACACCAAAGGGTTTGTCGGTGAGTTCTTTCGTTTTTCTGATTTCCTCCCGTACTACTTTGGTTTCATGCCCGCCGGCAGCCACAATCCCAAGCCCGCCCGCGTTGGACACGGCGCTGGCTAGGGAATGGTTTGCAATCCACGCCATGCCGCCCTGCAAAATCGGGTATTTTATACCCAAAAGTTTTGTGACTTGTGTTTCTACCATTCTACACCTTCCTTTTTTACCATTTTAATAACAAAGCCCCGCTTGTAAGCCCTGCCCCGAAGGCCACTAAAACTATGTAGTCGCCCTCACTAAGCAGGCCTTTTTTATTTATTTCATCCAGGCAAATGGGCACGCTTGCGGCAGAGGTGTTGCCGTAGGAGTTTACGTTTACGATAAATTTTTCCTCACTTACATTAAGCTTTTCCGCCGCATAGTCAATAATCCGCTTGTTTGCCTGGTGGGGAACAATGTATTTTATTTTTTCAATGTCCAAATTTGCCTTTTGCAAAACCTTTGTAACTTCATAAACTAATGCTGAAGTCGCAAAACGGAAAACCTGACGGCCGTCCATCACAAGTTTTCCCGGGATTTCATCATTTTGGGAAAAGGGGTTATTTATTTTAAAGCTTTCGCAGTATAGAGAATTTGTCTCATCGGGATAACTTGTCAAATTTGAGGCAAGTATCCCTTCCTCCTCATCCCTTTTTAAAACAACCGCCCCCGCCCCGTCGCCAAAGAGGATACAGGTCGAGCGGTCCTGCCAGTTTGTGATTTTACTTAAAACATCACAACCCACAACCAGCGCATACTCATGGTTTTGGCTTTCCATAAGGGATTTTGCCACCGCAAGCGCGTACACAAAACCGCTGCAGCCCGCGGCAATATCAAAAGCGCAGGCTTTCTTTATCCCCAACTCCTTTTGGATTAATGAGGCGCTTGCCGGGGTTATGTAGTCTTGTGTAATGCTTGCAAAAACTATTAAGCCGATTTGTGATTTATCTATTTTTGCGTCTTCAATTGCGCAAAGACTTGCGTCAAGGCTTAGGGAAAGGTTTGTTTCATCTTGCGCAATCCTTCTTTCGCTAATTCCCGTGCGCTGGATTATCCAGTCGTTTGACGTTTCCACCATTTTTTCCAAATCAAAATTTGTCAAAACATTTTTGGGAAGGGAACTTCCCGTTCCAATTATTTTAACTCCCACCATATCAAACCTTTCTTGACGTTTTTTTAACAAAACAGGAAATCTTTTTATGGTTTAGTATATTATACTTATGCACTTTTTATTTGTCAAGCAAAACAGTAGGGAAACTGGGAAAAAATGTAAACGGCATTTTGCAATTGACAAAGCCGTATGTAAAGATATAAAATTAAACAATAAATATAGTAAGAAAGGCATATATAGGTTATAATTATGAAAAAATGGATACTGGCATTATCAGCATTTTTAGTTTTGGTTTTGGCGTTTTTTATTTATAACCGCGCCCACAGAAAAATGGTAATTACTGAAATAACGTTGAAACAGGAGGAATATGAAGTGGTAAAATACGAAAGCTTTAAACCAGGAGAGCTTTGGATTGACGACCAAGGTCACCATATCCAGGCCCATGGCGGTGGGATTTTATATGATGAAAAGACAAAAAAATACTACTGGTACGGTGAAAACAAGGCATATCCCGACCATTACCCAAGAAACGGCGTTATCGGCATGAGCTGCTATTCATCCACCGACCTTTATAACTGGAAGTACGAGGGATTGGCGCTTTCCGCGGTAACTGACCCTGACGCGGGATATCCTTTGAGCGATTTAAAGCCGGACAGGGTTTTTGAGCGGCCAAAGGTAATTTACAACGACAAAACCAAAAAATATGTAATGTGGGCCCACATTGAAAGCCCCGATTACAGCTACGCCCGGGCAGGGGTCGCAATTTCCGACTCCCCGACAGGCCCCTTTACCTATCTGGGGAGCGAAAGGCCAAACGGGCAGATGAGCAGGGATATGACGCTGTTTAAAGATGACGACGGCACGGCTTATTTAATTTACGCAAGCGAACATAACAGGACATTATATATTTCAAAATTAACCGACGACTACTTAAAGCAATCCGGCGAATATGTAAGGGTGTTTATAGACCAGTCCCGTGAAGCGCCCGCAATTATAAAGCATGAGGGAAAATACTACATGGTAACTTCCGCCTGCACGGGCTGGGCGCCAAATGAGGCAAAATACGCGGTTGCTGACAATATCTTCGGGCCATGGACAGAAATAGGAAACCCATGTATAGGTGAAAACGCCCACTTGACATTCTACAGCCAAAGCACATTTATTTTGCCCATGCCAAACCAAAAAGGGCGCTACATCTTCATGGCTGACCGCTGGAACCCCAAAAATTTGGGGGATTCAAGGTATGTTTGGCTCCCATTGGATTTTTACGACGGAAAAATGGTGATTGAGTATTTTGATGAGTGGAGCATGGAAAACACCAAAAGGGTGTACGCTGAAGAAATCAGCGTAAATACAACCCTAAATACAAAGCCCGGTTTACCCCATACAATCGATGTGTTGGTTGAGGGGGAAAAGGGAAGCTACAAGGTGGAATGGGAATATGACAAAAAGAATTTAGGCACAATCGGCCAGTTTAAGGCAAACGCTAAAATTTTAGACCTAAACGTCACAAAACAGATTGGGAAAATAAATGTCTATCCCGCAAACTTAATCTACTTTGTGGACTGCGCCCCCGATGAGTCAAAGGAGTATTTGGAAGTAAAGAAAACCAACAACCTCCTAAATTCCGTTTCCGACAAGGCATACGGCGTTGACCCTGTGACGGGGGAATCATGGGGGTATGAAAAGACAAAGGATATTTATGCCTACAACGAAAACACCGATATGTTCTCAAGCGTGCGGGCCGATGAAAGCCAGGTTGCGGGAAACGGCGTAAAATATAAGTTTGAAGTTCCAAACGGGACCTACAAGGTCTATGTGGGGCTGCACGACCCGTGGGCAAATTCAGGAAGGTACATGAATTTAGTGGTAAACGGGGAAGTTAAGGAAAAGGATTTTGTGTGCCCTGCGGACAAGCGCACATATATTTATGACGTTACCGTCAACAACGGGGAAATTACAGTTGACGTATTGCGCAGCGAAAAGAGCACAAACAATTCCCACGCGCCGTTGGTAAGCTTTATCATGATAGGCAAATAACAAAAAGAGAAAGGATTGTTTAGATATATGGGGATGGCAAAACAATACGAACCTCAAAAAGTTGAAGAAAGGATATATGATAATTGGCTGAAAAAAGGATATTTCCACGCAAAGGTTGACCCGGACAAAGAGCCTTTTACCATAGTTATCCCGCCCCCAAATGTTACAGGGCAGCTTCACATGGGGCATGCTTTGGACGAAACATTGCAGGATATCTTAATCAGGTATAAACGCATGAGGGGATTTTCCACCCTCTGGGTGCCGGGCACCGACCATGCGGGGATTGCGACACAAATTAAGGTTGAAGAGGTTTTAAGGAAAGAAGAAGGCTTAACCCGCTACGATTTAGGCAGGGAAAAGTTTTTAGAAAGAGTATGGGACTGGAAAAACAAATACGGCTCCAGGATTATTGAACAGCTTAAAAAACTGGGCTGTTCCTGCGACTGGGACAGGCTCCGCTTTACCATGGACGAAGGCTGTTCCAGGGCGGTTAGGGAAGTTTTTGTAAACCTTTATGAAAAAGGCTTGATATACAGGGGAAACCGCATTATAAACTGGTGCCCCAGCTGTAAAACCGCCCTGTCCGACGCGGAAGTCGACTATGAAGAAAAAAGCGGCCATTTTTGGCATATTAAATACCCCGTAAAAGACAGCGGTGAGTATGTGGTAATTGCCACAACCCGCCCTGAGACCATGCTCGGAGACACCGCGGTGGCAGTAAACCCCGGGGATGAAAGGTATACCCACTTAATCGGCAAAACCCTGATTTTGCCCCTTGTAGGGCGGGAAATCCCAATTATAGCGGACAGTTATGTTGACATGGAATTTGGCACGGGCTGTGTAAAAATCACCCCAAGCCATGACCCCAACGACTTTGAAGTAGGAAAACGCCACAACCTGCCTGAAATCAAGGTAATGAACGACGACGCCACAATCAACGAAAACGGCGGGAAATACCAAGGATTAGACAGGTACGAGGCAAGAAAGAGGATTGTGGAGGATTTAGAAAAAGAGGGGCTTTTAGTAAAGGTTGAAGACCACAGCCACAATGTGGGCCAGTGCTACCGCTGCGGCACCACTGTTGAGCCAATTACCTCAAGGCAGTGGTTCGTTAAAATGGAGCCTCTGGCAAAACCCGCGTTGGAAGCTGTAAAAAGCGGCGAAATTTCCTTTATCCCCGACAGGTTTTCAAAAATTTATATAAACTGGATGGAAAATGTCCACGACTGGTGCATATCCCGCCAGCTTTGGTGGGGTCATAGGATCCCTGCCTTTTACTGCGACGACTGCGGGAAAATGCACGTTTCAAAAGTGGACTTGGAAGCTTGCCCCGACTGCGGAGGCAGTGTTTATCAGGAAGAAGACGTGTTAGACACTTGGTTTTCTTCCGCCCTTTGGCCCTTTTCCACTTTGGGCTGGCCCGATGAAACCGAGGATTTAAAATACTTCTACCCCACAAGCGTTTTGGTTACAGGGTATGACATCATCTTTTTCTGGGTTGCGAGAATGATTTTCTCAGGCTTGGAGCACACAGGAAAAATCCCCTTCAAGCATGTCCTAATCCATGGCTTAGTGCGGGACTCCCATGGAAGGAAGATGAGTAAATCCTTGGGTAACGGCATAGACCCATTGGAAATTGTTGAAAAGTACGGGGCCGACGCCTTAAGGTTTACTTTGGCCACCAACAACTCCCCCGGGAACGACATGCGCTTTTACATGGAAAGGGTGGAAGCCAGCCGCAACTTTACAAACAAAATCTGGAACGCGGCAAGGTTTATCCTGATGAATTTGACAATTTCCGACACCTCTCTGCCGCAGGACCTTGAAATTGAGGACAAGTGGATTTTAAGCTTGTATAATACTTTGGTAAAAGAAGTGACTGAAAATTTGGAAAAATACGAACTAGGGATTGCCCTTGGAAAAGTTTATGACTTTATTTGGGACAGGTTCTGCGACTGGTACATTGAGCTTGTAAAACCAAGGCTTTACGGGGAAGATGTGGCAAAGAAGGAAAGCGCGCAAAAAGTTTTGGTATATGTACTAAAGAACACCTTAAAACTTTTGCACCCCTTCATGCCCTTTATAACCGAAGAAATTTATCAAGCCCTTCCCCACAAAAGCGAAAGCATTATGATTGCGCCCTGGCCAGAATATAAGAAGGAATTTGAATTCTTTGAAGAAGAAAAGCACATGGACATAATCTGCGAAGCAATAAAAGGCATAAGGAACACCCGCGCGCAGATGAACGTTCCCCCTTCAAAGAAGGCCAATATGATAATTGTTACCGATGAAGTGGCGCTTTATGAAAAGACTTCCTACTTCTTTGAAAAGCTGGCGGGGGCATCAAAGGTTGTGGTTCAAAAAGAAGAATATGACAAACCTGAAAATGCCGCAAGCGAAATCACCGTAAACGCGAAAATCTATATACCATTGGATGAGCTTGTGGACAAAGAAAAGGAAATCGCAAGGCTTCAAAAAGAAAAGGAAACCATTGAGGCTGAAATCAAGAGGGCAAAGGGCAAACTTGAAAATGAGGGCTTTGTGAAAAAAGCGCCCGCAAAATTAATTGAAGAGGAAAAAGAAAAGCTTGCCCGATACACCCAAATGCTTGAAAAGGTTGAAGAACAGCTAAAAGGGCTATTATAAAAAAAGAAAGCTGACCGAAAGGTCAGCTTTCTTTTTTTAAGATAATTGGTTTGAGAACCAAAAACATGCCACATTTAATGTTATGGTTTTATTCTAAAACAGTTCCGGCAGCGGGTACATCTATAATTGCAAATCCGCTGACTTCGCTGGTTTTTATTGGGGGAAATAAAATTATTAGCTTAATCTGGTAATAGACCAGTAAATACCGGTGTTATTTGCGCCGAGGTCTAAGGTTAAAGTTAAGCCGTCAGCTTCATAGAATAGACCCACAGTATCACCCGCATTTAGCTCAACTTCGCCTGCTAAGGTAATTGAGCCATTTCCTAAAATTACCCTTACGGGCAAAAGTCCTACGATGTTAATGCTTAATAACGGGATAAAACCTATGATGAGGTCGGTTAGAACCGGAGATGTCCTTCTTACCACAAAGTATGGGTCAATATTGCCGCCTACACTTGCGGTAAGAGTTCCGGCTGAATAGTTAATCGTTGCTTCAATCAAATAGGTGCCGGTTTCAGGAGCAACGAATAAACCTGTTACCGGGTCAAAGGAAGTGTTATTGAAATACGGGAATGTTACTGACCAGCCTGTCAATAGGGTTGTGGCGTTTACAGAAAGGGTTGGCAAGAAAGCAGAGAAGCCTTCATCAGTTACACCAACACCAGTGGGGCCAGTCGGGCCAGTGGGACCAGTAGGACCAGTTGCGCCGTCAGCGCCTGTCGGGCCTGTCGGGCCAGTTGCGCCATCCGCCCCAGTCGGGCCAGTCGCACCGTCAGCGCCAGTGGGACCAGTCGGGCCTGTTGGGCCTGTTGCGCCATCAGCACCAGTGGGGCCAGTAGGACCTGTTGGGCCTGTTGCGCCATCAGCACCTGTCGGACCAGTAGGACCCGTTGCACCGTCAGCACCTGTCGGACCAGTAGGACCAGTTGCACCAGTCGGGCCTGTCGCTGCTTCGTCATCACTTAGTATCATTAATGAAGCCTTAACCGGAACCGTTTGAGCCAAGAATACGGACGCGCCGCTTCTGTTAATTAATTCTAAAACAGTTCCGGCAGCAGGTACATCTATAATTGCAAATCCGCTGACTTCGCTGGTTTTAATCGGGGAATTGCCCGCGATTACTTCGGTTGCAGGAGTTGTTTCAATTTCAAAAATGGGGAATTTGTTGTTTGAAGCGGATTGAACCGCTACAAACCAATTTATTGTATACCTGCCAGGTTCGTTAAAAGTGATTACACCTGTCATATTATCAAAAGAAATATTGCCATTTTGAATAACTAAATTGTCAAATTCAACCCTTTGGTCATTTAATATTTCGGTACCGGCAAGTTTTTCAACTTGTAATGCAATATTAGCCATATTATCCTCCCTTATAACATTAAACTTGCAAGGAGTTTAGCATTACTATCTAAATTTATCAGCTTAATCTGGTGATGGACCAGAAAATACCTTTATCAATTGAACCCAAGTTCAAACCCAATGTCATGGTATCGTCTTCATAGAATAATCCTACAATATCACCCGCGTTTAGCTCAACTTCCCCTGCCAGGGTAACTTCGCTATTGGCTAAAATAACCCTTGTTGTCAATGTCCCGGCTAAGTCCACTTCAAATACTGGCAACTCACCGGAAATTAGTTCGGTAACTACCGGCGATGTCCTTCTTACCACAAAATAAGGGGTAACTCCAGGCGCTAGGGCTGAGTCAATGGTCCCATCCACTTCGTAGTTAATCGTTGCAGTTATCAAATAGGTGCCGGTTTCAGGAACTTCAAATTCACCAGTTGCCGGGTCAAAGGTAGTGTTATTGAAATATGGTGGGGTTACTGTCCAGCCAGTTAATTGAGTGGATGAAGTTGCAAGCACGTTTTGTATAAATGCCGAGAAGCCTTCATCAGTTACACCAACACCAGTGGGACCAGTGGGGCCAGTAGGACCTGTTGGGCCTGTTGCACCGTCAGCACCAGTCGGGCCTGTTGGACCAGTTGCGCCATCCGCACCAGTAGGACCAGTCGCACCGTCAGCGCCAGTAGGGCCAGTGGGACCTGTCGGGCCAGTAGCACCGTCAGCACCAGTCGGGCCTGTTGGACCAGTTGCGCCATCCGCACCAGTGGGACCTGTCGGACCTGTCGGCCCAGTTGCGCCATCAGCACCAGTGGGGCCAGTAGGACCTGTCGGGCCAGTAGCACCGGCAGCACCAGTCGGGCCTGTTGCGCCATCCGCACCAGTGGGGCCAGTCGGGCCAGTAGCACCGTCAGCGCCTGTCGGACCTGTTGGGCCAGTTGCGCCGTCAGCACCAGTAGGACCTGTCGGGCCAGTAGCGCCATCCGCACCTGTCGGGCCAGTGGGACCTGTCGGGCCTGTTGCGCCATCAGTGCCTGTCGGACCAGTGGGGCCAGTAGGACCTGTTGCACCATCCGCACCAGTGGGGCCAGTAGGACCAGTCGGACCATCAGCACCTGTCGGGCCAGTAGGACCTGTTGCACCAGTTGCACCAGTCGGACCATCAGCGCCAGTCGGGCCAGTAGGACCAGTCGGACCATCAGCACCAGTAGGACCAGTAGGACCTGTTGCACCATCCGCTCCAGTGGGGCCAGTAGGACCAGTCGGACCATCAGCACCTGTCGGGCCAGTAGGACCTGTTGCACCAGTTGCACCAGTCGGACCATCAGCGCCAGTCGGGCCAGTAGGACCAGT
>Ga0134098_1002373_pt1 | contig 13098 bp, 15 predicted proteins | sample 9_3taG_FD_94456 | JGI IMG/M metagenome (GOLD analysis project Ga0134098, IMG submission 94456) | Switchgrass degrading microbial communities from high solid loading bioreactors in New Hampshire, USA - 9_31_10_142_A3 metaG | ecosystem: Engineered > Bioreactor > Semi-continuous > Anaerobic >... | reverse complement strand
TTTCCAAATCGTGAGGCGGTAATCCGATTGGTAGGAGCAATGCTCATGGAACAAAATGATGAATGGAAAGTAGGGCGGCGCTATTTCAGTCTGGAATCAATGTCAAAGATTACATCGATAAATAAATTTACATTGACACCAGTAGCTTTATTACATAAATGAGGTGAAAAAATGATAAAGTAGAAATCATTTTACACCACTTGGCAAGACACTATCATTATTTTTCTCTACAATGATAGAAAGCTAAATATCCAAAATATAAAGCAGCTATTAAATTGAAAACGCGCCAATTAGACTTTTCCATTTCAAATGGAAAAATTGGATTAAATAAAATTAAGATTATAGTTACAATTAGAATATTAAAATCTTCAAACTTACTTATATTATACAGATTAAGAATTATAAATGAAGTACATACCAACGATGCCACTCTTAAAAAAATATAGTATCCATACGGTAGATTAAAAATTGCAACTATCATTAATATCATTAAAACGATGGATGTTAATTTAATTTTTTGAAAACTATTTTTTACTAACATTTTATATATACCTCTTTCAATAACCTTTAATTTTTTTATATTTTTCTAATAAGTTGAATAAAAACTTATGTCTTCTTATATCTTTTTACTTTTAATCCTCTTATAATTAGTATAACATTTTTATCAAATCGTCTATAATTTATATAATAAACTATCAATTTAAGTCATGTTTTTTATCAAATTGTTCAAATCCTCCCCTAATCGTTCAATTGTTAGATAATCGTTAAATAGTTGCTAAATCGACAAATTGAAGTCAAATCGTTAAATCAATGCCTAAAAAAGAAAAAAAACAATATATAGTCCAAAGATTGACTATACTGATCTTGTGAAAACTGGCGGAAAGGAAAAATCTCTCTATCTGCCAGCAAATATTTGATGTTTGATATTGTATCAAACCTTGTAATTCAACATGTGTTAGTAGAGCAATTTTAATACAATTTGGCATACCCATCGAAATTTTGGCATACCTGCTCTACTTTTTGGCATACCTTATTTCAATCGATTATATACTGCTACTGTTTGCTTGGATGCATTCGCAAGTCCAACACCTGTGTGAAGGCTAGCAATATTTGAAATTCTCATCCTTGTACTTGATTCATCACGAGAAGCGAAACCTACTACTCGTAGTTCATTCATGACAACATCAATGTTTGCTCTCCAGCTATCTTGATGGGATAAATAAAACTTGCAAACGATCTCTTCTTCTTTAATTGACCATTTCATATGTTCTCACTTCCTTGATTTTATTAAAACATAAATGCACTAGTTTTACAATTTGTCTTATTTAGTTTTCATAGAAAAAACCTCCACCATTTCTGATGAAGGTCTTAGTTTTTATTCGTATTGTTCTAAATATGCTATGATAGCTTCAGACGACATGGCATCCTTGTTCGTGATAAATACGTCAATCAATGTATCATGGTCATCTAAAATCTTATTTAAATGATTTGAAGAAAGTGATACTGAAGCAGTAATTCCATTATCGCTTAACATATCAGCTGAGAATGTATTGTAATTATCACCTTCTTGTATGAACATCATAGGAACTTGAACTGCATTTGCTACATACTTATCGTTTTCAGCATCGTATGTGTAATAGTATCTTGTTCTATATTCGATATCATACTTACGGCTTGTCTCACCAATGATTGGCTTTGTATTGTATGTTGGTGATAGCATTTTTGAAGAGCCGTTTAAGTATACATCTACAGTACTTTTCCCCGATTTATTTGAATCAGTTTTGTCTGTAACTTTAACGGAATTAATACCTTGGATGTCCCATAAATTGAACCATAATGTGTTATAAGTTACAGTGACAACACCAGCAATTGTTAATTCTTCTCTTACCTCATAGCCAAGTAATCTACCTTCATTTGCTAAATATAATTCATTGATATAGCCATCAAATCCTGTCATTCCTGAAGACTTGTTACCAACAACTGATACATAGCCGTTTTCAACATAGAAATCAGCACATGCCTTGATTATGTCGGAACCTTCATATGTTGTATATTCATAGATATGACCTGTCGTTTTGCCATTGCTCTTAACAATTGATAGATACGATGATCTAGACGCAGACTTACCAGCAATTGTTAATCCATAAGTTGTAGCCATTTCGTAGCTATTTTCTGTAATGACATATTTAACTTTATACGAATCGCCAAGGCTTATGAACATTCCTTTTGCCTCTTTTGTTAAATCATATTCCATCTTAATAACAGGTTTAACTGAACCAAATCCTGGAACAGTTACTGAATCAGTTAATGTGATATTAAAGACAAGTTTTGCATCCTTAAATTCAAACTTACCTGAATATCCGCTTCCACTAAATGTATATGACATTTCTTCAGCATATGAATTTGTAATATAGATATCTACGGCATTACCTGCAGAACTTAATGCAGTTTGTGCAACATTGAATACCTTAGCCATTGCAACGCTTTGATTGATGTTTTCAACTACCATTTGCCATTGTTCACCATAACCTGCTTGGTTAATGCTTGAAACATTTGTGAATGAAGTGAAATCATAATTTATGCTTGATGCATTGACAACATTACTTGAATATGAAGGATTCATCGCAGCTGGTAAATAATCATATGCTGTTGCTGTTTCTACTGCTGTTAATCTTGCAACATATTCTTTAATTGTATTAACTAATAGGCCCTGAATATGAGCTTCAGTTTCAGTGATTACTGTTGTAAGAGTAGTAGGAACATCTTCAATTGCTGTAACTGCATTTAACTTTGCAATCATTGTCTTTGAGAATTCAGTTAAATCTTCCTTAAATTCAGGATTTGGGATCTTAGCAATCCCTGCATCAACTACTTCTTGTAATTTTGTAACTGCAATCTTCTTTGTTTCAGTTAATGCATATTCTTCTAAATCATCTCTAATTTCCTTAACACAAGGCTCGATTCCTTCGATAGTATCCACTGCCTCTAGTTTCTTCTTTTCTTCATTATAGAATGCTTGAGTATCAATCTTTAAAGTGTCATAAGGAATCTTAGCAATTAATGCTTCAACATATGGATCTAGTTCTTCTAATGCCTTGTTCTTTAATGCAATGATTACTTTTTCAGTTTCAGTACTTATAAAAGTTTTTGTATCGTCTAATATTTCTTTGAAAGTATCTAATACCTCAGCTAAGGTTTCTGCCGCATCAATTTTTGCCATTTCCGTATCGTAGAATGACTGAACAGAATTCTTTAATTCTTCATATGTTATCTTCTCAATCAAAGGATTGATCACGCCATTTAATTTTTGAATTGCTAGAGGTTTTAATGTATCCTTAGCAAATGCTTTTGTATCATCGACAACCTTATTTACTGCTAACTTTGCTGTTTCTAAGTCGTTGATTCCATTAATGTATTGTTTTTCAGTATCGTAAAAATTCTTAATAGCGGTTTTTAAATCCTCATCTGGGATTTTTTCAATGACCGGATTTACAATCTCATCTAATTTTGATATAGCAGCTGATTTATATAATGCCAATTCAATAGTCTCGTCATTTGTGGAGCCTGATCCTGGAGAAGGATTGTCAGATGGTTGGGTAACAGGTGGATTTGTTGTACCTGGATTAGTTGATGGAGTACTACCACGACCGCCACATGCAGTTAGTGTGCCAACGATTGCCAACCCCATTAATAAAGCAATTATCTTTTTCTTTTTCATCTACATTCCACCTCCACTACTTAATCTTTTAGCGTCAGTGACAGCTTTTTGCATTCTACTTCTGCAATTTTGGTTATTTTCATTAATAGAATTCTTTTGATTTGTTTTATAGGCAATGTAAATAACACCAGGAATAATAAAAATTAAAAGTAATAATAAAACCGTCGTGAATTCCATTGAATTATATGATTTGATTTGACTCTTTGCAGATTCATATTCACTTTCTAATTTTCTTAATTCATTATAGTGCTCCATTGATGTTTCACGAGCCATTATTTGGTAATGACTTGTTGTACGTCCATGTCTTTCAGTTGATTCTTGTGTTGGTTGCCATCCGAATGCAGTCATATCTTGAATATAATTATGGCACTCATCGTATAGTTTTCTCATAAGTACTGCATTAACATAACAATTTATCAAATTTTCTTCATAATCATTAAATTGATGTATTTCTGCAAATTCTTCATAATCTTGATTTGTTAATTTCAAATAAGCATATTCGTGTAATTGCCTTCCCCTTATTGTTGCGGCAGTTTCTTCTTCTTTTTTATCGTGTAATAATGAAGCAGTACAACGTAAAAACCTATGAGCTTTAGATGGTGATAAAGCATACTTCATGTTATCATTCCTTTATATTATATATATCCCACTTTATGTTTTCTTTAGCAATAATGTGCAATTCAATATTTTTGTAAAACTCACATATTGACGTAAAGAAATTTATATCAGTGCTTTTAGTAATAAACAAAGGATAAGGTGAAGTATAATGTTCACTTTTTATCCAAATTCCATCACCAAAATGTAACACTCCTGAAAACGAAGGATTAAAATCTAAAACATTACTACTTTTTATCCACTTATCATCTATTAATATTTTTCTGTTTTTTTTATCAACTTCTTGAACTACTCCAAATTTCACATAATCTCCATCTTTATATCTTGCCCAATCATTTTTTTTAATTTCTATTTCACCCACTCCTTATGGTATAATTAGCCACCTTATTTTACATCGTGCGGCTAAACGATGTATTCAAAAAGGGAGGTTTTATATAATAGATTGATAAAGCATATAGATTTGTTCATCGGTTAATTTTTGAATTTTTAAAACTCCATATTGTTTAAGCGTTTCTGTAATGATATTCACTTTTTCAGGATTACCAGACAAGAAAATGGTTTTAATATTATTTTCAATATCTACTCTATTAAAATCAGGTGGTAAACTCACTGTTTCTGTTTCTTGAGGCTCGATTTGTTCTTCTTCAATTTTTTGTTCTTCTTTAATTTCTATTTTTTCTTTCAATTCTTTCGCTTTAACTTCGGTTTGTTCCACTTTTGTGTTAGATTTTCTTGGAGTATCTTCAATTTCAAATTGCATATCATTCTTTTCGAATAATTTATATCCGATGCCAGAGATTATTGCAATTGCTTTTACTTTTGCACGTTGAATGGCTCGGTTATTTATCGCCATTTTGCCAACCTGATAAATGTACTTGTTTTGTTTCAATCATATATTTTTTCTCCTCTTACTCTTCACATTTTATATTTTTAATTAAAGCAAATGGGTATACGAATATGCTCAATGCCATTGCTAAAGCTGTAGCAAATGCAGCCGCTAATAATGCTAATACTAAACCTAATAGGAAGAATAAAATCTTCATCGCTATCAAGAATACCAAACCATCAAAACTGAATTCGAAAATGATACCTGGAAATTTGACAAATCCCCAAGACGTAATCTCCAACCACATATCAGTTATGAATGTATTATTTAGAATCATAGTTCCTAAAAAACAATAGGCAAACAAGCCAATTCCTAGATAACCAAATCCTGTAGAAACTTCGCCATTTACAAATGAACTTATACCAACTGCAATAAATAGTAACGCTATTAAAGAAGGCCAAATAAATGAATGAATCCTTCTCTTTTTAAAAGTTGCATTGATTTCTCTTTCTCTTTGTTCTGCTTTCCTTTTTTCTTCTAGAAGTCTTATTTCATTACAATCATTGCATAAAACTCTTTGTCTTGTTTCTGTATGACTGGTTCTACCTGTTCTAACTACAAATGATTCATTTACACGATTTAAATTCGACGCCTCATAGATGGGATGATTACATTGTTCGCATACACCTAATATTGGTTTAGGTTCTTGAACCACTATTTTTTCTACAACCGTAATCTTTTCTTCAATAGGTTTATCTTCCTCTTTTCTTTCCATATCAAATAACTCTTCAATGGAACAATTAAGAATTCCACACATTTCTTTCAAAGTATCAATTGATGGTTCTGCATCATCGTTTTCCCATCTAGATACCGCTTGGTATGTAACATGCAATTTATCGGCTAAATCTTTTTGTGTCAAACCTGCTTTATTTCTATATTCTTTTATTTTTGGACCAACGCCCCTGAATCAACACCTCCTTGAACCAATTTCATTTTACAATTGAATTATCGAAATGAAAATTAACGATTTTTTGAATCACTCAATTTTTTGTTGAGTTTATTTAAAATCGCTCAATAAGTTATAATTTTTCATGTTTAACATTGTATAAACTTTACTATATTTTACCCACACCCGCATATTTTTGTCAATACGTGTATGTACGAGATGTGATGATTATTGACACCTATTTCAGAAACAAAAAACCTCCACCATTTTTGATGAAGGTAAATTCGTAATCTAGTCAATTTATACTTGTATCTCTTTTCCATTTCTGAATTTGAATGTCAGTTTCTTTTCTTTGGATACCGTTACTTTCTCTACCATGAATCTGAATGTGGTGTCAACGATATGGCCTATCGCTACAGGAAGGCTCTTAAACCCTTCAATGAATGAATTCAGCTTTTGTGACAACGAAATTTTATGTATCTACTCATCTTTTAGATTTCCGTATTCTACATTTGTCCTTTCGAATCGCTTTAAGAGTTCTTCGTATCTCTTCACGTACTCTTCCTGGGATTGAGCCTTACGCATATTCTCTTGAACCATCTTATTGGATAATTCAGAAACAATATTCATCTCGTTTTGTAGTTCCACAAGCCTTTGTTTTTTGCTAATCGTGTAATCGTGGGGTATATCGTGTAAAAGTAGCCCTAATCGTGTAATCGTGATATTTCAGCTGTAATAGTTCTTTAAAAATCAGCTTGAATTCTTCCTTATTTCTTTTAAAAATAGTTCTAAAAATGACAAAAAAGGGACTCAAACCAGATAAAACCATTAGTTTTACCGTAGTTCAAATCCCCTAGAGTATAAAAAAGACCTTGATAACATTGTATCAAAGTCGTTCTTTCAATATGGCAAAAATGAACCATTTTAATACAATGCACACCCTTGCACACCCCTAAAAAGAGTTATTTTTATATTTCAAAGATTTTCTTTAGTTCATCTTTCATTAATTTTCTTCTTTCAGTAAAGAAAGTATCAAAGTCTTTTAACTCCAATGAAATGTTTTCAGGATGATATTCAAAATCGTTTCCTTCCTCAACCCACTCCTTTAATGGAGTTTTATTCTTGCTTTCATTTTCAGCCCCTTCAAAAAATTGAAGATTTGGTAAAAGATTTCTCTTCTTTTGCCACTCTTTTACCTTTTCATCATCTAAGCCAAGTGTTGCAATATTTTTATTTTCAAAAGCAGTATACGGATGGCAATGATCTTGATGAAAAGCAACCTGGCTTAGTTTCAAATTAGGATAAAGCAATGATAATAAAATATATGTACTTTGTCCTTTTTCATAACTGTCAAGCCATCTGCCTAGCTCGTTTTCATCAATAGTAAATGTTCTACCTCCAACAAGAGTTGCATTTTCAAATAGCTTTAAACTGAATGCAGTATGCTTGCAATCTAAATTTTTAAGCACATTTCTTGTTGTCGATAATGCTGAGTTGCTCGCAACACCAAATAATCTTTTTGCTAAAGAAACGGATAGGAATTTTTTAGTTTCTCTTTTTGATTCTGCATCTTTTATCTCTCCACCTTTATATAAATAATAGGCGATTGGCATAGTTGCATTATATGATGTTAAAGTCTCATCAGAAAGTCCGATATCAACTAGCAATGAAGATAGTTTATCTAACGAAGAATCAATAATAGACCAATTATCTCTTATTGCTTGAACAGTTGGTCTTGTTAAATTTTTAATTTTTAAGTTTGGATCAGCGTCAACAAGAACTAAGCAAAGTCTCATTAAATAATCACGAGAAAATGTAAAACCGTCTCCTTTGCTATTCATGACACCGAGGATTTTTTCCACATTATCTTTTCCATCTTTCCAACCATCAATAAGAGTTGAGAATAGCAAATCTGATTTTGATAATTTTCTACCTGTCGAATTGACTCTTACAAATATATCTAAAGCCCCATCATAAGAATTCTCATTAATGCAATAATAATGAACTAGTCCATTCCCTGATGAATCGTGTAGCCTTGAGAATAATTTTGATAAATCATCGATTATTTTATCTTCATAATCATTTTGATACATAAACTTGATGAAAGCTTGTAAAGTATCATATTTTAATAAGTATTTAACTTTATAAACATTTAGATTTTCCGCCTCTTCATTAGTTAGAAAAACAAATCTTTTCTTAGGATGCTCATCATCTTCATCCTCGTTTTTAACATAAAAATCTAAATTATAATAAAGTTCTTTCTCAACCCATGATTTTGGATTAGAACGATTATGTCCTCTACCGCCTTTGTAATATTTGTAGCTACCATTTAAAGCAATATTTAATGATGTGATTCTTTGTTGTCCATCAAGAACTATATAATAATCACATTCCTTTGTAAGAACCTCTGGTGCTTTCTCATTTTTAGTTTTTTCTTTTTCAAACTTACTGAAGAAATAATAAAGATTTGGTTTGTCGTTGTTAATTATGTTTCTATTTGTTTTCCAAAAAATACATGAACCAATTGGATATTCATCAACAATTGATTCAAATAAAGCTTCAATTTCAAAAACATCCCATACATATTCTCTTTGAATATCTGGGAGTAATAAATTTCTTTCTCTTGCATAATCGAGAGCAGTTAATGCACTCATATCTTCATATTTATTTGTAGTTGGCATCAAACCGCCTCCATTTCACACTTGTTTTCATTATGTAAGTTGCCATTTTTAATTATACTATAAATCTGCCGTATTTTCTATGCTCATAGATTTACTTTTTGAATTTACTTTAACAAAAAAGAACGCCCCATATTGTAGGAGCGTCACTATTGAATAACAACTAAAAATTATCTAGGAAGTAATGTTGTTAATAAGTTGCCTTCCCCAATTTTTCTGCCACTAGCATCTCTAGTAACTTTGCCATCATATTCGCCAAGTTTTCTACCATTTGCATCTCTAATGATTTGTCTACTGCCTTGATCTTGGATTTCACCAATCTTTCTTCCATTTTTGTCTCTTAATACTTGATTCATAATTTCCGCTCCTTTTCGTGATATTTTTATGGCCATCGTGTTAACCTACTTTAATTATACCCCCCCCCCGCAAAAAATCAAGCCTTTTGCACATTTTTTTGTTTTATGTACAATTTTTGGTACATTGAAAAACCACCAAAGCAAGGAGGATGCCTTAGTGGTTAATCTCTATCTTTTTCTTCTTACCATTTTTGAATTCAAATTCAATGTAGTTTGTTCCAATTACTGCTTTATCAATCGTAGCAATCCAAATCGCATCAGACCAATTAACAAGTGGTCCATCAATCCCTTTTAAAGATTCAATAAAGCGTTCAATCATAATCGACTTATCTCTTTTTATAGCTTTAGCAGCTGATGCATCTTCAAGTTGCTTTTTTGCTTTTTCATACCTTGCAGATAGCTCGTTATATCGTTCTTGATATTTTTCCTGGTCTTGAGCTATTTTTGAATTGTTATTAATTAGTTTATTTACAAGTTCACTAACTACATCTAATTCGACATTAGCTTCTTCAATGATTTTATCTTCCTCACTAGTATCTGTAAGCAAGTTCTTTATAGCTATGGTATCTTCAATAATAATGTCCTTTTTATCAAAAGTTGAATTAAAAGCTTTTATAAATGCGTTCTTAATTTTTTCTTCAGTTAGGCTTAATGTTTCGCACTTTGACTTACCTTTTTTGAATTTAGAATTGCATTGGAATATTTCTTTTCTATAAGTATCATTTGAATGCCATACTTTTTTTCCATAAAAGGAACCACAATCAGCACATACAAGTCTTGAAGAAAATACAGAATTAGCTGAGTATCTTCCATGCATTCCTTGTCTTCTTTTAAATTCAGCTTGAGTCATTTCCCATTCTTCTTTATCGATTATGGCGGGATGACTATCTGATACATGATATTTTTTAAGTTCGCCTTTATTCTTTTTTGGTTTGTGACTTAAATAATCTGGTATGTAGGTCTTTTGCAAAATGGCATCGCCTGCATATTTTTCATTCGTGACAATAGATGTAATGTTATTAACTGTCCATTTTTTACCCCTATCAGATGGCGTAGGAATATTGGCATCATTAAGAATAGAAGCAATCTCAGAACAAGACTTTCCATCCTTTAAAAACCAACGGTATATATCTCTTACAATTTTAGCTTCTTCAGGTACAATCTCTATTCCTTCCTCAGTTTTTCTATAACCTAGAAATGTTGAATATGCCCAGCTGACTTTTCCTTGTTCCATTGCCCACCTTTTACCTATGGTAACATTGGAAGAAATACTCCTGGATTCTTCTTGAGCTATTGATAGCATAACGGTAAGTACAAATTCTGATGCTTGTTGAAGAGTCCACATATTTTCTTTTTCAAAATAAACCTCAACACCTAAACTCTTTAAAAGTCTTATATATGAAATTGCATCAAGAACATTTCTTGAAAATCTTGATGTTGATTTACAAAGAATCAGATCAATCTTTCCTGCTTTGCAGTCTTCAATCATCTTCTTGAATTCTTTTCTATTCTCAACCATCGTTCCAGTTAAGCCTTCATCTGCATAAATCCCAACATAGTCCCATTCATTAGAATGTTCTTTTATCATTTTTGTGTAGGCTCTAACTTGAGCTTCATATGATTCTTCCTGTTCTTTACTATCAGTGGATACACGTGCATAAGCACATACTCTTCTTTTTTTAGTTTGGTTAAGAGGCTGAAAAGTTAAAGGGTTAATTGTCGCTGGTATAGTTGTTACTTTAGCCATTTATTACACCTCCATTATAAGCAAGAGTTTTTAGTCTTGCCTTTTCTCTCATTTCTTCTGTCCACCCTTCGCTTCTTGATGGATATTCCCACTGTGTTTCAATTTCATCACCATTTTTAAAAACGAAGATTAGTTTTCTATCTTTTAGAACCCTAATTTCCTTTACCTTCTTTTTAAAAATTGTTTCATTAAATTCACATAAGCCAAGTACATTTAAGCAAGTCTTGTATAAAGCTCTTTCTGGTATTCCACTTGATGAACAGTATTCTTTGCCATATCTATCTGAAGTATTACAAACCCAACTATCTCTATAAGCACCCACTTTATGTCTATAATGCTTACCACAAAGTCCACAAATAAGCATACCAGTAAAAGGATAAGCTGAACTTGCTTTTCCTGGTGCAACTTTAGCTGCTCTTTCGGCTCTTAAAGCCATGCATCTTTGGAATGTCTCTTTATCAATTATTGGCTCATGTGAGTCTTCCACATAATACATATCTTTTTCACCTTTATTCTTAACGCTTTTCTTGGTCAGGTAGTTTTCATGATATGTTTTTTGTAAAACTAAATTACCAGTATAGGCTTCATTTCTTAAAATCCAGACCACGCTATTTCTAGTCCAGATTTCATTATGAAGTGGCTTAATTCCCTCTTTATTTAGAATTTTTGCTATCATGGTATCTCCATAACCTTGTTCATAAAGTTCAAAGATATGTTTTACAACTTTTGCTTGTTCTGGAACCACTAGAAGTTTTCTATCTAACACCTTATAGCCATAATAATCTCTACCACCCCAAAGTAATCCCTGCTCAAAATCACGTTTTATTCGCCATTTCATATTTTCACTAACAGATCTTGCTTCTTCTTGGTAGTAACTTGCCATGATATTTAATATCATTTCGCATTCACCAGAATTTGAATAAAGTCTCTCCTCCTCAAAATAGATGTTTATTCCTAACTCTTTAAGCTCTCTGATGCTTTTTAATACAGTGACAGTATTCCTTGCAAATCTTGATAAAGACTTAACAATAACAAGGTCAATCTTTTTTCTCTACATGCTTGCAATAATGCCTGAAAACCAGGTCTATCTTCCTTTGTCCCCGTCTTTGCCTCATCAGAAAAAACTCCAGCAAACTCCCACTCATCATGCTGTTGTATGAATTTATTGTAGTAACTAACTTGAGCAGACAAACTGTTATGCATGGCATCTTTATCACTTGAAACACGTGCATAAGCAGCCACTTTTTTCTTTTTGGTAAGTTCTTTAACTTGGTCTATTACTTTAACTTGTTTCATTGCTTTTTACCTCCTTTTTGTCATGTATATACATCACTCTAAAAGGGTTATTTATCAAGTCATTTGCACGATATAAAGAAACCTTTTTGATACAATATTTCTTTGCCAAAAACGACTCAGCTTTTTGATAGTCTTTAGCGTCAATTAAACCATCTTTATACATTGCTTTTAGGTTTTCTATTGAAAGTAAATAACGATTCAATTTAGACATGTCTATCACCTGCATTATCCTTCCAATATCTCTTCCTGCAAGTGTCGGAACAAAACTTCCTTTGCCTATGGCCTTTCGTTTGAATTATTTGTCCACCACAAAAAGGACATAAATCCTCAACTATGATAGATCCATTATTTCTTCTAATTACTGATGCAACCGTATTTTTTGAAATATTAAGTTTAAGGGCAATTGCTTTATAACCTAATCCTTGTTCATTTAATCTTAAAATTTGTTGTTTCTCTTGAGTTGTCATGACGTTCATCTCCTTCAAGAGTAAAGGGACAAAAAGCTCAATATTGATAACCTAAAAACAAAAAAATCTCACCCAAATTAATGAGTGAGACACATCTTAATGGTTTTATAACCAATTATTGTAACTTTTGAAGCATTGAATTTACTCTTTCAAGTTCACCTTCAAGTTCTTTTTTATCCTTAGCATTATCTTCATTTGACATCAATTCTTCTAGATCAGATTTTTCAACAAGAAGGATACCTTTTAAAGTTTGTGCTTCTTTATTAGACAAGTCTAAAACAGGCATCATTGAACAGCCCCCTGTCAAGTAGACAGTGGAAATAAATAAATAAGTGTTTAAGCTAAGGCTTGATTTCGATATTCAATCGGAGTTAAGCCTTTAGTTTTTAATTGATATCTTTCGTTGTTATAGAAATAAATGTATTTATGTATAGCTTCTTCTAACTCTT